>Ga0065711_1002476_pt1 | contig 33637 bp, 14 predicted proteins | sample Hoacrofraction12_FD_59098 | JGI IMG/M metagenome (GOLD analysis project Ga0065711, IMG submission 59098) | Hoatzin crop microbial communities from Cojedes, Venezuela - Epithelial fraction 12 v2 (version 2) | ecosystem: Host-associated > Birds > Digestive system > Esophagus > Crop | place...
GCTGCACAGGACCTTGTCCAGGTGGGTCTTGAATATCTCCAGAGAAGGAGACTCCACAACCTCCCTGGGCAGCCTGCTCCAGTGCTCTGTCACCCTCAGAGTGAAGAAGTTCTTCCTCATGTTCAGGTGGAACTTCCTATGCTTCAGTCTGTCAATTAATCAATCAATTATTGAGGCTTTTGTAGTTCAATACAAAACCCACAAGTAGTGGGTGTTCAATACATTTGCAAGGCAAGCCAATAATTATGATGCACACACATGTAGGTGCCCAGCCTCAGGTATTGATGTATGAACTAGGCATCTGTTCTTCCAGGCATGAATTTCTCAAGACTGTAATTCTGCAGCCAACCGAACACAAGATGATTGCTGAGGATTTCAAATACTATTTTTACCAAAACTGAAATTATTTTAAATTGTTCAATGTAAACTAATTTTGCTCCATCACAGTTAACAGAAACACATACTTGGTCTTCCTAAGAGAATACTGACTATTCTGAACATCTTTTAAATATATAATAGGTTTCTGAACTCTTTTCTTATAAGATACTTCCAGTAACACTGAAATCAAAACCAGACCCTTAGAAACCAACTCTTTTGTAAGAATATGGAAAACAGATCTAAGGGTTCAGGAAGATTTTTGCTTCCTCATGTTGAGTATTTCATCACTGACAGGGCATGTTTTAAAGCTCTTTGTTACCCTCTGAAGCTTCAGACTTCAGCCATGACTGTGGAGAGAATGTTTGCTAGAAACATTTAAAATTTCTGTCACATCTTCTTGTATTACACTTTTTCTTCAAACAGGCTTTGTATGTTGAGTAGACTAAATATTACATTTGTCACACACACAAATAATTTTTCTTTTAATTAGCTATTTGAAAATTCAGTTCTTATTTATGTAGTTTTCAAAGTCTGGAGTTCCTGACTCTCTATTTCTAGTACAATCCCTGAGGATATTTTTCTAAAACTCCTACAATATTTTTAGGTGTCAGTGACATCATCAATTCTTGCAAAGAAATCTACACTACTCATTTTAAAACATGGTAGCTAAAAATTTTGCATTCCACACTGATCTTCTATATAAGCACTTCTGTCGACATAAATAGAACTATTTGTAAATAAGAGCTAACAGCCTTTAATTTACACCTATTTCTCAAAGCTCTAGAACAACTTCAGCACTAACTGGGCTTTGTGGCAGCCTATGAAATTTTAGCAGCTGAGTAGTATAATGTCCCATTTCACGCCAGATTAAAAGTGCAGAGAGGTCAGTAACAACACCAATTCTGTGGGAAATAGAAAAGCTCTGAAAATCACAATGAAAATGTCTTGGGATGGGAACCTGAAAAAAAGCAGCTGTTTTTGAAAATAGACAGTGATTTTTTCAAGTCACACTGTGGATCTGTGGATATAACTGAAAAGTCTCCCCTCTAGTCTGCTGCACGAGTCATTAGCCATCAGACCATGCATGTGCAGCAGCTTCTCTGACTCTTTGGTGCTATGTAACCACTGGGCTTACAACATGGATATTTAAAAAGGAAAAATGTCCTGTACTTAGCCACCAACAGCAGGAGTAATTAGCAGGCCATTAATTATACAACTAGGTGGGTTTAGGACTGTTTTTCCTCCTGCATTTTAATTATTCAGAGGGAAATATTTTCCAATATGAGCAAAGTACTGGAATTTGCAGAGTCAAGTGAACTGTGTTTCTGATGGAAAGAGGTTCATGTTTGTGTGAAGATGCAGGAGATAGTGTGAAACCAGCTCTGTCCTTCAGAAATGTGTTTAGAAGTTGAGGGCAACTGAGGATTACATAAAGCAGAGAAAAGGCAATCTGAGTGAAAAAGAAAACAGAGGAAGAGATGAAGTAGTCCTAAAGGAGATCAAAGAAATCTAGAGAAGGAAAGAATGTGGATGATTAAAAAATAGGCTGAAGTCTGTGAGATTGGAGGATTCTGCTGGTGGCCGGACCACTGAGAAGGCATGGAATACAACAACGTCAGTCAGAGAAACTGAGCACATCAGAGGCAATGGAGGTAACGTTCATAAGGACTTTAGTGTGCTGAAGATCGCCACAGCGGTTAAAGTTTACACAAAAGATTATCCATTTCTTAGTGTTGTAAGACTCCAATATAAGGAGACAGATGAGGCAGGTTTTGTTCTGAGCACTGTACAAAACTAACCCTTAAAAATATTCATTTTAGTTTAGACATATGTTTTGACATTTTATCAGCAAAGCCACAGGCTCTAGGAAGTTTAGAAAGTAAATCAGAAAGGAATACTAAAAGAGAAAGGAGAAAAAAAAAGATATTGAAGGTCAGGGAACTGAACACTTGTATTGTGAGCTTCTGCATTAAATTTCCTCTGTCACCTAACAGAAGACAGAATCATCATTTTGCATTTAGCAGACAGGTTGGGTAACAGACTGGAACAGAATGGGTAGATATTAACGCATCCATCCTACAGAAAATACATACTACACTGTGTTAGAAAAACACAGTGGCTGGTTGAATACTGTTTTTCATGCCAGCTTTGTTAGGACTTTTTAGCAGTAGGACAAACTAGGGAATCACAGTGCAGTTTCTTTCCGAGCCAGCTGAGTTTACAAACAGTCTCACATGAATCTCTGTCACGTTATGCTAAGCCTTTTGCTAAATGACCTGCCCTGCCAACGATACGTGTGGTGAGAAGAATGCATTCACATGTCTGAACGAAGGACTCCTCCTCGGGTGTTATTTCCACCGCTGTGCTGGGACCACCGCAGGCATTGCATCCCCCACAACAGAGAGACGACTCGCTTGGCCACTTGCTAAGCGCAAAGCGGGTAGGGAAGCGCTTGTGCTTGTCCTGACGCAACCTGCCTGGAAAGCAGGGCATTTCCTCGTCGCTGAGGGCAGCATGTCTACCCTGACAGTGGAAGTGGTGGTCTCCCAGCGTTTGGCAGGGGCCTTTCCCAGCACCTCTGCCAGGCTGCGGCTGATGGGCACAGCAGAGCTCACTGCTTGAGCCCGGTCATATCCAATAAAAGAAGCACCAGGGTCTTTGCACAAAAAAGAGTTTTCTACAACTGCTCTGTAAAAGCAAATGCAAATTTTCAGCTTGTACTTTGGGCTTAGGATTCTCTGCACATTTGCCTAATGCACAGGAAAAATGCGGAAACTTTGGTGGTGTTTCGTGCAGGACTTCTTCACTTGCAAAGCTAGACTTTTTTGGAAGTTTGGGCCTCTTCTCCTTTGCTTGGCCACTTTCTCATTTATTTACACGAGTCTGGTGATTGTAAATGGTCTCTGAAGTACTAGAGATTACAGTTTATACTCACTGTCATGAAAATTCAGAGTATAATGACTTTGCTTTTCTTTTCTCCTAGTTTCCCCTGCATACTAAGATGATCATTTCAAAAGGTCTAAAACTTTGTCCTCCTTAGGATACTTCATGACTTCAAAGCACTTCCTTGACAGATTCTTTCCCACCTTTCACTTTGCTTTTTCAGCACTGACTGGCACGGATTATTATTGCTTCAGTTGCTTATACAGCAGTTTGTAAATTATTTTGAAGCCAATTGCATTGTTCCTGCTTCTAGTCTTTGTGTCATTATCAAACTTAGAAGTTTAATTTTCAGCATCACCCCAATCCTATTTGCTTTATCTTATCTAAGATTTTCAAAGAGTTAATTCTGAGGATTTATCAAGCTTCCTTTTCAACAACCATAGTTGCCAACTTTCATGATCTTACTGAACCCTAGGTTCCTTTGAACTTAAATTCTAGAGTCAGTTGAAAACCTAAGACTGCTAGTTTTCATTTCAGCTAAAAAATTGTGGATTTCAAGATTTAAAAGGCAGATAAGGTGAACAAATAACATGTATTATTCCCTGAAATTCAATGACTTTTAAGTTCATGTCATCATCTCTTGAATTCTGAATTCTGAATATTTTTACTGACAAAAATGATAACATTCCTTATTGTCACCTTAATTTCAATATTGCATTCCACTGTTCTCTACCTCCACCTTGAAACTCAAATATAGAACCTTTTGCAACATTTTTCCTCATCTACTTATTCAACCTTCTGAATTTCTCCAAGTCTTCTTTTCACTAAGGAAAAGAACAGAAGAGCAACTAGAGGAAAAAAAACAAAAAAAGGAAAACAATGCCTTGGGGCTCACAGACACCCCACTTAACACTGACCTTTCTCAAGCAAAGTTCCAGCCCCCTTAATGATCCTCTCCAGTGTCATAAAAGCCTTCAAGCCCTCTAAACTGCAATATTTGGAGAGAAAATTGCTACTAAGATATATAGAGGTGCATTGTCTTGTGTTATTACAAACATTGGATATTTTCAGATTTTAAACAATGAGCTGATGCTTTTGTCAGTTACTATACAGAAAATATATTTCTTCAATAGAGAAGACTGTCAGTTTTATTTCTTCACAGCTTCAGGAGAAAGACTTAATATTGGCTATCTGATGGCAAAAATCCATCTGAATCCCAGCTTAGAAACTAGAAACATTACCAAAAATGTGTTTGACATTATTTTTATTAATTAAAAAGGGCATCCTAAAATTCCAGGTTGCTGCCTCTTCATCTGCACCAGACCCTTAGACAAGGTACTCATTTTGTGAGATCCACCTCTGCACACAGGACAAGGTCAAGACCTAAGTGGTACTAACACCACATGCAGCCTCTTATGAAGGAGGTAAGCAGTGCCCAGGCCGTGTGTGTAGTTCTTCTGCAGGGTGTCCGCCCTCTGCTGAGTTCAGCCCTGTTACATGAAGTGTCCAAAGTTTTTAAGTCAGGCCTCAGAAACAGAGAGCACTTAAAAGCAATGCACTTTGCGTCTGCCTCCTGGCTTTTAAGCCTTTAGGGTAGACTCTTTAGTACCTGAGAGTCTTTTGTCAAATAAAACTGAAGACTTCAAATGTTCATATAATTTAAGAAACTGTCCTTTAAGAAGACCATTAAATACCACAAGACTCCTGATAAAAATTGTGAGAGTTGGCAAGAATTACATCCTCCATGAAGCAGCTGAGACTGACAGGGATTGAGGCCAAATAAAACCTCTGCAAAAGAGGAAAACAGCACTGTGAAGGTGCAAGCTCAGAAGAGAAACATACTTGGAACTGAATTTGGTCTGGTCTGGATTCTAAAAGGTTAGACTAAGTATGTGACAAGGATGTGGGGGAAAAAAATGTGAATCTGAAGACAGCTAAGATCAGAGAATCACAGGCTCATAGGTTGAAAAAGACCTCCAAGATCATCAGGTCCAACCGTCAACCCAACACCACCATGCCTACTAAACTATGCCCCAAAGTGCCACATTTACATGTTTTTTGAACACCTCCAGGGGTGGTCACTCCACCACCTCCCTGGGCAGCCTGTTCCAATGCCTGACCACTCTTTCAGTAAAGGATTTTTTCCTAATATCCCATCTAAATCTCCCCTGGTGGAACTTGAGGCCACTGTCTCCTATCACTAGTTATTTGGGAGAACAGACCAACATCCGCCTCACCACAACCTCCTTTCAGGTAGCTGCAGAGAGCAATAAGGTCCCTCTTCAGCCTCCTCTTCACCAGATTAAACAGCCTCAATTCCCTCAGCCACTCCTCATAAGACTTATTCTCCAGACCCTTCACCAGTCTTCTTGTTGTTCTTCTTAACATTTATGCTAATTGGAAAGGATCTAGACACCTTTATGGAGACGGCATTCACGGAGAATGAGTTAAAAGTCAACAATTTACACATACATTTTATAGCCTGTGCTTTACTTGAAAATATTTTTAACTCTATTTAAATGCATTTTTTAAAAAAGGTGTTGTAGTTGTCAAATCTGCAGCACACTTGCCCGCCAAGCAGTTGTGCAATTCGTAGTTCATTGTTATCCCATTTTGAATGTTTGGAGCTAAAGCTTCCCATCCTAAGCGAGAAAACAAAATGCAAAAGCATTGTGTGAGAAGCAATAGTGAGTGATAATTTTTTGTCCGAAACCATGTCGTTGATACCCATGAGAATAAAAATCTAACACAACACTATCAAATGAAAGATCTTAAGAGTTTAAAAGGGAATGGCTACTACTTTGCAAAACAAAACCAGCCTCTGATTCATATATTAAAAGTGTGAGGGAAAATACAGGAGAATTTTTGCAAAACTGCAGTTTTCGAGCATTTCAGCTGGTTAAAATTACAGGCTGGGAGGAAGGTACAAGAAAGAAGAGTACAGCAAAGCCACTCTGCCCAAATTCATCTTCCATGTGGCTGTCTTTCTTCAATCAATTACATTATTTTACTTAACAAAGACTTGTACTAGGGAAAAATGATCTAAGCAATTTCAGTTTTCCTTACTTTTCCTAGAAAGGTTGTATTGACAAGTAGGGTTTCTTTCACACCATTGAAAGCAGGTTAAGTGGCATAACAACACTTTCCAACTGTGAGTAAGCAGTCCACCTTCAAAAATCCATCCAAAGTCTCTCTGAGCAGAAACAATTGGAACTCTCAAGCTGATCAGCACCTTGGGAAAATCAAGGTCCTTATTCAGGGCTCTAAGCAGAGATTTAACAACCTAACCTTAGGGACCCTTTTCTTTTTGAAAATTTCAACCTGGTCCATTTGAAGACTTTCTGCTAAATTTGCCTCCTTTGGCATAAAGCACCAATGGTTTAGCTGGGATTGTAAAGATTTACTATGCACTTTTCCTATCTTATTAGAACCAGTAATGGAATCCACTTACTTGAATTTCTTTGGCTCTGAATGCATACTGCTGAAGAGTATGACATCCAGAGGTTACATTCCTGTCTACCTTTCATTTCAGCTCTCTAACTGTAATAAGTACATTTCTGTAAAACCTGTGGATTCTAAATCAAAGGAAAAATTCTTTTTAATCTCACCAGTATTTTAGAAAAACACTAATAATTCAACAGTAAGGTTATTAGACTACTTTGATGATTAAAAGAAAACAAAAAAAGAATTTAGAAATTGTCAGGAGCTTGTAGATAGAAGTTTTCTAACAAAAACTATTTTTTTAATATAATTTGTTAATTTTTAAAATGTTTATAAAACATAAATTAAACAGTTTCAATAAACACCTTCACTGAAACATTTTCAGGAGAATAACTGTTTTTTGACCAATATTACTAAAAATGCATACAAATTCCTTCTTCTTACTATGTAGGAGCCTCATGCACAGGGACGAGGAAGACTTTTTTCTGTGCATCTATCAGACAAGGACGATGATCTTTCTCTCTGTATCCTTTTCATATATTTTTGCTCCCAATCAGAAGAAGTAACATGATTTTCTGATGTCTCCTTGGACCTAAGTCTCCTTACTACTTAACCTGTCTATTGCTGCACACGTGCAGGCACGTCTGTCCTTACAGGTGTATAAAATGTGCTGGATTTGTCTTGTTAGCTCAATAAAAAGAAAGTGGGGGACGTCACCTCGCCATTGCAGAGCCCAGCACAATGAGGCACGTTTGCACACTCTTGATCTAAAACGTCAGCGGGACAGCTCAGATGCTTTCAGTTCAGCACGCATCCATATGGTTTGATGGATCACATCTACAACGACCATTCAATGAATGCTGCGCTGCCTGCGACCCTCCACAGAGCTTGCTTTTTTGGCTGGGGCAACCCAGACTGATTCAAGTTCACTGAAGTCAATGGAGAGACTCAGCACCGTCAACAGGATCAGGCTGATCTGAAGCCAGGACAGGAAACTCTGAGGAAACATGAGCGCTACCCTGTTTGTTGCCTTGAATATTTGCTTAGTGTTTTGGAATTTACTGACTAAAGCTGCATGGAAGAAACCTGGCAGCCAGACACTTTTGCCAAGCTGTGTTATTTTGGTTGTATCAGAACTCCTGAAATAAACCCAAAACTCCAGTGAGACTTTTGTGTTCATGCCACAGCTCCTTGAACTCAGTCCATCCAACTGTTCAGGATCAGCCTGGACTGGCAGACCCACTGAAGTCTTGGCCAGCAAGGAAATATTATGCTAAGAACATGATGTGCCTGGTTCTCCTCTCACTTTACATCCATCTTATACCTCTGTAGCGCACTGGATATAGTGGATCCAGTTCTGATTTACTCCAGCTTAGAGAAAGGAAAATTCACTGCAGAGTCCAAGACAAAAGTCCCAAAGTTCTGGTTTCTTTGAGTGGTCACCATAATATATTCCCTCTCACTGAAACAAGCATTAACTGAAGTGGCCACGTCCATCAGTTAATTGACTGGAGTCAATTGAGTGCAGTCTTGGGTTCCACATCTCATGAGTGACTAAAATTCTCAACAAAAATACACCTTTGGAGCTAAAAAAATACCACATTTAGGACATGAAAAATGAGCCTATGGATGGTTTGGCTGGAGTTTGTGTTTGTTAAGAGGGTTAATACAAATGTTCCTGATTGTTTCTGTTGTTTATGAATCTCGACCTTCAGAACAGCACTGAAATGTGCTGTCTCCTAAAGATGTTCCCTACCGATATGACACACACTTTGTATTGTTTCACTGCACACAAGCATTAATATCCCAGAGGTAACCCACCCTTCTTTTAACGGCCGGTGACAGGTCCAATGGCTGAGCAAAAATCAGTTGAAGGAAAAGGAAGTCTTGTCGGAAACGAGATTAATCTTGTAACGAGTGTTCAGTCCTGATAACCCATCTGTGCAGAGAACTGCTTTAACTGGAGAGCAATTAACCTTCACCTGACAAGCTCTGTCCAACCGTTACAAACAACATTAAAGGCACAAGATCCCCTTCTTTTTTCCCACTTTACGTAGACTAAACAATCAGATTCTGAATTCCATGAAAACGGCACATGTAATGGTGCCTTGATGACAAAGTGCAGGAAAATTTTTTAAAAGGTAATGGCTGTATGGAAATAATGTGAAAAATGTCTCTGGCCACCACTTCTGCGAATTGATCTGATTAGCAAAAAGCAAAAATTTTGAGCACTTCCAAGGGAATACCTTACGCATGAGGGAAGCCGATGGGAATACGCCAAAGACTAACAGTAACAAAAATGTATGCAAGTAGATAAGAGCTGGTTAACCACGTCTGAGGAACTTTGCTTTCAGGATGAAGTGTGTATTTCCCCAACACCTCTGTGAACGCAAAGCCAAGGGGCAACTTCCTAGAGCTTCTTCACTCGTGGCCTTGTGGAAATTACTTGTCAAAACTAACTTCTACCGGCAGAACCCATCTCCAGTAACTGGGCTTTTGGGTCAGGTCCCCACAGGACCAGCTCTCCCATCCGACAGCCTGTGCTCCGAGCGACGTGGTCACTGCAGTCTCCGAAGGGTTCTGTAAATCCAACCCCAGATTCCCAGCCTGTTAGACCACAACATGAACTTAAACAACTGCCTTTCCCGCAGTAGTGTGAGGAGATAACTGAACATGGGTCTATTCTTCAAAGATGAAAAGGCGCGATATATATGAAGCCACAATAGCAAAGGACTGTTCAACTCTATGGCGAAAGGCCAAGACACCCATCTCAGTCACAGTGACAGAAACCTGGAATGACTCCAGGGGAATCGTTGGCAAAACAATGCACAAAATTTGGGCTGAGCTCCTGAATAACATGGGTGAAAGCCTGGCGCCAGTCAAGCCATTGGCCAAACACTTTTGACTTCATTTCGGCCAATTTCACTCCAGGTTCTTCATTCATTCTATTCATGTGCCTGAAAGCAATTATCCCGAAGTTATGATTAGCAATGGAGGTTTTCTGTCTCTGTTTACTTTTCTTTTGCTCTAGGTTTCTCTTAGCAGAAATTCAAACATACGGGTTAGTCATGGTTTTATTTCTCTGTACAGTGAGGCAAAATTTCCGTTTCAGTCATTTCAGCTGAATGTATATGTCACTGTGGATTGCAAGAGATTGACGTGACTAATATATCTAGAACATGCTCTGAACTATCTGTTGGAGAAGTCCACCTCAAGGGCTAGTGAAACATATATTTTACTTGGTGATGCATACAAATAAGGAAAGGATGCAGGCAACAAGGAGTTGCTTGCTCTTCATCTGACAGAATGACAATGTATTTTGAAGCATCCTGATTCACAGTATTGTAAAATGCAGGGGCGCTTTTCCTACCATTGCAGAGAAAACCCCTGATATTCCATAGTCCAAAGTAACAGCACTGGTCTTAAATTTTTACACAAACAGGTGTGTTGTACCGTGGCTTAAATGTCTAAATAGTAACAGGTAGAACGTTACCTTTATATCAAACATGAAGGGCTTAGATCTTTTCAGTGAATTAGGTATTAACAGATAGGAAATTCCTATTGAAAGCATTTCCTGTATTGGTAGTCCCTGATTTTGGCAACTTATCTGGGTAGGAAATGAACGCAGGAAGTATCTGTCTACAGACTCTTTATCATCAAGGTAATTGCTGTGGCAGCATTTTACTGTTTATCAAGGTAATAAACACATCGTCTAAAAAAAGATGTTTTTCAACTCTAAAGAACAAGGTTTAAAAAAAATTTTACAGGCTAGCATTGTAGTTATGCAAAATCTTCTGTGTAGAATTAATGTGCTGCTACTTGTTTCTCTTAGCGCAACTGTAATTAGGGATTTGTCAAACAAAACATTTCCAGTCTCCTGTGGCTTTTTTCCCAGTTATAGCACAGTTCCTCTGTATCGTGCTCTCTCATCTCCCTTAAGTCAGGTGGGTCATTTTGAAGAGTTATGCCACTTCCCGTAAATAGTTATTAACCACCCCTTCCTGCAGGTATTTGCATATACCCAGTTCTTGTAATTTGGTGTTGTATTTCCTTCCCATCTGTCAGGCACTGCTTAACCTGGCAACACATACATTTTGCTAAGAAAATCAGATCTTTTCCTAGCATGAAAAGGTTGCACCAGCCTAGTGACACCATTTCCCACACACCAGTTGATATGTACACATAAAATAGTAACAGAAAATAAACATACATTGCAGGTGAAGGGAGACATCATATCATATGCATTCCTTCCACTCACTGATTTCCAAAATCCACCATTCCAAAAGACCATTTGCCTGGTCCACTGTATGTGGGTGATTGCTTGGTGTGTCCTTCAGCCTAGCCTTAAAAAAACTGCTAATACTCAAGTTTCTTTATTACCTTTTAATGTTCATTGACATTGTTATGACAATAATTGTCACTTTATTCATTTTACGTTGAAACAAATTCAATTTATGACATGATAATTACCAGAAGTAGTAATCACTGGTGTGTACATAGTAGTTATTAAAAACCGTGACTAATATTACTTGTTCATTACCCATTAGTATCCCTTTCTTGAAAGCAATGTCTCATTTTTCTAATGGGATAACTACATGCATAGTAAAAATCAGCAGCTCGGTGCCTAAGGATGCATGGCAACGAGAGAGACAACTTCCTTGTGATACAGGTTTGCAACCTGAACCTCACCAAACTTCCTGAAACAACTTCTCCCTCTGTTCACTGTGATCAGTTGTTTACAGGATTACACTGTCCTTTTAAGGGCGTGGAAGGAATAAATTGAAGGACACTGCACTACCCAACCTCAGGCAGGCTTAGTTACAACATTTAAAATAACTCCTGCAACCATAAAGACACATTCATCCTTTAAGGAAAGGATCAATACCTTTTTCATACAAGCGCTTTGAAGTTTCTCTGTCATTCTCACTGTTTTGAACACAATCAACATTTATTCTCTAACACACAAATATATATGAGGACAGCAGGATGACTAGCAGAAAACACGCCATTTTGTCAGACCATCGGCTTTTCATTACTGACAATGTGAAAAGCTGCTAGTACTTCTCTACTGTATAATTATCTATCAAAAGGAATGAATTTTTAAATAGTTAACAATGAGTCTCATGGAAACCACACTGCAGTCAATGAAAAGATTTTTGTTAACTTGACAGGGTTGGGCACTGCATGTGGTATTTTCTACTGTATCACTTTTACTTTGTTAAAATTGATAATACAAGGCATACAAACCCAACTTTTCTCTTTTTTTTCTCCACTCTGTTGATTTTCAAAATAATTCTGTTGGCTTCATTTAGAAACTTGCATTATGAAGCCTCCTTTTTTTGGATTAGATATTTTTACCATATTACCAACTGTCACTTGGAAGAGAAATATCTTCTTTTGGCATTCACATTTCTCAAAACTACTTCTGTATTTATCTTTCAGCAAGTCATTCTCCAAGAGCACTCGATTCTTTTAACATTGTTTCTGAAAGGCCTTTTGTAACTCATGGAACTTGCTGAAAAACATTTTGTTAAGAGGTAATATAGTTCTTGTTAAGAAAAAAACAAACAAACAAACCAACTCAGACAGTCAAACATACCCATTTTCCAGCTGTTGTTCCTTGCCTGGGGACCTAATGCTGAAAAGCAAAATCCTTATATTTGACTTTTAGTTTTGGCATATGTAGCCACAAACCAGACTGAGTTATATGACTGCTGATTAAAAGCAAAAGAAAACAACACAAAAATCCCCAAAATATCTTCTTCTGTTCTTATATGACTATTTCTTCCTTGAAAATGTACATTTGCATTTAAGCCAGAAATAAGACGTACCTGGAAACAGTTATAGGTCTGATTCTGCTGCCTTTATTGGAACAAAATCTTCATTAAATTGGTGGAAACTTTGAATTAACAAGTGCAAGAACAAGCTAAGTGGCTTAAGGCACTCTTTATGTTCTTGCTTCCGATTCACCACAGCTTTCAGGTATGTGCTTTAAGAAAGTTGTGTCTTATCACCAAAGCCAAAGGAGGTATTTACAGGCTTAAAGTTAAATATACCATTGCATCATTTGCCAACTGAGATGAGAACAAGAAGAGAATAATCTTTCTAAATTTTTAATGCAAGGAACAGAAGTACAAATTACTGCATTAGTTCTGTTGGATACCAGTCCTCTAAATAAAGACTTAAACATTTCCATATGCCAAGAACAGATTTTTTTTTTAACTGTCTGCAGCTTTCCTTGTATTTAGAAGTATTTGAGTACTTAGATTTTCTAAAAGAAAGTGAGAGCAAAGTAATACCATAGAGAGAAGTGCAGATCAAGATTTCTCACAAAAAAATCTTGCCACTATATACTTCTTTAATCAGTATATCCATACTCTTTCACGCCTTAGAAACCACAAATATTCTCCTGTCCTCTATCAAATACACAGACTTGTTCTCCCAGAAATCGTAGCTTCTGTGCAAACAGCACATTAGAAATCAATAATAAAAAGTGGACATGCACATCTTTAGAAGTAAATTAGAGTAAAAGAAATATTCACAAATGTAATCAGCAAGTCATTGTAAAGTCAAGATAACTCGCTGCATAGCTTTTCTAAGACTAAGTGTAACTGCATTGACAGGCAGGGAGAGAAATACAACAAGGCTTGCTACATGGCAAGCAAGTAGAATTCTAGTTGCATTTTTCTATTTAATGTTCTTTCCTCTACGCTAGGATACTGGGAAAAAAACCCCCAAATGACCTTCAGGATAAGTATTTTTACTTCAACCCAAGGTAACACTTAAGTAATTTTTGCTCCATTCTAACAAAAAACCCACCAAAAAAGACAGACGCCTAATTCAAAAGCCTTTGTTATTTTCTAAATTTGTATCTACAGTAACTAGTGGGATACTTATAATTAGCAGTGCTGTATTGATCTGATAAGTCTTCAGCTCTACACCATTGTGCTGCTGCGCATATCTGTCAGGTACTACCTGTGCCAGAAGGAAACATGTCACCTTACTGCTGAAATCCTGACTGTTGAAAAAAAACTTGAAAAACTTGAAAAAACCATTTTATCCTTCAATTGCAAAAACTGTAGCAGTGAGATTAGCTGCGTGCGCACCAGGTGTAGGGAAGGGAATGCACGAGAAACACGAACCCCCCCAACAGCGTGGGGAGCCCAAGATGCCCAAGATGCCGGCTGTGGAGGCGCACGCCTTCTCCCACCACTCTCTCCTCCGCAGCCCCTCACCTCCAAGGGAGCTGGCCCCGCTCCCAGCTGGAGGGAAGGAAGCCGCTCTCCCGGCATAAGGGTCGACTAACGCAAGCCGCCCATGCCGCAGTCTGGGAAGAAGGCACCGCTGCGTCCTCCACCTGAGGAGACACCATCTTCGCGGTCATGAGGGAAACAGGGAAGGGGGCAGCAGGAGGAGGACAGGCGATGAGAAGAGACATATCTCTTGGTAAAGCCACGCTTGTGATGTCAACCTCAGCGCCAGAAAACTTGCACAAATGATCGCCTTCACAGGTCCCAATTAGCCCCAGTTAAGCTAGCCTGATTTCTCACGAGCCCTGAGTGTGCCCATGGGTCTGTCTGCAGGTTTCTGGTAGGAAAAGGATGAATCTACGTTTTACTGGAAGGCCACCTTTTCATCTGTGTACATTTAGAGCAATTTGTACCTGGTTATGAGCAAGCACATAGCCATTCGCTACCCAGCTTTGACATTTGGTGACTCCACAGCTTCCCTACAGAAGAGAGTGAATCCCCGGCACAGAGTTCCCAGGTAAGGCTTTCCACCTTCCTTGGCCACGGCCTCTCATCACCTACGTTGGGATAGCTGGGCTACCCATTGCCAGCAGACAACACAGGCCATTACACTGAAATTGCAAAAAACATTTGCTAAACCTAACTGTTTAGCAAAAGCACAAACACCTGTTTGGCATTCAAATGGAATTTCTGTATTTCAGAAACCTCTCAGTTAAAAGGCTTCTTTATGTACTCGGTATAGAAGAGGAATTGAATCTCTTTGGAGCGGCTTAGCTTCATGTCAGAGTACTTTTCCTCCATCTAGAGTACAAAGCACTTGTCATTTCTTTCCAGTCATTTCACATTTTGCACTCGCACAAATAAAATCCTTGCCCCAGCATAAAAGGCCTTCCCAGCACCCTGGGCACCAAAATCCTCAATATTTTGGGGCGGCTATTTCCCCCTGAAAGTTTCACACTCCAAGATAAGGAGACCAAAAAGTATGTTTTTCCACTCCGGAGGCTTTGCTGACTGCATTGCATTAACAGGCTGCACAATACACAGCTGCACACAGTCTCTTCTCACCTCTGTAAGCATAAAGTGGAGCTAAAATAATAATGAGATATTGTTTACAATCATTTACCCTATTTTAATTCAGCTTACACAAACTATCAAAAAATACATATTACAAGCTCCTCAAAATGCATACAACATCTAATCTCAGTGTATTGTCATTTTCGAAAAAAAGTTTTCCCATCAACATCAATAGCTCATTGTGATTAACAGAAACAAAAACCAGCATTGCTATCTCAGCGCACAGCCCTTTCTTTTAGCAATGCAAAACTTGGCTCCCTGAACCTCAAGATTTTCATAGAGCACCTGTCACGTCCTATGTGCTCTGAAATGCGTGGCAAAACCAAAGGGAATTCAGTTGTTTCAGGAGCTACTAGGCATGTAATAGATACTGGAGATACTGGCCAGCAATGCAGAGGAGATTCAGATCTGTGTCTCTACAGATAGTCTCTTGAAAGCATCAGTGATTACAAAATGATAAGATTCATTATTCTTGTTAATCACATTGTCTTCAGGCACGACTTTCAGATTTCAAAAACCGTAACAAAATGCATCCCATGACCTTCAAAATGTAAACATCTAAGCAGAAGTCACTGAGAAAGCAAACTGCAGCTCCACTGAGCTAATGGCCAGGCTCTCCTGCTACTCCGTATCTCTTACTAAATCTCTGGCATAATTAGAAAAGTACAGAAATACACAATAACACGAAGAAAACAAATACCTTGATCCTAAATCTGATAATACAACGACGAAGAGTCCTCATGCTGTTTTGCTCTTTACATAAAACTAGTTTCACTATCACAAAGCGTTTAGTTACAGTTACACTTCTGCAATTAATCACAGCTATTGCTATATCTGCAACTGCTGTCTATTGCAACATACAGAGAAGCAAAGACTAGCTAGGCAGACAAGTAGATTTATTCAGCTTTCTAAGTGACACAACCTGAAAAACTCAGCAAAGCCATTCTTAAAAAAAAACAATCATGCACCGAGATCAATTTATAAGCTGATAAGAGAAATTTATTGTCCAAAAAATTAAAACATAAAAGAACACACCCATGAGATCTCACCGCCACCATTAAAATAACATTTGGAAAGGTCCCCAGTACAAGCATAAGAATTTCTAGAAAAGCACATCAACACCTGCATGAGAGAAAAGCAATAGCTGGTGCCTCTCATTCCCGCTTGCTAATACTTGTGCCCCATCAGCAAAAGAAACATTTAAAAGTATCCAAAAGGTTAGCGCTCTTAGGAACCCTTTTTTTCCTTCCAGTGCACACCCTCTCCCCTCACCGCAGTCCGCAAACACATCCAAGTTGTCAGAATGATACCTACAAAAAATTTCAGAAGCTCTCATAAAAGGGCTTCGCATATGCAATCCACAGCACTGAACAGTGAATTTAAAAAACCCAATTTTTTTTCCGAGTTTGAAGTTTTTAAGCCTTGCGGATGGTTGGAGTAGGAAAAAGGAAATTTACTAGGCAGTACAAAGGAAATCTTGTTGTCCTCTATTGTGGCAGTGGGGGTGTTGCCCAATTCTAACTTATCTAGGTTGATAAAGGAAACCAAAGAACATGCCACTGAAAAAAATTCCAACGAAAAAGGTACCCCTTTCTTACCTTAATAGTGCTTGCCATAATGTGATCAAGATTATTGATCGCTAATAATTGCTAATAATAATTATTGCTTCGCTCTGACCAGAAAGAAGTTTTGATGAGGTTGTTTAGAGCGGATGAGATTGTGCTAACTCTGGGAAATGAAGTCAGCCAATGGCAGGAAGAGGTTTCTATTGGTCCTGGCCACTGCAGCTCGAAGAAACAGGATATTTGGGAGTGAAAAGATAAGAGTCCTAAAACAATGTTGTTTTTCTTGATGACATGTGACTAAATTTTTTTAATTTTTTTTTTTTAAAAAAAACAAAAAAGTCAATTGCCTGTGACCGCCTGGGCAGGTGTGATCTGATGTGCAGTAAGTGTGACATGCCACTCGGAGGCAGGATGCAGATGTCAGATGAAATGGGCCAAATTCAGCACTAGTTTCATGCAGTCTGTTCACTGGGGAATTGCTGATTCAGGGCCAAAGCCAGACTTGGTATAAGCGGGTGTAACTCCAAATATGTTAATGAAGTCTAGCCGCGCTTACACCACATCTATATTTGTCTGTTAACCTCATTCCTGGATTCTTGAGCTATTGAGATCTTCTAGCCTATCTCATCTCGCACATTTTTTCTTCTTAGAGAAAAAAGTAAATTGGAGACAATAATTTCCTTTTGATGCCTCTTTCTTACCAAGGAAGTCACAGAAAGACATACATTTCAAAAGCAAATCCCTGAATGCCATGAACAGCCTTAAATTTTCCATACTCTTCCTTTACTTCACAGCTGTATCCATGCACGAAATTGAGATGGTTTCACTGGCGATTCCCTTCCTGGTCAGAGTGTGATGGTCATTTTTTATTCAGTGTTGCATTTTTATCTGTCCTTTTGTAGCACTTGGCAGTCACAGGGCACCCCAAAACTACCAGCTGTGCAAACAAAATACCGTCCTTGTCCCAGACCCTTGCTTAGGAGTGCTGGACTAAAAAATATGAAAGGCAGAGTGTTTCCACAGTACCAGCCAGTGTGAAAGCCCACATGCAAAGAAGCACTCAGGATCCAGTGCTGGCACAACCCTCTTGCTCTCACTATTCTCACAACATTTTGTGGTTTTGTAAAAGACAAAGTTCCTGGTTTCAAGAGATTCTCAGCTTTCAGCTAGAAGAGAAAAGCTTGAAATTAGGACCCTCAAAAATGGAAGCAAAATTCAAAGAAGTCAGAATGTGTTAATTTTTTAATAACCTTGTGATTTTTAAAAGTTGGTCCTACTATAAGCAGTTTACGATTTCTCGATGCTTCCTGTAACATCAAACCACAGACCTGTTGCTCGAAAGCACTGCAGCACTGGGTAGATAATTCCCGCTATAATAGGGTCCTGCCCTCTGACCAGGGACTTGGGCAGGATAAAAAAGAACAAGAAATAGTGATGGCTTGTCGTAGCATTATTTAGCGGAGGCAGATGACCTCACACTCTCCCAACGCCTTCCTTTCCTGCTCCTTAGGAAAAGAAAAGGAAACCAGCGCACCGCTCTGTCACTGGTGATGACTGCTGGCATCTGGTATGCATTTTTTCCAAACGGTACACAATGGAAGTCCCCGTTCACTCTTCTTCTCCTCCTACCCTGACCTGGAGAAGGTGACACGAGGCCCTGCACTTTCCCAGAGACGCCCTGGGGGACACGAAGCGCTGCCTGCTCAGCCCTCGGGCATTCGTCCCGCAGGCGCTGCTCCACCTCACCCACAGCAGGGCAGAGGAAGGGCTCGTCCACCCACCCCTGCTCACAGCAACGGCTCTGCCACCCACTAGGTCCCGGGAAATCCTCGTTTCCAGGTGCCTCACGGGGACCGCCGAGCTGGAAGTCCCTGGACACAGTGGAGTGACGCCGGAGCAGTGCCACTGCCTCCTGGCAGAGCTGCCCCTGGGGGGGCTCTGCTCAAGCGTAGCAGCGTATCTCCCAGCTGTGTCCGTATCCCAACGCATCTCCAGCTGCCTCACGAGCCTCGGGGCCCCTCAGCCAGCCCAAGGTGCTGAGCAAGCCTCCGGCAGCCTCCACATCCTGACGGAGAGACTGGGAAGGGGAGAGCAGACACCCTGCTTTTTCTCCCCCTGAGGCGCCACAGGATCGACTCCTTGTACAAGTTCAGCTTGAGCTTGTAGTTTACTTTAAGGAGCTCTGGTTTCTTCCATATCGAAGACGACTTCTGGTGATTTCAGAGCAGTCCAGAGTCAGCACTGCTGTGCAATAGTTTATATTCTCCATTAGTTGATTCGTATAGAAATCTGGTGTTGCACTGCTGAATGTCTTCTTGCATTCTACATCTACCGAATTACTGTGCTTCTGCAGAGTAGGTAACTTCTGGTAACTTTCCTATTTTCATTATGAACAGTATGAAAAGAAAGCAATTTACAGTAATTGTATTTCATGGGGATGTTGATTTCCTCCCTTTTCATCTCCAAACAATGAGCAAGACGGCCAAAAGATTAGAACCCTTTTTCTTGAAATTTCAAAGCATTGTATAATGTTTCAGTTGGGTGACTTCCACTCTAGTTAAGCTCGTGATATTTTGTTTTTTTCTCAAATATATTGAGAGGCTTGAAGTATCAGTTCCAGCTCCCCAGTGGATGGGAGCTAACAAATTCATTCACAAGCAGGCTTCAGTTATGATTATTCTCCAGCCTACCTCCATATACAGAAACCTCCTCTTGATTCATGCAGAGCTTTTGGAAGCATAAGGCAGGCAATATTAGGCTCTGCTGAGCTGTATTATTACTATGTAAGTTTTACAGAGCCCACAGCCCGGTAAGGATTTTGCCATTTTAAACTGGCATGCATTCTGTGCCAAAGAATTCAATGAAGTTTATTTGACTTTCAAGCTAATACCCACAGGCAGATTTCTGAGTGCTCAGGCTTATGTCAATCCAATTGCAAGACAGAGCCTTGGTATTGTAATGAAAGGAAAATATTGGGTTATCAAATCAGCATCATCCAGTTGCAAAAGTAAAATTGTACAAACACTTCCACTATTTTTCTCTTTTCTCCGCTTTGTTAAGGTTAAATAGAAAGAACATATGTTTTTGTTATGTTAGGCAACTACGTGCTATTGTCTGAAATAACGCTGTCTGAGTTTGAAAAAATGTGGCTTGGTCAACAAACAGAATGAAAACACAAAACAGTATTAAAAATCCACGCAATTCACCTGACACTCCCCTTCCCCCTTGATTTCTCTCTCAAGCTTGTCACCCTAATTCGTCTGGGCTCCTTTCTGTTGGAATTTTCTTCTACATTCAAGCCTGCATCTAGAAACCACAGAGCAACAAAACGCTACTGCATGTGCTTAACATTACACGTGTGCTTAAGTTTCTTGATCAGAACAGGGGTTTTGCACATGCTTTAGAATTGCAGCTGTGCTTAAGTTCTTTCCTGAAGACAGACAGACTCAAACACTGCTTTAAGTGCCTTCTACCTTTAGGAGTAAAGAGCTCCCTCTGTAGAGCAGAGCTTTCTCAGCTGGAGACAAAGGATCTGATCTGTGCTGATCTAAGCCTGCTTAAACTGACAGGGCCCTGTACAGACCTGAAGATTTGATCTGACCATGTAAAAGAAGTGACTAGACTAGATCCTAAACAAAGAAGATGAATTTCCAAAGAAAAAGGTTGTTTTCCTTGTTGCATTCTTTCTAGGATATACTAGAAACATGTTCAATATGCATATATTCACCTAAACACACGTAAAATCCTTCCAAAGAGAACATTTCTCCTGCTATCTGAAACACTGTTGCTAACTCTAAAAACCAATCCTGTCCTCAGATTTTTTCATATCATATCCGCGACAGTGTCAGCAGGCAGGAAGTATATCGCAATATTCCCTATGTCTACAGATCTGCAATCCGTCTTGCTGTCTGGGAGGTAAACCAAGCACTCTGCTCTCAGCCCGGGCTGGCCAAGAGGCTGGAGGCACCCTCTGCTAGCCTCGCTAGTGCCACTGTGTCTTCTGCTTCCACAATGCTTGTTCAGCAGTCTGCCCGGATAGCTTCTTTCCTTTTTACTTTCAAAATGTTGTTAGTACTGCTAATAACGGGGCCTTCATCCCTTTAACTGTACAGATTTGTTTACATTTTAAGTAACTCTGGGTAAATAATTGGGCAAGCTGGAGACACATTCCCCTTGCGTGTTATGCTTAGTATGTGTACAGACAGTGTCTGCAGATGTGGGTATTAAAAGAAAAGAAGAGGACAGAGAAAAGAAAAAGTGAGCTCTGTTCTTCTCACCAACAATACAGGTAAAAAGGACGTTCTCCCCTAGGTAGAGCCAGGCTACAAATCAAAAAACTTGGGTACAATACAAGACTTTGCATTGCAGTTTTTGGAAGCAGATTTGAAAAATTCTGGCAAATCAATGCTACTGCACAGCACATGAAGATATGTCTGTAAAGGTCTTAATCCTCTCGAAAATATGTAGCATTTTGCTTAAATGTAGCTCCAAACTTCAGTTTGGCCATACTCAGCTCAGTGCATGAGGGCCAAATACACTCTTACCAACTTTTCAGCAAGCACTTCAGCAGCCCTTCCTCCCTTTAATTCACAGCTTTCAGCTGGCTCTGAAGAAAATGACAGTAAATCTGCTCACAGAGGGCGAAACTATCCCCTCACCACCAAGAACGGTCTCACAAATAGGCTCTTAGCAAGGGAACAAACAGGGGTGCCCAGGAGAATGAACAGAGTGTCACGACCTGCCCCAGGATGCTGCTCGCTGGGATGACCAACTCTCATCCTCCATCCCCAGAACTGCTGGGCCTTTGGGGCTGCCCAAGGGACCTCCGCCTTCCATGCCTGAGTGGGTTTGATGAAGCACCAGGTCTGAGGACGCAGGACTAGCTCCATCCTGGGAAAAACAGGGTCCAGAGCCGGGGTGGGCTCATGCCCAGTGCTGCATGGCCGGAAATGAAGCCTCATGGTTGGAAATCAGAGTCACCAGCAGGGCAAGGGAGGGGATTCTGTCCCTCTGCTCTGCCCTGCTCTGGTGAGAGCCCACCTGGAGGCCTGTGTCCAGCTCCAGAGCCCTCAGCACAGGGAAGACATGGACCTGTCGGAGCAGGTCCAGAGTAGGGCCACAAAACTGATCAGGGGGCTGGAGCACCTCTGCTGTGAGGAAAGGCTGAGAGAGCTGGGGCTGTTCAGCCTGGAGAAGAGAAGGCTGCAGGGAGGTCTTTTTGCAGCGTTTCGGCACCTGAAGGGGGCCTGTAGAAAGATGAGGACAATCTTTTTAGCAAGGCCTCTTGTGACAGGACAAGGAGTAATGGGAAGGTAGATTTAGACTGGATATAAGAAGAAATTTTTTACATGAGGGTGGTGAAACACTGGCACAGGTTGCCCAGAGAGGCAGTGGACGCCCCATCCCTGGAGACATTCCAGGCCAGGTCGGACGGGGCTCTGAGCAACCTGGTCTGGTTGAAGATGTCCCTGCTCACTGCAGGGGGGTTGGGCTAGATGACCTCTAAAGATCCCCTCCAACCCAAAGGTTGGAACCCCAAAGTTCTATGATTCAATGATTCTAAGCATGGAGGTTAACTGGGGGAGGACAGCACTACTCCGAGCGAAGCAGGGCGTTTGCTTTCGTCAAACTCCAATTACTATGTCAAAGCAAGCAGCCCATGTGAAGCCATGTAATTAATACTGATTAACCACTATGTGGCCACCGGGGCAGCACGGCACCCACGCCACGAAAGGCACCCTTCTTCCCTTCGGCGCTTCCCTCCATCCCCTCGCGACCCCCAGGCTGGCGGCAGGCCCGGTGCCAGCCGTCACTAGAGGCTGCTCCCTGCCCCTCCGAAGCCAAGCCTCCCACACGAGGCCATCAACAACCCTTCTCCGAACTTAGGAAATGCTTCTTCTTGTAGAAAGTGCGTTTTAACAGAAGCAGATAAATGAGAGTTCCGCCTGCTGCTGCAGCACCCGCCATCGGGTTCGCCCCCAGGGCTGGTTGCCACTGGACGTCTTCCCACTCTCCCGTCTTTGCTCCCTGTCAGCCTCTCCATGCACCATCTCCAGCTGCCCCAGCTCATCAGGCAGATTCATCCCTGCACATCTCTCCCCCGTCGCCACCCTCCCTCCTGTCATGGCAATGAATTCACTGCACTCGCTGGCTGAACTGCAAAGTCGGGAGAGAGCCTGATTTGGGGGCAACACGATTTTTTTTTTAACTTTAGTTCACGGAACAACAGCTGTCAAGAATGTATTGTTTTCCAATGGACAAAGTTTTACAGAAATGAAACGTTGGACGTTTTCAAAGTGAAAGTCAAGGTACTTCACTGTCCAACTCTGAGTCCCTAACCATACTCAAGCTATTTAAGCTTCTATGAGCCAAAATATTTTTGGTGACTACATCATTGCTGCCCCACCTTTTCTGCTCTGCTCATCTTTGGAGACCAGCTATAGTCTATACTCTCCACATTAAAAAAATACCACAGAAATGGGAAATTAAATGGGAGCTTTGTTTATATGAATTACACTGACACAGTCACAGTTATACTGATATTGGAGATATTTTTAATAGTCAACACATACTTCGTAACAGGGAAGTGCTGACACGCTCATCCGCAGACAGGGAATCGAATCACTATCTGAAGTTGGATTCATTTCATCAGGATTCAACAGTTTTAAGTGTAGGTGTCCAGACTAAGCTAGCTCCCCAAGATTTCGGCTGCAGTCTCCAACACAACCATCTTTATCATGTCATTCAGTCTCACCTACAACAGCTACTTAAAAGAGGTGAGGTGAATCGCACCTTCAAAGTACTTCTCTCTCTCTCCATTGGGAACCGAGATGTTCACCTGAGACACCCAGCTTTTGGATAACTCTGCTTATGTGAGATGAATCTCACTCCAACTTTCCTTTCCTTCTTCCTTAATTTTCCCATCTCCAGAACATTAACAGTTTTACCACCAAATGCCAAAGGAGTGCTGCATGGATTAATTAAAGTGTGCTGAGACCTTTGGCTGAAAGTTGCCACCAATATGAAAGCTATTTGTTTCATGTCTGATGCTAATTGAAAGATGGTTAAGCGACAATGGTACCACAGGACACAAAAAAAACCCCCTCAAATCAAAACACTTTGAAAAAGCAAATTCTCTGCAAGGAAAAAAGAAATAACTGTGAGGGCAAAGGCCAACATTTTTCATCACTTTCTTCCAAATGTTTTAGGTAATTTTAACTGAACTACACAATAGTTTGGAATGGTTATTACAGACCGCTGTCCTTCAAGGTCTTGCCATCCCTAGATTGATGGGCATTGCACACAGCAAATATGTCTGGCGTATTGGATTTCTACACCGCATTAGTGAGGCTGTTTCAAGATTTTCATCAAGAATGGAACCTATTAAAGTGTCTTGCACTTTTCTGGCTTTTATAGCGTGCTTTGGAGGACTGCGTGGTCTTTCTTCCCCCTCCATGACCAGGAAGTCTATAGAAAATGCTTTCAACTGTTTTATTTGACCTTTCACCCCTGGGCTTTTGCCTAATCTGCAAATTTGAATAGGAGGTATAGCTGTGTGCTTTTTTTCCCCTCTCTAAGTAACTAGCTCAATTCCTTAAAGGACCAGACATACATCTAAAATTAGGACTCTTTCCGTATTGTACTTGTTAGTGGCTGTGAACAAGAAACAGATGTGAAATATCTGTGTTTAAAACTTAGTGACCCAGAAAGACCACGGCTAATACAGATCATTCTTAATAATTGAAATCTGCCACCCTTTGGCCACCTTGAGATACATGCACACACCAGCAGCATATCCCCACCTCAGCAGACAGACACAAATGGCAACCCTTGGGACTTTTACTCAGATGGAGTTTACGACTCAAACAACAGCAAAAAAAATTGATCCCCCATTGATTTTTTGCCCCAGTCTCGATCAGCCTCCTTCCATTCAGACAGCTATCTTCCACCAAAGGTGAACTCTTCAGCAGTGGGGAATAGAGGAAATGTAAAAGAAGCAAGAGACGTACAAACAAAACTTTGGTCTACTTAGTTTGTCTCAATCCATGCCAGGTATCTCACTGTACCTTCTGTTAAAACTGCAATAACTGCCCCGTCTGAGTAGGGATCCCTTGCCTGGTGCCACCCTGGGCTGTGGGTGACAGGCACAGTTAGGAGAGTAATGGGGGGGGGGAGTGCTGATGGAGCAATGCACTAATTAGACAATCAGACTCCTCCATGAACGTTCTTCTTTTGTCAAAATTATGAGGGAGAAATTCAGGTTGCAGGAGATGCCATTCCCACCACTGTTGTCCAACACTAAGTGCATGCTGCATACATATGCAGTAAAAGCAAACAACTTCCACTGCTGTGCAAACTTGTTTTTCTTTTCTTTTATTTTTTCTGTCTAGGACAGGAAAATACATTTAAATGCTGAAAACATAAAAAAACAATAATCCTTGAACAATTATTTTAGAACAAGATTTTAAAAAAACCTAGAAATTAAGCACTTGGCAAAGGTGCTAGGGCCTCTTCTAGGAATACTCCTGAGGCTAGGTTGTGTGATCCAAAAAGGATAAGATTCACACATTTCTGTAACTGTCTGGTATTTCTGGCTCTCTCTAAGACCCAGTAATGCCACATGCCTTGTGAGAAAAAAAAATATATTAAAAAATTACTGTTAAATAACGCTGGCCTATCTTGAATCTGAACTGTACAATTAAGCTAAAAATATTTATCATCTTTTTGAAGAGCACAGCAAGCAATGTTAGAGAGGAAATAATAACCAAGAATGCCTGTAGAGACTGCAGTTTTCTTGTGGCTTTCTGAAGAGCAGAGAGGACAGGTTTCAAATCACAGTATGATGATTGCTATAAATAGCTCGCTCATTTCTCTAGCAATGAAACCCCTCATTCCTTTTTTCTGTTAAATCCCATGTTTGGGAGCTTTACCCCATATTTGCAGTGGTGCTCACGCAGGATCGTCTGGGTAGGAGAAAGTACTTCTGTTTGGAAACTGGGTGATCCCAGGAACTGCCTGTTGGCAACTCTCTACCTTTGACGTTACTCCAGCAGTTTATAAAATGACTTTTTACTACCAGAATGAAACTTGCCTGTGAACTCTTCTAAAGAGTAACACTGTACGTTGGATCTGTAAAGCTTAACGACAAATGCCAAGTATTTCCAATACCCAAGAAATGCCACGTTGATAAAGTCCTACCTGATCTGATTTCTGTATGACCACATTTCCAAAGCTCAGTGCACTTAGAGAAAGACATTTCCAACAGCATACAAGAAGCTTAGATGATTACGTGAAAATACTACAGTGAAATCAAAGGACTTGGCAAGGATAAACCAAAATATTTTCTCTTGGGGACTAAATGCAGCCACAAGAAAGAGAGCAAAGGAGCTCTCAATTACTTTAACATATAAAAAGTGTGGGCATAAAATGCTTATCACTTTGAAAAAAAACAATGAATATGGTTAATTGCCAAGATAATTCTAAGTCAAAGTTTTTACAGACCTGGGATTTGTCATCGTCATCACAATCTTTTTGACCATATCTAGAGCACTTTGTAGGTTACACAGTGATTTAAGAAAAATAAAGACAATGTCCTGCTTCCACCAACACGGATGGCAAAACTCCTTTCACCTCAGTGGGAGTAAGGTTTCAACCCACTGAGAATTAAACAAAATTACACACTATCACAGTTTCCTGCAAACTAGAAATTCTGAGTTTCAGAGGGCTCTAAGTACGCCATGTTACAAGATACAGAAAGTACTGTCCAATAACAAAAAATGAGCAGAAGTGGAAACAGGGAGGGAACCAATAATTGATAGGATTTAATGCATGATTTAAGGGCCAGGAAAGAATCCCTAAAGCCTTCTCCTACTATGAAAGGCTTGCCAGACATGTGTGAAAAACTTGCTAAAACATGTGTGTTGAATTACCTTGGTGGCCTGCGACTTTCCCAACAACCATTCGTAATTAGCTGGGATCCAGTAAAATAGAAATTAAGATTTGTATGCAGCATTAGTCCCATAGAATGGTGCACTTACTCTGAAATGATCTGTGTTATGGTCCCTGCCCTAGAAGATGTTAAGCGTTTCCAGTTAATGGCATTCAACTCCATGGGGTGCCTACTTCTTCATCTCCATGTTCTCAAAAGACTATCAACTGAAAGGTAAATGTTTAAACTACCCCTTCTTCTGCTGGGCTGGATCTTACTTTAAATCACTTGATATTACTCTAGAATTATTTCCCACAACATACTGTGGCTGGTCTGCCGGAGCAGCTCCTTGTTAAAATATTTCTATCTGAAGTACTACCGCATTTCTCAAAAAGGACCTGTGGCATTACGGCAGCTTGGTTTCTTTTGCATTTTTGCCCCCTAACCCCTCTTCCCCACTGCCAAGGGCTCCTCTGCTCCCTCCTGTCCCCCACTGAGCTGTGCAAGAGCCCGGGTGCTGGAAACAGCCTGGGTCCGAGCATGTGCCTGTGTGCCAGGCAGCTGAGGCCAAACGCAATGCCAGATGCACCCCCGCACAGACCAAAACGCTCCTCCCGCCTCTCCCTCGGTGGGCACATAGCCCCCTTCCCTCTCCCCCCTGCTGAGCTGCACAGCATCGAGCAAAGCTGATCGGCCCGGAGCTGTCAACCCCTCCAATGAACGGGCGGAGAGCTGTCTCCTTACGAAATCTGGGAAGGATCGACTTGAGACGGACAAGTCCCTGAGACTTGAAGGAAAACCTGTCCCAGACTGTCCTTCTAGTCAAACCTGCCTCTACACCGAATGGCTGCCTTGATGGAGGGGCAATCCTCCTGTCACCCATAAAGTTGTAATCAGTATCCCATTAGTGCCAGTACTTCATAAGGAGTTACTATATTAACCTATGTCACCAGCCAGCCACAGGCATTTAAGATGACCAGGTGGTTTAATACCCTTGCACCCAGGCATAGTGCTTGTTCCCCTCCAAGGCAGTTCCAGTCTTGCAAAGATCTCTTGCCATATGCAACATTTCCATCACAGTTTGATGAAACTGTATTCATTTATGGGCAATGCAGTTATTTGCCAAAGAATGTGGTCTGGGGGCAGCTGAAGTGATTTGCTGGTTCAGGACAAACTTGCTGAGTAGTTCTGGCCTGAAATAAAAATAACAGCAGGCTTTGAAAACATTCAAGGGACGTTCCCTTGAACAGATATTTTCAGCGGTTTCAACACTTTGTTTTCAGGGCACTTGTCATGAAAGCGAAGGAAGGAACAAGCACGACTCTCAGCGTTTTCAAGGAGGGTAAGCCCCACCCCGCCCCCCCTTTCTCCACGGCAGCTCAGCACATGCCTGGGCACAGCACTCGGATCACCCCCAGCCCTCTCCAGCAGGACTTGCCACCTGCCAAGACAGCATCCTCATCATTCAGCCACTCACTCCCCAGCTCAGCCTCTTGCTTGCTCTTTTAATTGTCCTGTGCAAAGTGGGACAGAAGGAATTACAAGCAACAGAACTACAATACAACACTTGGTCAGATGCTTTCCTAGATCAGCACCTTCAATCATCAACTCCTTCTGGGTCCTGCACAACGGCAGCACCGGATCTGGGAGGTGGGGAATCTTTGATTGCCATCAGAGTACAAATAAAACACAAGAATAAGGTTAGAAAAGAACACCTTTCTCTCAAAGTTATTTGTGTATAGGCTTTGTTGGAGCCAAGCACATGCAGAAGGAAAGCTGTACATCTGCCAATATCACAAGTATGATCCAAGCAAGTCCATCAAGATATTGCCAGCCACACAGCTCTCTCCATGAGGAAAGAATTTGCAATGTATTATTTGTCACAGAACCATATAATTGCAGTATCAAAAATTATAGTAAATGGTTCTAATCAACTGCCAAGAAGCGGATATTTTTCTGGCTTGAGCTTCTAATAGAAAAATAACAAATGCAAAAGTTACAGCAAGTCTGATGTTACCAAGCTGTCATTCTAGAAATTATCCTTTGAAACAAAATTGAAGCAGATAACAAATAAAATGATACATATTAGTTCAAGTAAGACTAGAAAACAAGTTAATTGCTTTTGCAAGCTTCTTATACCAAACAACAGAACTTTGTGCACTATGAATAGCCAGATTCATACATGGTAATTTATGTTATTAATTTTAAAGACTGTACAAAAGAAGTCAAAACAGTTGACTCTTCAATTACGATGATGATTTTAGTGTGTTCAGCTCTTAACACAATATTCAGCTGCTATGGGTGAAGTTTTATTTGAAGGATTTTCTTCCGCAGGTTAATTTTCTTATTGTGGGGGTTTTTTTCCTATTTTTTTTTTTTTAAGTCATGCTGCCATTTTCAGCTGGAACACCTACAGACTAAAATAAATCTCATGCATTAAGGTACCTTATGGAAATTAAATACATAAATTCATGCTCTAATTACCATGTTATTTTGGGCTTCAGTCTCATTCATTATGTGGTGATTCCCTGGCCAAGACATGGAAAGAACTCCCTTCCCCAAATATTTAGCATGTACTAAGGAAAGGCAAAGGATACAGTAGGGTGACAAAAGTCCTTATGCACTGGATAAATTAGGATAATTGGGAGTAGGACTTCACTGGAAGAATGTTTTTGGAGGATAACTGCAAACATATTATAATGGGGATATTGATCCCATATTCTGGGGAGAAGCGAATAATATAACCCTTATAAAATATAATTCAGAGCCATTTGAAATATTTCCAAATTTGAGTTTAATTCCATGAGTTGCTTTGGATTATTAAAAACAAGTGAGAAAATTAGGAAATGTCAAACCATTGCACAACTTCTCTAAAACAAAACATTTCTATATATTGAGAGCCATGTCCCATTTACCACAACGTGCCACAAGCAGGAATAATGATGTATATCTCCCATATTACATTTATACGGTGGTGTGCTGTGTACTGACATTGTATTTCTTCCCTTGTCAAAGTTTTCAGTGTGTTGCCTGTCCGGCAAAGAAGAGTCGTGGGAATGCACGTGCCCCTTGCACTTCTTGCCCTTTCTTTGTTGTGCAGTATTTGTGTTCTATCATCTTGTGCCTGCCTCTTGGGTGCTGGAGCATTTGGACTTCATCTGACAACTTCCACTTTCAAAATGCCAGTACACAAGCCCAGTCTGTATTCACAAAGGGGGTTATCTGGACAGAGTTAAGAAATAAAAGTCACACCAGCTTCTAATGTGTGAGCAGCTGGGTAGATGTCTCACGAACATAGGTAGGGCTCCACACGATCGTAAGAGCGTGAAACTTCCCACACAGATGCTCTCGCAGCACAAGCAGCTGACCAACAATATCAAAGCAGCAGACTGAGAAGGCTGAAAGTGAAGGAAATTTGTGGTTTCTTTATGACTCTGAGATGAATTTTTTCATCAGATTAACCACTTCTGAAAGCATCCGGCATGTCTAACATACTCGAGGGACAGCCAGGATCTATTTATTCTAAGGCAATGCATGCAGGGTCTGACTCAGGAGTAACATCCTTATTCAGGAAGGACATTTAATTTTAGGTTTCACTTTAAGCACATGATTAAATCCCATTAAAATTGATGAAATCTGAGTTTATCCTTAGAGTTAAGCATGTACTTAGGTGATTTCCTGAATCCAAGGTCAGTGGGCAAATGCAGGTAGAAATATAGGTTGCTACTTGTAAATGCAGAAACTAGCAGAAGAATAAAACAACTCGAAGTGGGAGCTAATAGAATGTAAATTATTACTAAGAAAGTTTCTAGAAAACCAGGAAGAAAACCTAAGTGAATGGGAGTAGAAGGAAAGTGGTCTCCTACCCAAAGCCACAAATATTGTCCCTGTATACAGCATTACAAGAGCAGCAGAACAGAGGCATGCTGTGCTGCCACAGGGTGATTTGTGGGAGATATCTGATCATACCCATCAATCAGCTGTTGCTTGTTGTCCCTTTTACCTCTGAGCAGAGCTAAAAGGGCCATCACGCCATACTCAAATCTGACACAGGCTTGGACATTCTCCAGCACTTACAGAACAGCAAATCAGGTAATCAAATGCACGTAAGTCAGAATAAAAACAGCTTTGCCAAACTCCAACCATACCAGATCTGGTGACCAACGTCAGAGTCAGAAACTCAGAGAAGCATTCTATTAAGTGGACAAATCCACCAAAAATTGCCTGGATACAAAAACAGTCTATGGACACGCAGTAGGTTATTGCGGCATCATAAAGAAATAAACTTACCATTTTAGGAAATCATTGTGTATTTGGTTGTGCTAAAGGAACAATGCTGACCAAGCTAAGGTGCAGTGCTACTTCTTGAGAAGAAAAGTTCCCTTCTGAAACATTTTCAGATATGTGGGACTGTACGTAACTGATCGGGGCCCTGTGCCACCCATGTGTGAGTGCAGCTAACAGGACCAGTCACAAATGTCGCAGTTTAGTTCTAGATTGAGGCTTTTCGGTCTACTAAGTTAGAGTGGGTATTTATATCTTTGTGGGGACTGACCACAATTCTGCATTTGACACCATGGGTTTCAGAACTTGGTTGTAACTAATGGATCTTGGATTTTGATTTGGGCACAGGACAAACAAATATGGAAAGCAACCTGCCTCCAAAGAGAAATCTCAAGGCAGAGGAAGTAACCAAAACCAAAACAAACCAATCTGTGCAAATCCGCACTGATATTAAGCAGTGTGAAACCACTGGCCTGAGGCAGCAGCACATGCTCAGCCAGGCAGCACTTTCCCTATGCTCCCTTCGTGCCTCGGCGCTCTCAGGTGCGGTGCTCCGCAAGAGAGATTTCCATCCAAACCTTTCCAGGGAGACAACTGGTGCAACCTGGAAACCACGGCAGAGCTACTAAACTCTCTGGCCAAAATAATTTCCCGGCAGCTCGCTGAAGGAGGATGCTGCTCCCTGGTTCTGCCCCACCAGCACAGCCCTACAAACTGCAGAGGATAATTGTGCGGGGTTTCAGAAGAGGTGCTGCGGGCTAAAGGTGGGAGCAGGACACGCTTAGCTGAATGACCGGCCAGTACGTTGCGTTTCGGAGCAGCCGAGCTATTATAATAGAAATAATATTAGTTACTATATCCATTAGCAATTTTCATACCCTCTGTGGACAGAGATGTGGACTTGTAGGAAAAAGCGAATAGCTGACCCCTTACAGCTTGAAGAATTTTGTTGTCTCCTGTGAGGGGTTCGGAATTGCTCACCAGCTTTTTAGAAGTGCAGACCAATGCAACATGTGATGCAAAAGGGATGGCTGAAATGTTCTTAGCAGGTTGTTTCCTTAATCGATTTTATCAGAATTGCTTTAAATCACTTTTACAGCTCCAAAATTATGGAAAGCATGTTGATTAAAACAGTGGTGTTGTAGGAATGAAAAACAGTAGACTGTATTTCTAAAAGCAATTATTGTATCTTCTATAGCAAAGACTTGATTTCTGCTCTAATCCAGACTTTGCATTATTAGCGTAGAGCCAGGCTGTCAATCCTGATCAGGTTCTTTCTGGTGCAGCAGACATGAACAGGCCAAAAAAAGTAAAAGCCTTCCCTAAAGGAAGATGTCCCTGAATCTTTCTTTTGCTCTAGAAGACGATTTGGGTAGCAGAGAATCAGAAACCACCTGAGACAGCACTGGAAAAAATCCTAAGGGACCACTTCGATCTGCGTAAAGGCTGTCTGTAGATTGCCCCACACCCACCGGGAGATGAGTCTGCCCAGGTGAGCGGGAAAAGAATCTGTTTCCTCCAGCAGCTCTGCACCGTAGTTGTTATTGAGCCTGTGCCTTCTGGTGAAATTTGGGGTGGCTTTGTAGCAAGCCTAATCTAATAATAGGCAGCCTAATACCACACAAGCTGTTGGTCTCCTTGTGGGACTCAATTTTCATTAACGTCAACTGCTGGGGAGGATGCTACGCGTTGTTCTCAGCTTCAGCGGGTTCCCAGAGCTCTGCTTCACGGAATAATAACAAAGTGCAAAGACATTTGCCAGGATAAGATGACACCATTTTACATCAAGCGAAATTAAAATAGAAAATCATTTTTAAGAAATGATCACGCTCATTCTTCTCCACATCAGCAGGAAAATGTCTCCAGTTTGCCAAGTGGTAAGAGACACAATTAGCTGAGGGAAACAAGTATTACCAGGTTTTAAAGCAGCACAACAAAGCCTCCTCAACAAAGCAAGCCATTTGGGGAAGTAATCACGGAAACGACTAAAACTTATTTCAAAGGATTTGCTAACGGCAAAGTACATTTCTGTGCCGGCACAAGGATACGAACGTTTGCGAAAAAGTTAGGGCAAACTTCATGGAGGAGCACTTAGAGTAAATATTTTGAAGAAATATTGATTGGAGAAGGTAGCTTTTTGTATTACAATCTCCGTTTCATTCAACCTCCAGGAAAGGTCACTGATTTAATCAAAAGCTTTTTTCCTTCGGTGAGACTCCCAAATGTACATACCATCAAGATCTGGTGCACAGAAATAATTTGAAGCAAATCTTCTAAAAAAGGTTTTGAAGATGCTTGCCAGTAGAACATTGTGCCTCACAGCTATAATACCAGGGGGGAAAAAAAAGCCATTCAATTTAAATTAATATATTTGGCCAGACAGCTATATTAAAATTTTTGTTGTTTTTTCTGTTATAATGGTAGCCTGTGGTATGACCGGCCCTCTGCAGAAATCTGTGCAGTTATTGCCTTTCTCTTGCCTAGGGTGCATCATCTGTTTTCGATTTCAACGAGCTGCACTGCGCTGCCTCATTAAAACTAACGCTGATGCAAAACAAAAGGCTGCGTATGGCAGCGTGGGGCACGCAAGACAGCTCCGAAGACCGCCGCGCTTCAGAAGCGGGCTCTCGAAGGAGAACCGCCGCCCGCCCATCTCCGCTCCCGCTTAGCGTTGGCGGATGGCACTGGACACGCTCGGCACCTTCTCAGCCCCCCGCCCAAAGGCGGAGGCTTCAGCAGCGACGCTGGGGGAAGGGACGTGGGGGGGGGATCTCTTCCCCATGCACACGACGACCCGCGGCGGGCAGCGAGGGCGGCGGCAGCCACACGACGGC
>Ga0065711_1030119_pt1 | contig 33631 bp, 18 predicted proteins | sample Hoacrofraction12_FD_59098 | JGI IMG/M metagenome (GOLD analysis project Ga0065711, IMG submission 59098) | Hoatzin crop microbial communities from Cojedes, Venezuela - Epithelial fraction 12 v2 (version 2) | ecosystem: Host-associated > Birds > Digestive system > Esophagus > Crop | place...
CTGCCTGGACAAGGTCCTGTGCAGCCTGCTGTAGGTGACCCTGCTTCGGCAGGAGGGTTGGACTAGATGACCCACAGAGGTCCCTTCCAACCCCGAACATTCTGTGATTCTGTGATTCCTCTCAATGTCTTCCTGATTTGTTAGCACTGTTTGTTCTGTTTGCCTTGATATTCTGTGGAACCTCGATGCTTGTGACCTGCACCTTCCAGTTCTAGCTTTTATGATTTCTTGCAAGCTTTTTTTTCAATAGGTTTTCATGCCATTCACTCCTTGTTGAACTTATTCACTCCCCCTGGGTTTTTCTCTTTATCCTTTTCACTTATAATCTCATTTTTATATCTGGCTTCAGATATACTGCAGATTCAGAAATTTAATTTTCAAGCCCATCATTTTTCTCGCTCTCGTCCGTCTAGAACTGGTAGTTCTCTTCTTGGACGCCTTTCAGTGCATTTTTATCTAGTCAAGATGGATCCTCTTCTCTTTCCTCTGAAACAGCCCTGAGCCTTTCTCTGCCTGCGATAGCACCATTCCCATCCTGCTTTTGCTCAGACCTGCAACTTCCAAATGTTCTTTAGATTATATTTCGGCTGCCTAAAATGCATCAACAGCCACGTTCATTTTCAGAACTACACTCTGAAGTGCAATGTTCTTCCAGAGTCTGGAAAATTCGATTCTAAACTGTCCTTCAAAAAATTACGTTTATTGACTAGCTTAAACTGTCTAAGGGAAACTGCAGGTACAAACCAAAAATATATGCCTATAAAATAAAAGTGAACTTAAATCAAAAGACACAGAGTACTTCTTTGTTTGACTAAATTGTCACATGCGAGACATTTGGCAAGCTCCTCCACGCACAGTTTATGAATGCTGTTTGGTTTGGGGTGCATTTTATTGAAAGTGGGGCTTGGTTGGCTTCTTTGCTGTCTTTTGCTTCCAAATTGCAGTGAAGCCTGTGGGAGAGTCCAAGCACAATTCTTGCACCTGGCACAAAGTTGGTGGCAGAGAGTCATTAAATTTGGATGATTACCCGTTCAAATATTCCACCCCTGGGTAAATAGATGGCTACAGGGGAAAGCAGTTGCTGGAGTGGGAGGTAGCTGTGCCTGGGGCGGGGGGGTCACGGCTGACGTGACAAGCCTGACAGGAGGAGCTGGAGGTGCTTACAGAGCTCTCTTCACCTCTATTTAAGTGCATCCGTCATCGGCATGTTTGAACTTACGTGTTAGTGCTGGTGTGAAAGAGAGGGGAATAAAAGAGAACAGACCAGAAGCGGAAAGCCAGCTGAAGGAGAAAAATCCTGTGTTTTGCAGAGAAGATGCTTGCTGCCAGAAAGTGACCTTGAACATCTTTGAAGTCTCTGACTGGCCTTCAAGAATGGCCGAGAGTGTTGAGGAAGCACAGGGTGTAGGCAACGCTGTTTTGGCACCTCAGTGCTGCATCTACATCTTGCACTAGTTGAGATAAAAAGTACAGACTTTTTGGGCTTTTTTTCGTTTGGTTTTGATTTACTGGAATGAAGGCTTTGTGTGCATTTGCTGAGGAGAGCCCACGAGCTTGGGTCTGATAAGGCAGTGCTTAAGCAACGGGGCTGCTCACAGGAGAGGGCAGTACTGGTCCTCTTTTAGGAAGAAGTTAAGACAGCGAGATCCTCTTCCCGCCAAGGCTCCACAGAGACCGTGTGCTCAAAAAGGCTTGCCGATGTGCTGCAAGGAGGAATACAGAGCTGGTGCGTACCTGGGCTGAGGGTGGTTCAAGCCCAAGCGTACCGTGGGGGCCGTTGAGGTGGGTGAACTCTTCCAGGGCAGTACCGCGAGCTATTGCACTGCCCGGTGCAACTTTCTTCTTGGAAGTAAAGTAAAATTTTCAACAAATACAGTTTCTCTAGTCTGTGATGCCAGGATTTGCTATCAGACAAAAAATAAAGTTTTCCTGGAAATGTACTGCTGTGTTAAAAGCGTGCTGGTGCTAGCAGGGTCCCGACATTGATCCTGTGACATTAGTTGAGAAGGGTATTTTGCCTAGCAGCTGAGCAAGGAAAAACATCATTGACTACGATGTGTAATGTACGATGTGTACATGACTGGTCTTGCACGACACTCTGAGAAGAGCTGCCCACACTTGTCACACATTTTGTTTTGATATCATCAACCGTGTTTAAACCTGTGTTCAGCCGCCTCCAACTGCATGTTGAGACAATCACTTTTTGAGGGCTGCGAAATTCTGCGTGTATGTCTGTGACTCTGTGGTCGTGAGATGGTATCATCTGTTAGTTTCCTGGCCAAAGTGTGGTATACAACTATGATGACTAACCCTGGTTTAATAGGAAGCATTCTCCTCTGCTCTTCCTCTTTAGATTCAGGATTTCATGCAAGGAACCAGGTAGCTGTGCTTTTTCTCCTTACCTTCTGATCATCTGCTCTGACGTTTTTCTCTGGTCAGAACAAGTGTTTTGCTGGAAAGCAAAGGTTTCATACTTCTTGCACAAGTCTAAGGAAATAGCAGTGACTAAAACAAAGAGATCTGCAAGTGTGATAGATGCCTATGGTCAAAGTAAAAGCTTCATTAAAGCACACTTTAGAAGTATGTGTAACAAAACGCTCTTTTGTTTAACTGCTTTTAAGGCGTTGCTTCTTACCGTCAATTTATAGCGCTATAGACCAACTTCTATGGTCTAAGCAGACCATAAAACTTTGATCTTTCTGAAATGACTCAGATTTTGTCATTTTACAACACAAAGAGGATGTTCCCTCTCCCCCAGAAAATGATATTTTTTGCCATTCCATTTGTATAGAGTAACTTTAAAGACTTGCTCAGCATATTGAGCGATAGTACCTGTCATGCTGGGTTGCCAGAAACGATCCTGGCAATTTGCAACTCCTAATGCCAGCATAAGGCATGGCTATGGAAGATGGGATGCATCTAGGAGCATGAAATAATTGATAATTATTGTGAATTAAATCATACTAAAGACAATTTATTTAATCCAGGACTGGCCTGTGGGTGCACAGCCCAGGAAATGAATTCTCCTCTGTTAAAAAGATAGATTAAAAGATACGAAAGAGAAGAGAAGAGAAGGGAAGAAAAGGGAAAAGAAAAGAGAAAAGAAAAGAAAAAGAAAAAAGAAAAAAGAAAAAAAAAAGAAAAGAAAAGAAAAGGAGAAAAGAATTTGAAAGTTTAATTCAGGAGTTTGATGCCAAATACTATGGATCTAAATCACTGGAACAGATTGCCCAGAGAAGCTGTGGCTGCCCCCTCTCTGGCAGTGTTCAAGGCTGGGTTCAATGGGGCTTTGAGCAACCTGGTCTAGTGGCGGGTGTCCATGCCCATGACAGGGGTGTTGGAACTAGATGAGCTACAAGGTCCCTTCCAGCCCAAACCATTCTATGATTCTATGATATCCATATAATTAATTAGAGGCATTAAAAGTTGCTGAGCATCTCTTGCTCTTGCTTAAATCTGTGGGAGCTGAGGGAACTCAGTACCTCTAGAAATTAGAGTGTTCATGTACCCGACTATGTATGAAATGAGATGCTAGTCTAGAAGTATCTATGTTGCACATACTGACCTTATTGTAATCCAACAACTGGAGAAAGTTGTGGGAAAGTGACACATCATGAAATGAGTGAAGGTAAAAAATAAAAGGGCAAATTCTTATTTTTGACATTTCTTATCTAATAAGGTGACGTAAGCTTTTCAGGATGGTGTAAAATAATGAACTCTTTACTCACCACAGTAATCAACCAGCCAATATAGATCAGCTTCACACTCAAGAAACTCCTAGTAGAGGACTAGGTTAAAATTAAGTCCTTTGAAAACATCTTGATAGCTAATATTTTTTAAAAGAATAAATCAAAATAAAGCTATTGACATGCCCAAGAGCATGTTGGGAAATACAGCTGAAATATAGCAGAAATAGTAATCTTATTTAAAAGGTGAGGTTGTTAACACATCTGTAAGACCTGGCAGGTACCTCATGCGGTGCCCGGTACCCGTCCCATGTTCCTCTGGTATTTACATTATTTCTTGCAATTCTTTAAAATGCAAATAAATCTCATTTTCATTAAATGTAAATTAAATCGGTGGAAGCAAAATTCAATGTGTAGTTTAGAAGGCTTTGCGTATCATGTACTCCATGAAAGTCCTTCCCTAGAGACCGTGACAGTGCTGTAGGCCAAAGCAATACTCTGTGCGTGTTTGTTCAGTGGTTATTACATGTGCATGCATTTAATAACCTGTTTATGGTGGAGTCAAGTTCTGTAGAAGAAACATGAAACTGATAAAATTAAGCCAAGTGGAACTTCACGTTATAAATACAGCAAAACTTCCTGGTCTGCTCGAGACGGGCAAGTCTCCAGCACTGCTGCTTGCCCCGAGCCTCCCTTGTGGCGCGGAGCTGGTCAACGCCACACTGCAAATAAGGAAAAAAGGCAAATAACAGACAAAAATACCAAAGTGTGCAGCTCTGCTAGCAGTCATGCTTAAAAACATTCTGAGGTACCTGTGTGGTAACCTATTTCTCTCTCTGGTTTTGGGCTCCATACAGCAGCTGTCATTACAGTAATAAAGTGATTAGATCTGCTCTGTTGCCTAATTACAGGACTAGAAATGGCATGCATTCCTGCAATCTAGTTAAGTACTGCGTATCTGAATCCTCTGATTTCAAGGGTAGTCTTTGGGAAATTATCTTTAGAGCACATCTTTTTTTTAAAGTGCGCTTGATTGAAGTGAGGCATCTATCATATTGTAGAATTATTGATTATGATAAGTACTTTGAACTTACACTGTGTTTTTCATCTCCGAATCTCCTAGTATTTTGCTGCAAGCAGTGAGTATTATTAGTCCCACTGCAGATTGAAGACTTGGAGGAAAAATGAGAGAATACGTTATTTGTTCAGGATCCCTGTCAGATGATGGAGCAAGACTAGTTAGTTCAAGACTAGCTATGTCCTTGAGAGGGGTCCTAGAAGCAAAAGACCTTTTGTTGTGTTTCTCTGGGATGGAAGAGTCTTCCATGCAGGTCCCGGTGCTATGGATTTCGGGTACAAAACGAGACTGCTTACAGCCTCCAGTTGTATACAGAAACTGCAAGCCTTCTTTCCCAGAGCAGCTCTGCTCTCCTTGTACAGTAACCAGGAAGTTCTGTGTGGTCGTATTAATGATAGGAGCACAGCATTACAAGAGAAAAGACGTCTTACGAGACTTTGTGTGTCTGCCTTAATTATCAGTATATGCCTCTACAGAGGTAGGTCTGCCTTCATGCCAGCTCCTGACATCTTTGGAGATGGAAAGCTGAACCTGCTCCCTACCAGCATCTAGTTTATTGTCTCCAGCAGCTGTACATTTGCCCACCTAAAACGCATTGCAAAGCTGTGGGCTTACATCCCTCTCCATGCTGGGCTTACATCCCTATAGTGTCCCATCTGGGACTCCCGGTGTGACCAGAAGTTGAACATCTGAGTGAACACCACCTGCCTTGTCCTACAGCCTCCCCTGGTAAACGGGGGTTAGCGGAAGATGCCGTTCATTTAGCAATGCATACAACTAAATGTGCACATTCTTACATCAAACAAGATAATGATTATTGGTGGACCATACATAACTCAAACATTGGTAGAGGCCCTTCACACCAGAAAAGGGATTCAGGAGTTCTGATTCCCACTGCTTTATCTCATCTACAAGCCCCTCCTGTTTTACCATCTGTTTCACATTGCTTAGTCAGAAGATGAAGAAAACACATAACTTTTTAACAAAGCTCTGTCAGAGGAAAAGTACAATAACATTTCTAAGACCCATGTGAATGTCTAAAAGTTGGTTTAAAAAATATCCTGAAGTGAGGTATAGTAGAAAAAATTCCTACAGGATCGGAGTGTAACACATGCTTTATCAAGTAGACCTGGTATATAAAGCTCTGGGTAATCAGAAGGCAGAAGATTTATTACAATATGTAGTATATATAAATTTATATATATTGCTATTTTATAGCTAAAATTTATAGATGCATATACTGTACATTATATGATAGCAGATGTCTACTATATCTCTTCTAATAAATAAGTTTTTTAAAAACCCTGCAAATGGGTTTCTAATGTGTATTCGATGCATGAATTCGACTATGGTCTGTTAGAATGTTCTTAGTCCAAAATGGCCATTAGAAAACACTGTCTTCCTAAATCCTTTCCTTGGCAGCAAGTCATAGCCTGATCCTGCAAATTTTGCGTGCTCAAGTAGTGAAGTCGCATCATCAATATTGCTATGGACCGCTGTGTGCAAAGCTGCCTGACCCAGTATGTTTTTACCTTTACCATCATGGCCTAATGCAGTTGTAAGAGGAAGGAGTAAGTGCATTTTGTAAATGTCTTCTGAAATATTAATGTTCATTACAAATGCTACCTGGTTCAGGTTGTATGTTTTGCTAAAAGATTGTCATCTAAAAAGGCTGTTTTCAGAAAGCGTTGCAGTGCTGATTTCGCAGAACCCATCACCCTGCTCCACTGCCCATGTGTGGGGGGCTGTGGGAAGTCACATCTTTGGCAAGCTCAGGCACTGCTAGGGCTGATTGGAAGCTCGCTGAAGTCAACAAAGACATGGAGGTACATAAAACATAGCCTGTAGTGAAGCACTTTCCCAAATTTGGTCCATAATGGGGAGTCCAGGACATAATGATGTACATTATTGCTCAGAAGTTACAAGGGGCCAGGGGGAAGGAGCAGCCCGGGGAGGAGGACCCCTTCCTCCTAGGCTGTGGTTGCACAGATGTCTCGTTTGCTTTGAGCCAGGCCGTGGCATGTGTCTAGGTTAAGAACACCCTCCCTGCACCCCGAGCCTTGATCTCGGATATGTTCCCAGAGGGCAGAAGTAGGCGGCTTTGCTTCTCTGGAGCCTGAGCCAGTGTTTTTAACCCACATGAATCTGTCTGTGACCCTACTTCTTTTTCTCCCCCCCCATCTCTGTCCCCTCCCAGACTGGGTGCTCCAGATTCCCCACTGCGCTGCTGTTCCTCTTCACCAGACCAGGTCCCTTTCTGAGACCCACAGTGGGGACACGCCAACGCTGGAGGTGGCAGGGGCAGGACTGGGAGTGACTGGGACCAGAGCAGGATCACAGCATTGTCAGAGCCAGTGAGGGCTACCTGAAAATACAGGGGATGAGGCTGGCGATGCAAACCTCTGGTAGGACTGAGAAAGGACGGTTTACATGACAGCCACGAGGGAGCCCTGGAGGTCGTCCCGGCTCCCTGCAGCCCCACGGGAGCCTCCTCCGTGGCCAGGCACCCCGGCAGCTCGTCCCAGGTCCTGGCAGCAGGGACCGCAGCCCTGCAGAAGCTGCTGGCAAACACCTGCGTGGCTCTCTGCATTATAAAGCCATATCTGTTCCCGTGTCCCAGGTAAACGGAGCACTTTGGCAGTTTACCTTGGGTTTTGCACTGTTTGGTGCCTGCACTGAAGGCTGTGCTTCTCCGCAGAAATGAAGATGCCCTGGCGATGTGTAGGTTGTTGGTGGACAGGAGAAGGCTGGTGAGGACACCGTGACAGTCTGCCGGTGGCTCACCCCGTTTGCGCGGTGCTGGCCCCTGAGAGGTGTGAGAGACCTGGGCGTCAGATCTGCCGGCGGTGACAGACAGTAGGTAGCCAAGCGCAGCCACAGACCCCCTCCTCTCTTCTTGGCTGAGACGTCGGCCCCACAACTCCTTTCAAACCACCTAAAACCAGTGCTTGGAGCACACTCAGGCATAGGAAATTTCAGCGAGAGTTTGACTGTGGTTCTAAGAAACCCAAGTCAGGACCTTAAATAAAAGAGTGATCAGGCTTTGGGGCATGCCCACTGCTTGCAGTGAGAAAACCCCAACAAAACCAGCAAGCCTGCGCTACAGGGAAATAGGAAAATAAACATATGGTGTACCAGAACTTATTTCACTTGCGTAATTCTGTTTGAAAATGTTCTGGGTTTAAGCAGGTGAGCGACTGATAGCGAATTGCTGGGAACCTCACCCCACTCACAGCAAATATTCAGCAAGCAGAGGGGCAGCGTCCATAAACGATCAAGAAGGCTTTCGAAGCTTACAGCACTATGCAATTACTACAATCTGAGCATTTTTTAAGCAGAGCAAATATTTGCTTTCAATTTCACGGCTAGCTGTTGCTGGCGACGTATGCAGCCTCTATGGGCACAAACATTCACTTACTCTTTGTTTGCCTTTTGATTTTCACGCAGGAGGAGGGTTCGGTGCCGGCGTGTAGTATTACATATATAAAGCTATTTGCTTTTCTCTGACGTTCGTCTAGTTTGCAATGGCTACTGATGCTTTTCATTTAATTTCTCGTGTGGGTTAAACAAACGTGTGCCACTCACAACAAACACTGCTGCTCGTGACTCATTAAATTGTGTTTCCTAACCAGGTAATCAATTGCCTGAAAATGCTGTGACAACAGAGTTGATGAGCTGTGTAATGTGAAGAGGACAGTAACACAACCAAAAGCCGCCTTCCTCAGGCCTATTGCATGCAACGGTGCTGCACCGGGACTTCTAAAAATGGAGAGAATTTTCCTCATCATTTTAATCTCATGTTTGGAAAATTTCTGGACTAAAATTAATGGTTTTTCCCCTGCCTTTTTCCTTACCTTTTTTCGGTTTATTGAGGCTAGGCTATATCATAGATAACATATCATGTTACGTTGTGGAAAGGGTGGAGCGCCAATGTCATTAATTTAGGACAGACAAAACTCTCGTTCCACTAGCTTCGGGGCATAAGATTTTGTGAATTAAAACACCTCACTGCCAGCTCACCTGCCTTGCCCAGTGCGCTGGGTCTGCAGAGCTGACCCAGACCTCTCCCCAGTATGCCCGCTGGGATGGCGAGCACCCACTGCGCCCTTCCTCGTCTTGGTGATGATACGCAGGAGCTAGGTGGTCCATTCGGGGCTGTTGGAGTAGGGATGTTTATTTGAGTGCTCTCTTAGGGTTTTGGAGTCCACACTGTGCATCTGGAGAGTGAAATAAAGCTTTCAAAGATAACTTTTCAATGTAGTGTTGAATTGCTCTTGGAAAATACTTGACTACTAAGAAAAATGACTGCCCCCCCGCCCCATTCAGCCTAAAAATACTGTGTCATCCAGAATTAACTCGTTTTTCATTCGCCTGCCTATTATTCTCCCTAAGAAATTATTTCTTACTGTCAAAGTGTTTATTTTCTCCTATGCCAGTGACACGAGGCTATTAATGTCATTACACTAATGCTTGAATTGTTCGTGTCACTGTCGTGCTGCTGCAGTAAAGCTCACCCTCTGGTTTGTAGCCTTTGGGATTATTCTGTGTTAGCACATTGCAAGGGTGGCAACGGCCCGGGACGCAGCCCATGCAGATGGCGTTCACTAGCATACGCTTCTTATGGGACACTCCAGGTTTTATAATGGACTGTTCTGAGAATATGTGTTCCTCTGCTACACTGCAGGTTTTCCGCAGCCCTGTTTAAGATGTATAGAAAGATTTCAATGTCAGTTCTTTGACGTCCAAATTGAAAATTCTTTAGTTTATTTCTCTTTCTTGATGTGTTTTCCACATTAGTTTTGGTATGCATTTGGTTTGGGATATATAGTTTTATCTCTTTTCCTTTTGCTGTTCTGGGAAAGATGGGTGTACATCTTTCAGAGAGTGGGAAGTGCTTTATCTTTAACAGAAATGTGTTATGACATATAATACTCCTATCGATCTATCATCATGTTGTCCTCAGATACGCTTTCCTTGCAGAGCGTTTTTCAGAGGCCAGAGTTAAAGAAGTGAGCAGCTGAAGTTGTGATAATCCTAAGCTAAATCTAAATCACGCAGACAAGTCTAAATATAAAACTAATAGCAAGATGTGATCAGGGTTTGCATGTGTCAGCTTCGTTTACAAAATAAAATTCTGACAGGAAATGGAAAACCAGAAAATCATCCTCAAGAGGATCCTAATAACTCCAAAATTTGAATATTTTAATCTTTTTTCGTTTGATCCTCTTTAAGGATTAATACAGGGGACGGTGTATGATTAATACATCAGGACGGTGCCTCCTACACAGGAAACCTAACAGACAGAACATAGTGTTAAAAGGTCTTATATCACAGCAGAATGAAAAAATGTTTGTAACAAGAGGAGAATGGAAAGCGAATTTAAAGGAAAGAGTTGCTTTTTCATAACTCAGCTACTTGACAGCCTGAGGCAGGAATTATTCCAGTTTTCTCTGAGGTATGGGATTGGCCTCTAATTAGTCAGCGGGAAGGAAACACAGCAGTATTTTTCCGTGTGCTGCCATATGACCTCGCCCAACAGATGCTGGCGGCTTTGCCAGCCCCCGCGAGGGGCAAGGGGAAGCCCCGGCACATGCAGCATGGCCACTGCCCTCCTGCTCAGTGGACATTTTATGTGCGGGCGCCTGTGCAGCGTGGCGGTGGCTGCAGGGGGGCACCGGCGTTTAAATAAAATATTCACACAGCAGCCATGTTGAGGTGGTTCTCTTCATCTTCCTAATTCCCCTGCTGAGAAGACTCCTTCCAAAAGTGACTGTGTCTTCCCTGAAATACCTTCAGGTCCGTTATCTGAGAAGTTTCTCAAAACATTCACCATGAAAGGGCATCTGTGAGAGTGTCCTTGACTGGTACAGCTGGGAATATTTGTGAGAGCCCATAAAACTGAAAAGATGGTTTGTTCAAAGACTGAATACCTGGTAAACCTGTCCCGGAAGCACAGCTTGTTTTACCACCACTGGCCTGCCCGGCCACGCTGACACCATGCCCTCTCTTCTGGGTGCCATGCCCGATGCTGAGAAACGCATGCAGGCGTTTTGGCCTTGAAATGGAAAATATCATGAGAACAGTTTTTGTAATGATCCAGGCACGATTTGTAATAGGAATTTGTAATTAGGTATCAGCAGCAAGGCCCGGGAGTTGGGGTAACTCTTACTATGCCACAGGGCTTTTCCTCATTGCCTTTCTCAAGCACGTGCCCAAGCTATTTGCTTGTTTCTGTGCAAAGTTTGAGCTCCATGATCTTTTTTTGGTTTCCAAATTAATTCTATATAGGAGGACTTGAGTACAAAAATAACTTATTTTAGGCTCGAGCCCAAAACTACTTTAAAGTGAGCAGTAAAGTCAGTGGGACCATTCAAGCTGATTAAAGCATATACTTAGTTTGGATCCCCAGAGCCCCAAGCCCAGTGCAGTTAATGCAAACTTTGCCTTGAAGTTCTGGTCCTCTTTCAAGCACTGCTGATCCTCTCCAGCACCATCATTGCGCTTGGAGTACAAATGCTTATCTTCTAGCAAAAAAATGGGGACTATACTCGTGAAGCTGTCAGGTTTGAAGATGGTTTTAACAAGCCCCGGCCACTCTTCTGTGTAGAAAAGTTGATTAGGAGATGAGTGAGCACCTTCTCTGGCTTTTGGAGGGGATTTGCAGCTCTGTTTCTGTTACTGCCTCAATTAATACTTGTTAACTTTGTGGTAGGTTTAAAATGAGTGAGCTGGGGTAAAAATGTGACAGCTAGTACTAACATTATGTGAGATCACTACTGTTAAGAATGAAACCTCTTCAGAGCAAAGCATTTATCCATTTTTGTGTCTTCGAGATAAGCAAACAGCTTGACAATAGCAACACAACCCAAATTAATTACTCAAAATCTAAACATCTTTCAATTTCTGTGGTGCCATGCTCTTTAAAATAATTCACCACTGTCATCTGCTTTTGGTGCAGCCAGCCACAAAGAAAAATGAAAACGCCCTCACATTCCATTAAAATACTTCTTCACTTTGTTATTCTTTTCAATAGGCAAAGTTATCCTTCCTCGAAACACGGGCATAGTTCAGGCCATCTATTTTGTTCCACAAAAGCTGTTTTTAAATCCCCAAGAACAAAGATATTTCCTACGAGTCAAGGCAAATTCCTCCCTTCAAATGTGAATATCACCATCAATCTTCTGGCCAGAGGAAAATACTGACCCTCTTTTCCTTCCTATCTGGTTCCTGGAAAATTGCATCAAACCTACCATTTTCTGTTGATATACTTTCAGGAAGTGAAGTCACTAACTCAAGGTCAGAACCTTGTTTGTGACTTTGCAGTTTTTACACGATCCTTGTGTTTCAGAACATTTTAATTGACTGCGACTGGAGAAGCGTGCAGCATCTCTGGTATGTTTTGGGACAGAGTGACAATCCCGGAGTCGCTCAAGGCTAGGGACCAGGCTGACCATTTCCCTAGGGAATGAGTAAGTTTTACATCTTACATTTGTAGCACCAAAACTCATCACTGTAAAGGCTTTCCGTAACAAGAGAGAACGTTTTTCTGGAGAGGGGTGCACACATGCTGTATATTTTATCTGTGGCTGTTTGGAAGAGGGAGGAACGACCTGCTTGCAGTTTGCTTGTCAGGGCTGTTGTGGGGCTGCATGGCTGCATGGCCGTTGCATGGCCATGGCTGCTGCACCAGCCGTTGCTGCCCACCACTTCTTGGCTGCCCTGAGATGCTCTGTCATACCATGAGCCAGCGCTCCTTTGTTTTCCAGGATGAGTTTGCTCATCGTCAGCTTGAAAACCAGGACAGGGAAAGGCATATTTATCTTTGAATAAGAGTCAGAAACCAGTGAAGTCTGAAAAAACTTCCTCATCACTTTTTACCTTGTTTCCAATGGATATCCACTCTAAAAATCCATGTTCAGATGGTGATCTGGACCTCCATACTATTCGGATGAGCTACCTCCTTGGTTTCACTGAGCATATAAATACTAGCAATTGGTCACTGTCAGCAGGAAAGGGTTCTGGCTTATAGTGATTTATTTTATTACTTATGTTAATGTGCTGGTGGGACAGAAGATAGCCTTGTGGGCACTAAGTAACAAGAGTTAAGTAATGACTCAGACTTCCCTTGGAGACTGTCAACACGTAAGGTTTTCTCCAACCTTTTTTAGATTTCTAAATAATTTCAAGTTATTATGAATATTTATTAATTGAGCTGCTTTACGGGCTGGGCTGGCTGATGTTCAGTTCTTCCCACATTGTGTTACACGTACCTCATCCATGATTATTTCCACAAAGTCCTTCCTCCCTTCCTGTTCAGGGAAAGCAAGGAGGCAAACAAATAACTATGAAATCACTTTGGGATTTCTGATGTTTTGCACAGACGTACTTCTCGTCTACCTTCTAATTTATCAGTGGGTCTACTTTCCCTCTTCTTCACAATCATGAAATTATTGTCTTTTTCTGCTCCTCTTCAGGCCTCTTTTTCCTCTTGTGTTTCTTCTGGCTTGCTTTCCTCCCCCGTGGCTTGTGGCTTCAGCGAGACCCATTGCCAACTCCAAAAATGCAGTCACTGCCTACATCTCCATTCATGCTTGCAGGACGCCTCAGAGACACCAGCCTGCTTGGGAGCACACTGGGGAGGGTGAGCAGAAGACCTGGGAGGGCCAGCAGCCCCCGTCATGATGGGCACTTGGCCGATGGTGTTGCCTCTTTGCCCTGCACGTGATAACCAGCTGCCGGCAACTCTCATTCCCAGCCTTCAGGCACCTGGGGGGGGCTGCCCAAGGCAGGGACCTTTGGCCATGCCCTTGGCTAAGCATCCTTTTCATTAGCACACACGTGAGGGACACCCTTCTCTCTTGGGCAGTGTGGCCATCTCGGCTCCCTGCCCACCCGTCTGCCCCTGTGGCATCTTTCCGCATCCACCAGCTCCCCGGGAGGCTGCAGGGTGGGTGGGCTCATGGACACAACGCCGGGTGAAGGGAAAAAAGCACAAACCCTGAAGGTTTGCAAGCCAGATCAGTGCGCAGGGTAGCAGGTGAGCACAGCTGAGCTGCAGCAGGAGGATGCAGAGAAAACTTTGTGCGGTTACGTTTTCAGTTACCCTCTCCAGTGTCGAAGGCGAACCATAGTTTAGTAACATTAATGCATCGGTTTGCTGTTATACTCACTGTCATGATATTGAAATATTTCTCACTGTTCCTTTATCACAGAGTCTTTAAAAAACCCCCTGTTTTGTACTTCTCTAAAATCCCACTGTAAAATTATATGGTAGTCTGTTTGCTAGACTGGGCGAAAAGGACCTATGTACTTCCTCTTTGAAATCAGTTCATCTCTAGGGTCTACGAGAAGATCATACGGGAAACTCTGCACAGCAAATGAAAAGCAAAGGTGTTTCTTTGTGGGGAACAAAAAATGCTAAGAAGTTTGCAAAACCTTGTGAGAATTTGAAAAGTGAACGGTTTTGGGTGTCTGTGGTGGAGGGGAGAAGGGACAGCTACAAAGTGGTAGTCTGAAGAAGGGTGAAAGAAATGAAAGCAGGGAAGTGTTTGCAGAGGAACTTCCGTAGTTTTATCTCTGTGTTACTGGACCGTGCATAATAACTCACTGTGCACAGACAGGGAAAGCACCCTGTCTAGTCACTGCAGCAAGGGAAAAGTCTGAATCACACAGGCAACTCGGCTCAGATAACAGCAGAACCGGCAGAAACAAAATTGTCTGCAAAAGTACTTTAGGTTCCATGTGTTTAAACTTCCTCAGTATTTATGAAAATAAGAAGGCCATCAAAGCGGTTACTCCAAGTAGTTGCTGATGTCTTTTTCAGAAGGATTCCATGGTTCTCCAGAGTTTCTGGATGACAAAGATAGGATCGGATTCTTTCCCACACTTATCCATATGCGAGTAAGAAAGGAAATACTTCAGAGGGTTAGTTTTGGTCAAGTTGCTGCTAGAAAATGGAGAAGAGAAGATGACTGCTGTTCCCTGCCAAACTAAAACTTGCAGGGGAGGACAGATGGATATTCTAGCAGTTGGCCATGCTCAGACATAATAACCGCCATAGGACTTCTCCACTGGGACTCGGAGATAAGCAGTGTGTTGATCCAAGATAAGGATTGTTTAAATGGGTTGAGAAATTTAACCACAAGATGGAAACTGGCTTTGTTAAGTGCAGGAGTAGTGGAGTGCTGCATTTGACCTACCGCAATGGCTGGAAGCCTGTGGCAGCAAAAAACCAAAAGCATTTGTTTTACATTGAACTACTGGCTCAGTTTTGAAAGGCAGCTCATATGCTGGTGCGACCAGGCGGGTGACACGGTCTGGAATTTCTTTCGTCGTTCAGAGGAGCTCACTGCAAAGCTTAGGGCTGGATCCTGGGAAAGCAACATTGGCTGTTCATGAACTGGCATTTATTTTAACAAAAAGTAGACGCATGGTTGACCACATTAGCCCCGGCCCAATAACTCCTGAGCACTCGGGAATACCTGCAGCACCTCCCTTGGCTCCATTTAATTTTGCTGCAGTCTGAGCTGTTAGGAGATGCTGTAAAGAAGATTTAAAGATCACCTAAAAGCTAGTTTTATAAGCAACACTTCTTTTCCAAGACCCATACTGGATTTCCATTTTATTCTTAGTACCTATCCAACATATATTACCTATCAATTTATGTTCTGCAATTGGAAAACTTTTTTCTTCCTTTTTTATGTATGTAAATAATAACAAAAATAAAAAATAGCACTTATTTCTAATTTAAATATCATTTTCAAACATGGTTGATGATGTCACTTGTTGTTGAAGTTACCTGGACAGTTCCCTTACCGGAATACGTTTCTGTTCTTTTAAATGTCACCTAGCTTCAGATGTTTCTCCTGACGTTTTCCGTTATGAGTAACTGCAGCGGTGTGGCGTTTTTGCGCATCCATGTGGAAAAAAAATCAGCCTAAATGATTTGGCCCATTTGAGAATAAAATCAGGGAAAAGAGGATGTTTTCCTGTAGTAAAATAATGAATCATTTTTACCTGGGAAACGTTGCCCCTCTCATTCTCTACAGCAGGGCTTCGTGCTCAGCCAACAAGAGCACGCTTGTCCCTACAAGAGATGCCTGAGCTGAATGTGGAAGTGGGCTGCTCCAGGCCGCCGAAGGAATCCATGTGGGACTGCTGGAGAGCTGGGACTGGAGGGACATCCAGAGAACAAGAAAACAAGGCTTGTAGTTAGAGCAGAGGCCATAAGGAGACCAGCTGGGCAGAGACTAGGAAAATAAAAGGAAGATGTTTCTAGCTGTGCCCGGATAAAGTGAATGTGGAAGGGTGGGAACTAGACTTGGGCGGGCACGCAGTCACGAAGGCAGTAAGGTGAGGAAAGGTGGCTGCCAGGGGGAGCTGCGAGAGGTGGTGATGCTGAGGAGCTGGCAAACGGGGACCAGGGTCAGAGCAAGAGCTACACAGCTGGCAAGGAGTCACCTTCTGACAGCCAAAAGCAGCTGTGCAAGGAGACAGAAGGAAATGCGCGTGAAAGCAGGTGGGATTTAGACTGTCACACTCAAGAGGTTGAAACCAGGAAGACCAAGGAAGCAGGCACTGGGCACATCTGCACTGGAGATGGGGTGGGATGTCCACACTCCCCGAAGGATGGGACTGGAGGCTCCCTCGCAGCATCTCAGCTCCTTCTGCCACTGAAAGCTGGCAGACGCTGGCCACCCTCTGCTCCATTTCTCTGGAGAGGAGACCTGGGCACACAGACTGAGCGGGAGCTGTGCTGCCCTGAAGATGGGCGTACGAGCTGTGGTGGGGGGACCTCAGGGCGTGAGCAGCTGTGACCCAGCCGCTGCACCAGCACTTGGCGGTGAGGTGCCCAGGCATGACCTTGGGACAGAACAGACTTGGCAAGGATGGGAGGGAAGAAACAGGTAAATTTCAGGGGAACCAGGGGAAAGTAAAGATGCCACCTCACACCTGTGGAGGCCTCAAGAGATTCCCAGATCTCAGCAATGTGAATAAACCCCAAGTGACAGCTTCTCCCTCTTCTGGAGCGAGGGCCTTGTGGTAGGTGAAGAGATTCAAAGTGCAGGATTTTAGACACTGTCACACAACGTAATTTCTGTTTTTTTTTTTAACCATTGCACCATCTGATTCATCACACAGGGCGAGCAAGCTCCTGGGAGGAATCAGAAGTGCGTAGAAAAGACTACTTCACCTATTATTGAAGTTGATGGAAATGCCTGATTGCGGATGGGTGGGCTTAACTGTTCAGCCAGCTGAGTGGCGCGCTAGGGAAAGGGCTTCTCCACTGCTGTGAAATTCCCAAATGACTGTCGGCAGGTTGTGAGAATGAGCATTTCCAGACACGGTCACCGCTTCCAGGCAGCGAACTTGGTGCTTGGGGCGGTTGTTTCAAGAACGATTGTTGCTCAGAACCTGTTTGCAGTTGTGCTTCAGGTGCATGCAAGCCAACGCTGAGATACGAAATAGGACGTTAAATTGTGGAGCAACCGCAGGGCTGCTTCACAGCGCTGCCTCTCCACTCTTCAGGCGCCCAGACGTGCAGATCAACTGACACCTTCTTACAGGCCTGCAACACTGGAAACGAACAACCGTTTGTGTTTCACAAAGATGACATTACAATGAGAACCTCAGGGAAGTGAGCGCGTTCATCCATCATCAGGATAGGCTTTGGACAAATACATAGAGCGAAGACACAGAAAACGCGATTAAAAAATAACGAATAGCTACTCAGTGGGGCTTCCAGCATAAAACACTACACGATCATGTAATTAAAGCAACCTAATTGAAGCATTTCCTAATTTCAGGGTACTTTGCTGTGCCTCTTTAATATTCCTTTCATACAGTGTTTTGTTGTATACATAACACACCGAGCTACGTGTCGAGTATCTCTCACACCCAATTCTTAGTATCTGGGGAAGACAAAATTTGTATGAATTGATACAGATTTCTGGAGAACTGAGACGCCGCACACAGGTTGTATCCACGTGCTAAAATACAAGCAAAATAGACACACCAATTTTGAAAATTTTTGCAGTGGCAGTAGTTCTTCTCCTGGAGATTCAGTTGCAGAAAAGCGGTGCAGGATTTTGGCAAGAGCCATTCATTTCTTACACAAGATCCAACACATTGAGTCTTGTCTCCAGATACGCCTTTACTGCAAAAAAATGACATAATACAAGTTCCTTGCAGAATTTAATCTCTCATTAACATCCAGACTTGTTGTTTATTCTTGTAGTGTCCTAAACTGGGGGCTTGGTTGTATGCTATTTTTCCTTCCCGCTCCCCCACCATGAAAAGTGCTCATAAATAAGTTAAACATGCATTAAATTAGAGGTGTACTTTTGTCTTTATAGAAAATCTGTCAGCCACCTCCCCCCAAAAAGACACCACAACATTGCTCCGGATTATCTACTTCTTTATTTCAGTTAAAACAAATATACAGTGTTTCACTGAAACTGTGTTGCGCTCCCTGCCACCACCTGCAGCGGGACTGCTGGCCACTAACCCTACAGTGGGTATTTACATATCTACAGGGGTGTACCGCCGGACGCCTGAACGCGCTGCCCTGACACAGACCTTGGATCGCAGAAGTTGTTAGGTTGCCACATTCAGGAAATCGTAACATCCATGGTAGATTTCAGAGGAGAAGTACACACGAAGCTGAACGGTGCTTTTTATGGACCCAAGTGACTCTTGTGTTTATCGCAACATATACATTTGTAATAAATACAATCTTAGTGTTTTCTTACACACCTTAGGCTGAACATGGTTTCTTCCATTTTTGTGTAAAAGAATCTTTCCTTTGACAGCTGTCACATATGTACATGAACAACTCCTTGAAATGATGTAACAATCAGTGATGAGAGAGGAATATATACATGAATCCTGGATTGCAAACCTACATTATATACATTATACTTACAGTATATACACACATACAATTTATGTACATAGACTATCATAAATATTGAAAAATAGGTTTAGTTTTAATGGATTAATGTTTTATAAATAACATGTTACACATATGACTGAAATATCATGGAAGACAGTAACGTCTAACTGAGGTGACAAAACAGTGGTTTAATACTGAAGCTGCTCTTTTGGGTGGTTTGCAATGTAGGTAACTAAGCAGACAGGTTTGAAAAAACAACATCCCATAATTAAATAAATTGTATGTTGGAAATCGACCCAGCCAAGTGGAACTCAACTGTTGCAGGTGGAGAGCCAGTCAAAATAATATAGCACACAATGTAACATATGGAAATTGCTACATTTGGAGAATTAAGTGACATGTATGACACATTATGAGGTCTCATCAGAAAAATCTTCCCCTTCTCTGGCCGCTGGCTGTGTAGTGACTTCTCCTTTATACCTCCCTCCTCTTCCGTGGTTACTGAGAGGAAGGAGGCTATTTCTCACTACTTTTTTTTTTTTTTTTTAAATGATGGCAAGGGAAGCGTTTCAACCCTTATGTGCTACAAATTGCTCAAAGGTAGACAACATTTTAATCCTCTTCCACCTTTCTACATTTGTGGAGAGGAAGAAAAGCTGCCGTACTGAGGCGGCACACGCTCAGCACTGCGGTGGAGATCAGGTAACATGCGACAGCCACGGACGTGCAGTACCTCAGGCGGAGCAGCACCTAGGGAGCATTTGTCGGTGCCGACTCCAGGATCGTTAGTTGCCAGTTAAGTACCACCCAACTAATAATACAAACAACACAAGAGGAATCTGTCTTCTCGTTACAGTTTTACAATACAGACTTAATGACCAGTACTTACAGTCATGCAGAAGTATCAGTACAAAATACCTGCAATTTTTTTCCCCCCAAGATTTTCAATGGCTGGGCAGAGACTGACATTACCTGCCAGACAGTGACTATCATTCAGATTTGTTCTTGATTAATTCTACAAGAGCAAAAAAAGTATCGGGCCCTGTTTAATCAATGGATTACACGCCCTTACTCGTTCCTTCTGACACAATGACCGAGTGGAACTTAGCACATCAGATTTTTAAAACATCGTGTCAGATGAAGACAGCTGACCACATTGCCATGATTATTTCATTAATAATCTCTATCTAGGCTTTTGTACCCAGTATTGTTGTGTTTGAGAACCTCTTACAAGCAAGTACGCTGTTATACAACTGTTACTTCTCTTCAGCCTGGGATACGAATGGAAGAGTAAACATGCACTAGAAACAAAACAGCTATTCACAACCATACAGCACCTGTTCATCAGCTAGCTAGCTACGGCTCGTTAGAATCTTACCTACTTTTGAAGCAAACAAGTATGAGATGACTATCCAGTCTATGAGGTTATCTTTAATACTAGTACACAGCATAAATTGGAAGAGGAATCCCAGTTGCGTATGCGAAGAGAGTTTGTACCAAGCACGAAATACTGGTGCAGTTATTTTGTGGATTTGACTCAGAAACAGAATAGTCAAGTAATTCAAAATCCAATAATGGATGAGTAATTTGAGAAATACTGTACACTTTTGGAATATTATACAACTAGTAAACTACATTAGGACCTTTCTGTTTTCCTACAGAGTGTTTCAAGATACATTGGACAGAAAAAAATCCCAAACATTGCTACAACTGACAATGGACCTTATTAATAGAGAGAACTCCAGGAGGGAGTTTTGTATTAATGGCATGATATGCTCCAGTGCCATTCACTTTATATATGTACAACAGAAAAAAAAAAACCACAAAAAAGGAAGAACCCCCAAACCCTGTTTTACCCAATTGCACTACTGAGTACCTCAAGAAGGGAAATGTCAAAACCATGTTTACGATTTCTAGATTAGCTACGTTTTTCAAACACACCCATTCTAAAGGGTGTCTTTTTTAAAGCTTAAAAAATTGGGTTTCCACATCATTTTTGGGAACTAAGGTAACTGTAGTTACTTCAGTAAGCTGACAAATGATTTTCAGGATTATCATCACTCTACTTTGAGCTAAGTCAATTTCACGGGAAGCATTTATAATTGCAGAATTTTGACCTGAATGGGTTCATTTTCTGTTTTGGTCATTAGAAGTATCTTTTAAAATAAAATGTCTTCTAATTATGCCTCTACAGAAAGGCAAACTACATTTAATTTAGGACACTGATTAAATATTTTTATGAGGTCTTCTTTCTTGTTTCATTCTTTTTAGAAAAATGTTACCTAAAGTCAAAATAGTGCTTTTGAGGTCCATTAAGAATTTTTGGTACAAAAAATAATAGCGTTTCTCTCTCTCTCTCATTGGTTATTTAAACACTTTACTGTAAATTAAAGAGTTATTTCTCACATCAAATGGTTCCATTAGGCACATTCAAGTAAAATAACAAAATATCCAAGTAACAATGATGCAAGCCAAACATGGCTTGATAAAAGTCTACAGAGAGTTCTGTCCATTCTCTGGAATGGAATAAAGTTGTCACTTCCTTCAGCCAGACACACTCATGTGGTTTGACGTTAATTGTGCAGAATAGTTTCTTAGAGACAAGAGTTCCGGTGTTCTACAATCAGAATAGCCATCAACAAAGAATCTGCATTTTAAAGGAAGCTGAATAGTTCACTTTCATTCTCAGTAGGTATCTGAGTGAACACTGGCATTTGAAGTGGAGTATTAGAGATTACACCAAGTCAGTTAATGGCCATCAGATGTAACATTCTGGGTCCAGTCTAGAATAATCAGTGTCATACACCCAATCATCACAAGTATACCACTTAGAAAGAACAGTGCAGCCTGAAAAAAAGAAAACATAAAAGAAATATTTCAGTTTCTGCTACTATACCCACAAAGCCATGACCATTTATGGGCACAGATGCCATTGCTCATGGAGGACAAAATAAAAGATACAAGCGATCGCAGTAAACAACAAGGAGCTAGGTTATCTTTCTTACACTTTGGGCAATTTTTCAAATAAAAAAGTACACTTATTTTCAGTATAGCAGACCTCACCCTCAAGTGAGGGAAATTAAGGTAGCTGCTGATACCAGTCAGGCTGTGCCACTGCGCCGACTTAATTCTGACTCAGTACGCCTAAGATGTGATTACGAGTCAGTACATCCAAGATCAGTAAGAGCACCAAGATCAGCTAGGATGACTCAAACAATATGGGGTAAATTATTTAAGTAAGTCTTGAAAGAAAATTTAAAGACCAAGAAGACTTTTCAGTATAGGTCTTAAGGGTAATCTGTTGAAATCTGGTTCTTATCAGCAACAGGATGACTACTGTTGAGACTGGGGGGTGAGCTAAGTCACTAAAGTGAATGGAGCCTTGTGACGGCTGTTTCCTCAGTTTTGAGTACCTATGTAACTGCCACGTATTCACAGAGATAACAGGAAATGCCAATTCACTGACCACCTTCACCAGGACTTCAGAATTCTTAAATCATGAAGGAAACTGAAGTTCTTGCTCTGAATTAGTAAGCAAGTATAACTACTACATATTTGTCTATACATACCCCAATCTTTTGCACCGACTTCATTGGTTCCTTCTTCACTAATTTGATATAGAAGGCAGAAGGAAGTATAAAGATCAGCATGGCAGCCGCAGATGCACCTGTATTTAAAAAGCATATAAATAAATATTCATAAACAGGTAAATATAATTTAATTAGATAGGAACTGCATTTTCTGAGATTTGAAAGACTACTTGAACTGACATGAAAATGCTTACCAATGAATCCAAAGATGTCTCGAATAGTAGGGACAAAGATAACAAGCACATTGGTAAATGCCAGAAGTGCAACTGTAATGGAACAGTGACGCCACCATCTGAACTCCTTTCCTGCCCACAACAGCTGGGTAATGGAACTGCGGATCTTTTGAAGGGGGGGGATAAAAAAAAAAAGAAAAAAAAGAGAAAAACACCAGTTTAGTCTTCATTGCGGAAGTCAGTGACTGTCACCTGAATTAGACCTTTCTTCTGCAAGTATCTGAACATAATTTTCCTGAACACTTCAAATTTTAATAGAAGTTGAATGAGGTGTAAATTTTTTTTTTTTTTAAATATTTACTTAGGTACTTGAGAGGCAGCTCTGTGTTTCTGCTCTGTTTCTCTTTTCAGTGATTTAGATTTTCAAAGCACAGCCAGTACAGCAGAAAAAACAAGGAAAAACATCTGTCTTGAACAAAAACAAACCCCAGGGATTTTTGCAGCATGTAAGGATGCTACCCAACAATATACACCTAAACGGTCAGAATTTGTGTTCACAATGTACTTTCCCCAATCAAACCATACCAAGAAAACAATGTAACTGAATGTATTTCTAGATACTGTTCTGTAAATGCTGCCTTTTTATTGAATTTATTTGAATTAACAGTATAGAGATACTTCATCAAGCTTATCAGAATAAATTTCCTTCTTCAGGTAAGAGAAAAATTCTTTAAATTAATAAATGGAAGCTACCAAATCAGTAAATAACTGCAGCAGAATAGGTGATGAAAATAAAAAGGTAGTAAGATTAAAAAAATAAAATACTTACTGGGAAAATAACTACAGGTACAGTAAGGGTTACAGCCATCAGTACAGCAAGACGCACAATAAGAAGAAGAATATCAGCACCCAGATAAGCAGAGTAGGTATGAAGCAGTTCTGGTTCGACTTTTCCTATAAAGAACACAGTATTTTAATTAGATGTAGGTGACATACTTCTCAAAGAAGCACTTCTGCTCAAAATCCTAAGTGAATTTTACAGTTACAGCAATATGAATTGAAAGCCTCAACAGCTCCTGTAAGCACGTCTCCATTTTACACAGGCACAAATTCTGTTTTAATCCAGTTTTAATCCTGTGACTTGGGCCTAATTCTACTGCTGATCTCCTTTTGGGTCTGCACTTGCAAAAGCATTACAAAGACCCCCAACGAACAGTATATATTTAGAACCCACAGTAAATGCCTGCTTGTTCCGACTTGAAAGTAATACTGTGGGTTTGCAGAACCTAATTAATTGAAGAGAAAGCAGAGAAGGCAATATTCACCATAAAATGTCAGGTATCCGAAGAGAGCAGCCAACAAATACATGAGGAACATGGCAAAAAAAGATACATAGGACACATTCATCATTCTTTTACGGCTTCGGCTGCAACAAAAAGAAACATTGTTAGCAATGAGAACCTACTGGTTTATGCTAGTTTTTTGTTTCGTGACATTGCAGACACATATCTAACATTTACCTTTTCAGCTCTTCGTAGATAGGAAGAATTGCAGGATGACAGACAAAAGAAAATGTCAGGATTGGGACAGCATAGACAGTCTGAAAAACAAAAGTATCTTAAGTATCTAACGGACATTAGAAATTTAGCTTTAAAAGAAATTCATTGGTAGATTTTTCAGTTTTGATTTAGGCATTGGGTTAGTTTTTGATAAAGACCAGCTATTCTTTACAACTGAAACTTTAGCAAAAATTAAAACAAGTTCCTGTTTTCTCAAACCCAGACCCTAAGGTACCAAATACTCTCAAATCTCACCAAAGTCCATGCCGAGCTGAATGCATTTGCATTCAGAATTATGTTTGCATGTGACAGGCTTAAGCCATTATAGCCTGATCTTGGTATTGGCCATTAAACATACTTCTTCCTCATGTACATTCACCACCGTAATTGGGAGCATTCCTGAAACCCTGGCATACATTTCCTATTCACATGCTTTTACTATTTACTTCACCTTCTTCTGCAATCTGCTTTTTAAAACGCTTTCCTAATTTACTTGAGAAAGCTTGAGAAATCCTGTGCTGAAGAACGAGATGTGTTTATTGCCACTCCTTTCAGGCAGGCATGTCAAGCTCCTCTACACACTCCAAATACACAGAAATTAGACACCCAGTCTACAGGAGGTAAACAGTTCCTAACTCTACCAGAACAGAAAGTCTCAGCACATCCCAAGTTTACAACTGGGCAACTACTTGAAGGAAAAATGACCTAACTTATCTCCTATGTATTTAGTCTCTCAGTTATTTTCAACTGAGAGTTTGATTTTTAGTCAGTTACCTGTGAATTGAAGATGAAATATTTTGGCTTGCACACATCTTCACTTGTTATGTTTTTATCTACCAAAGGTGCCAGAGTCACATTTATTAATGTCATGTTCACGATGTCACTACCCATAGGACAAGGAATCTGAAACATCTTCCAAATCACCTAGAAATAAAGCCACACTTATTGTTACTTTGACTAATGCAACATGTGAAACTTTTCAGAAACTGTATTTAATTTCACTTTGAAATGCAGTTTTACAAGCACTGGAAGTCTACAAGATTATACTTACAACAATCAGAAAGAAGACCATGCAAAGTAAGGAAAAGCCACTGGTATAGCCCAAATATCCTGTGTTCAAGAAAGATAAAAAAAAAAAAAAATCTAAGGTGTGATAAACAGAAACACCATTCAAGTCACAACATTATGACAAAATATATTGTCAGTGATCTCTTTAGATTGCCATTTTCTCAGTGTTACACAGAACAGTTAATTATTCATTGACTTCCTGCTAATCTCAACCCAGATCTGAAAGTTCTCAAAGACATATTAGAGTCTGTATGTACAGTGAGTCTGTAATATTCAGCTGTATAACTTACAAAAAAAAAACCCACGATGAAAAACCCACACCAACAACTATGTGAATTGTTCATTTTATACCAAGCATGATTACACTATTAATTCTAATAGAATGCTCTGTGAGATGACTTAGCCTTTTCCTTTCAGTTTTTATTGATTCACTTCATTTGTGGAAGTAATTCACATCAGGACCCTCAGTTAGTAAGGTTCCACTACAGGAATCTCTGATGCGTTAACTGAACTATTCACATATATCACTGAATTACAGCCATTTCTGATAAAGCATCTAGTATGAATATTCTGCTACTGCCTGGGATCTAAAATGAAAAAAGTGACTTCTATTACATTGCAAAGACAATTTTACTGCCCAGGGCTGGAACCCCTATTCAGCTGAGACTGTTATAGTATAGATGGTAACACTATTCACTACTAACAACATTATACTATCTCACCACTGACTGAAATAGGTTATCTTTGTGATAAGAACACAAGCAGAAAGTTACTGTTGAGCCTTGTTCTAAAGCTACCCTATCTACTGTCCTTTTGTTTTCCACAAACATATCTGTAACTGAAAAAAAAAATCAAGTATCTTAAGTAGACTGACAGCAATTACCTAAATACTGTTTAGTCCCAAGAGACAAGTTTGGAGACAGCTGTTAATTCACACAGTACTTCAAGTCTCAAACACTGTATCAACTCCTGTCCCCACAGTATTTTCAATGCATTTTTATTTTGATTGTACTCTTCTGCTTACCTAAATTTTTCAGTAAGGACAGGGGAAGAATGAGGATGACAGACACCAGCAGCACTAAATAGTCACCGTTCAGATACCATTCTCTGCAGAAAAACGGCAAGATTTGTAAGCAAGTCAAAGCATTTTAAAATTACATTTGCAGTTTAGTCTTCACTCTTATCTTCTCCTACAACATATGGTTTCTTAAAAAAAAAAAAAGTACTACCTGATACCACAAAGGATTAGTATTTAGCTTACTATATGGACCTAAAGCCCTACCATACCTTCTTATCTCACCCCAAACCTGCATTGTGCCTTTCCTTTAGTGTCCTTTTCTAAAATTAATATGCATCTGGAAGTCAGAAGACAGGAAAGTAAATGGTCAGAAAAAAGTCAGCTGGGATTAATCACAAAAAAACCCCAGTAATTTGCTTAAATGTTGGTTCCCAACTCTCCAGATGTATCAGCATATTGCAGGGACCCAGCAGGGTAGTGATCCACTTTCAATGGAAATAAAACTCTGCTGGGTGCCCTGCAGGAGTTAAAGAAAAACGGGTGAGGGCTGGAGTTAAGGCAGTAGCTCAAGCCCACTGGCTGAGAAAACTCCAACAAGCACCAGGAGTCTCTTGGAGGCGTGTTTAGTCCCTTTCAGTAGGGAAACTAAGATAAGAACCTCAGAAGGTTTTTCCTTCCAATCATTTTTGCCACGTATTCCGTAAGAAGCAGCAGCTAGTTTTTGACAAAACATTTTGCAGTGTCAGAAGATTAACATCTTCCTTTGAAACACAGAAAGCCAAAGTTAAATCTGTGCAAATGTAACGTAATTTCACTGAACAAAAAGCAAAACTGATCTTGAGTATTTAATCATGGCAGGGTAATTGCTTTCTTCATCTGTCCTACAGAACCATCCTATATGCTTTAAGCAATTAAAGTAAGACTAAGCAATTATTTCCAAATATTAATACTTTGTATCCTGTTATGGTATCATCTAACAGTATTTGTATTAAAATGGACTGCATACTATTTAGGCAAAGAAAAACTAATGACCTAATAGGAAATTTGTGCATTCAAACTCAATTGCTGAAGAGTAAGTCTATATATGGAAGTGGAAATATGGAATAGCTTTAACAGACTTGCTCTGGATTTATGTAGTAAGCACAAAAACAATTTGGTCACCTCTTTCTCCAGTTTTATCTGGGATAACTGAATGTAAAAACTGTGGTTTAGAAAGTTCAGATGTGTAGGACACTAACATCATGTACCTTCTTGTTTTTTTAATGTAGTAGTTTTGTGGAAAATTTAAAAGAAATCACAGCACAGAGATTCCTTGCATTTGATAGCCATAAGAAGGTGGACTGTTATTGTGCATATCCCCCACTGAAGCCGTCAGGACTTTCAGACTAAGGACTTAAAAGTCCTTCTGTGTTGAAGAGTAAAGAATGGGATTGCACAGCTTTAAAATACAGCTGAGTACTTTGAAAATTACCAAATTAATTCTAATGATGGAGCTAGTATTTGTAGTATTGTCTCAGAATTCCAGAATATCTTCTACAGTAAGCATTATTTTGGGACATTTAAACAGGTAAGTGCTTACATTTTAGGCACCAGGCTGCCAGAGTGGAATCCATGCCAATGGTAGCCACCCAGACTCCCCTAAGCAATGCATGGAGAGAGTCAGTTAAATGGGGTCCACAATTGCCAGAGCACTGAGAAAAGATTTACCTTACATCAGTGTACAGCTACCCCACACCAGACAACAAAAAAAAAACCACTTAAGATACAAATCTCCATTTCTTAATTTTATCTGCCAGATATTGCAAAGCAGCAGCTGTATCCAGGGAGATTCACAGCCTTTAACTTTCCCTCTTCAACTGCAATCGATTTTCAATTCTTCCCTGAAGATGGGACAGTTAAAAATACTTGCCTCCAAGCCCCCTTGTAAGTACTGGCTACGCCAGGGACTTTCTTAAGAAGTGGAAAATACGGACTTGAATTCAGCCAGATGAGGGAAATGAACCTTCCCAGCAAAGAATTTGTGAACATTACACTAATAATTAAATAGGGCAGGTACATTCTTTGAGTACATTTAAAAAAACAAAAAAAAAAAAGATGGCTAGCATTGTTGTCATGACATTGTCTATCAGCAAGCTGTATGAACACCACCAAATGGCTTGAACCGCTTGGGCAACACAGGCAGAAAAATGCCTACCTTCTGAACTCAGGCTTAGTTGTAAGTTGGAGTCTTGAGCTGCTCAGCCCTCTCAAGACTGGGACACTTCAGGACAAGGCACAGAAGTACAACTCTGAAGAGTGAGATTTATAGCACTTAACTCTATCCATCTGAAGTCAGGCATCTTGTTTTAGATAGCTGTTTTTACACACCCTCTCAACACAGAGCGATATCATAAATCGCTCTCTGGAGATGCCCAAAACAGGCATCTAAGCCAGGTGCACTGAACTTACCACTACAGAGAATAACTGTTCTCCACAAGACCAGAGTAACAATGAGCTCAAAATCTAACTTTCAGATGGTACGGTTAGATAAAATGAACCCTACCCAAGGCACCCATTTTCAAAGCCAAGCAGGAAAGCCACTATGGAGTCAAGCTGTCTCCATAGCTAAATGGCAATCCGTCCACCATTTTAGTCTTGGGCATATAAACTCTGGTTTAGTTCAATGTTTAGTCCCCATGTCTCTTTGAGAACTGCTCTTCAAGACATTCATTATGTAACTGCACCTTAGTCTTATATTTAATCACTTCCCACCATATTAACACTAGAAAATCAAATTAATCAGTTCAATTTAGAACGCAGTAAGAAAAAAACCCCAAAACCAAAAAACAACCATAACCACATTTACCTTTCCTTATCGAGAGTATGTACCGAGTGGTACATACATTAACACTTACCTGATGTTCTTTAGAGAACAACTTTGTCTAATATGATGTGATACCTGTATTTTTCTACCCTGTTCCCAGGACAGGCTGGATCTAAATGTAGTGGAGCACTCAGGGGAAGGGCAAACTTCCTGTATCTCTGTCTGAGTAAGAAGCTACCCTACGGTGTACCGAACGTGGTCTTCATATAAATATATATACAGTCTCCGTATTTGCTTCTCCTAATAGTTTCTCTGATGAGGAGTTCTAACACCTACCCTGTGGTCTCTTCGATGTTCATAAATGTCTTGATGACCAATGGTAACTCATATTTCACTATGAAGAGGTAGCTTGACATAGCTGTAGGTGAATAACATCATAGATCATTACAAATATAGAATATGCCACAAGATGCAAGAATCACATAACATGTTTCATAACCTCACTTGAACACAAGCAGTTAATGAACACATGTTGTGTGAAAAAAAAAGTCTCCAAGAATAAGTAGGGAACAATTACTATCGACTGTACAGACATTTTAAGATCTCGTCCTCACCTCCAATATTCTGCATTGTAATTGATCCAGAAGCAGCAAGTTTTCCAGCCATACCAAATGCCTTCATTCCCAACTGTTCATACAATAAAGATCCTAAAAGAAAACAAAAGAATCCATTGGAAGGGTGTGTTTCACAAATAGACTGCATGAAACAAACACCACGTGTTTGTAAAATAGTTATTTGCCATACCTCCTTCATTGGCAGTCTTCAAAAGGAGATGCACTGAATACAAAGAAAATATTGAGACAAACAGCAGGAGTATCCTGTGGGGGAGAAACACGCAAATGTTTAATAGCCATCAACGACTTATTATAACCTTATTAAATAAAGTCAGATCAAACATAAAAAATAATCATATTATTATCTGGGAAAACCCTGTAGATCCTAAGGCCAGATAAAAGCATTCTGAAAACCCAATTAATGCCTAGTTTAGAAAGGATTTTATACCAAAAAGCATTTCACTGGCATGCAGAGAAATTCTAGTGTAGGATTAGCCAACGCTTCCATTCAGTGTAAGGTGGCATAAGCACCGGCAAGTGTCAGGCCATTATAATTGGCCACATTTGATATAAATAACTTGACAAAGTATCAATGGGAATGGTTTTGTATCATTGTAAGAAACTGTATTTTGCCCATCTTCCTGTCCTTGCTCAACAGCGTTTCATGCATCTATTGAACATCAAGCTGCGACTAACTGTAGCTAAAGTGAGGATTATCTCTTGGTCTTAAACAAATCAGCTTTTCAGCTTAAACTGTGTTATGTCTTTTTTTTTATGTAAAGATGAAACTGCAAAAGCCTTAAAGAAGTGACTGAAAATTCAGCTGTATTGAGAGTTGTGTCTTCAAATGGAAATACATATTTATTGTCATTAAAAAAAAAAATCTTTGCTCAAAAGTTACTCTTCTTGCGTGCTTACATGGGAATCGTTAGTAGCTTGTTTATCTTCTTCACAGCTTTTACAAGCAATATACATTATTTTCAGAAGCACATTTGCAACATCTAAAATTGGGATCACTCAGCAACAGATCTCTCCCATAACAAATGCACTTCCTGGAGTGGCACACTAGGGGGGACTTCTCAGCTGCTGAAGAACACAGTGGAAAATTACAACACATTCAAAAAAACCCTGGCCTTTCTTATACCAATACAAGCAATCTGCTTTACAGGAAACCTAAGAATCAGCACATATGCTCAAAACCAGCAAGCTGCATTTAAGAGTTCCTGGAGTACTCTTTACACTTCCTTTTGTGTCACTGCAAAATTAGTAAACACAGCACAAAGAACTGGAAACAAGAACATCTGAGAAAAACTTCACAGGTCTGTACAAGCAATACATGAAACTTGTGTTATGTGCCAATTCAACACCAACACACAAATAATAAACCTCTGTATTTCTGACAAGTAAAGATTAACCAGGATTTAATTCAGCCATGAACTAGAAACAGCACAGTGAGATGCGGAAGGGTTACATGTCGTTAAAACAGCACAGATCCCGGCCCCCTCAGTCCTAACCTCGAACGGCTGCCTACAGTGTTGACAAGATCAGTCAGCAAACTCATCTTGAAGCTCACTCAGTTTCAGGCTTCCAGACCGTATTATTCATTTATTTAGTGCTGACGTGAGTGACAAGTCACAGCACTGACACAAGTGACTCCACACAGTCGTTGAAGAATGTACTGTTTTAATCAACTGCATCTGGATCTGAATCTGTAACCTAGTTATTCAAGGATGTCTGCTACGCCCTCAGTGTCATCAGTGATTGACTGCTTTCCTGCCTTGGAACTATACTCAAAGCTTTGAATGGCAACAAGCTAGTTTATCTTTGAATTGATACTAACACAAACAGATCTGCATGCAGTATCTGGAAATGGAAGGCAACTAAATGACCTCAGCACCAAACTGTTGACAGTTTTGAACATTTATTTTCTTCCGAAAAAGGACCTCCCATTATATGCAAATCTGTTCAAATATCTAGCCTTAAATTCTTTTTTTCCCCTCTCTTCAGAGATGTTCTAACATGCACTACGCTGATTATCTTGTATGTGTTGCAGAACATCTTTAAAACACGAAACTGACGTGTAGAGAGATAAAGTATCTATCTCTTCTGAATTCATGCCGCTAAATTGTTCGTTTAATTTAGCATCATCTAAGTAAGTCAAAGCCTTAGCAAAAAATTAACAAATCACCATATATTTAAAATAAAACACTTCAGAATAAAACTCTACACAGTAGTATCCTCAGGGAACTTGAACACCACCCTGATACACTGCGAAATACCTGGAAGTAAATTTGACTTACAGCTTTGTGGAAATCTGGCAACAGAGTAAGGCAAATTTTGAACTAAAGATTACTCTTCACAATGTTCTTGAACACTGAGCATATTTAACTATTTCTGGGATAAAAATACCAAGTTCCTTTAAACATATCCACGGATCCCCATTTCCGCTCAGTCACTGGTATCACATGCCGTGTGAACTGAACTGCCTCCAATACATCAGAAATGTACTCTCCCAAGACACTTGGAAGCACAGTACAAAATTGTTTCCCTCATGCCATCTCCAATTACATTACTATAATCTTGCCTTATACATGAAAGCTTTTGCCAATATAGACATACCAATAAAGATATGCTGGTTACTCCACATCCCTGCCTTGCAGGGAGACAGCAATTTTTATAGGTGTAGCTGAAACCAGTTCACTGAATGGAGTAAAAGCATAGTAATACAAAGGCTTCTTCTACTGGTGTAAGTACATCGCACCTCCATAGGCAAAACTACGTCAGCTGAGGAAAAGGAGACCATGTCCCTGACCGGTAGGACTGGGCCACAGAAATTTTATTTTAAGAACAGACATGGCCAGACTTGCAAGGGACAAATAAAATAATCCTCTTCTGCCTACATTTTTCTTCTAACTCTCTACAGGCTGATCCCATACTTTTTGTGTAATTGCGACTTCCACTGCAGTCATTAATTTCAATCAGCAAACTCTGGAGGAAAAAGCTGATGTAGACTTGAGTCTGTTAAGTAGCACCTCTCTTTTCCACTTGGATAATGGAATTTTCCAGGGAAGTCTGCGAGTTATGCATGGAGAAACTACAGCTAAGTAAAGGAAAATTCAATGTAAAATGTTTTGAGGGTGCAGAACTTGCAATGAATCCATTTAATTTTTGCAAGTCCTTCTGAATGCATCACAAACTCTTAATTTAAAACAAGCCATAAATCCTAGAATGCAATTCTGTGCCTACAGCAATGACTGGGTATTTTGTAAAGGTCATATTCTTACATCGAGTATTTTTCCATTATTAATTACACAGCAGAAAGACTTTTTTTTGAGGAACCAAAAGATACTTACACAAAAAGAGCAATTCCAGTGTTAGCCATGGCATAAGAAAGACCAAGGATGCCACTACCCACAATAGCATTGCTCAGATTAAATACCGACATTCCAAAGGAAGTAGTACCCGGATGCTGAGAAAAGGGAGACAGGTAATAATTAGTAAAAAGTTATTACTTATTTCAGAATTAAAACAAACATAAATTTGGCAAGAAAGCACCTTTTTCTTTTTTTTTGGTTGTTTTTTTATTTTTTTGAAACATCACTGCTGTGTACTTACATACTGAGTCTCATATTTCTTCTTTCCAAGATTGGAGTCGAGCAGGAAATTTTGATTTTCTGGATCAATATCTGCATAGTGGCTGTAAAAAAATCATTGCATTATTAGCGAACATCAGGGGTGACTTGTGCGTTTCCGTTCCCGTTCAGCACTTCCAATCCACCTCACAGGAGAAAACCAACAGAACGACCCAAAAAGAGGACACTGCTCCCCCCCACCTGCCACCCTGCCCGGTACGCCAAGCACTGCGCGTGTTTACATCCGCGGTCACTCTCGTGCTTCTGTGACCGTGTCAGCACGGGCAGGACTGAAACCGGGGCGGTCGGCGGAGCCCCCTCACCTCTTCATGGCGGCCGGCTTGGTGGGGTAGGGGTAGCTGAAGTCGTTGCTGTTGGAGCTGTAGCTGCTGCTGTCCTCGTCGGGAGAGATGTTGAACTTGCCCATCTCGGCGCTGCTCATGGCGACGGCGGGGCCGGGGCTCGGCGGCCGCTCTTTGTCCTTGGCGGCAGAGGTGGGGTGCGGGGGGGTGGGTG
>Ga0065711_1002477_pt1 | contig 33630 bp, 17 predicted proteins | sample Hoacrofraction12_FD_59098 | JGI IMG/M metagenome (GOLD analysis project Ga0065711, IMG submission 59098) | Hoatzin crop microbial communities from Cojedes, Venezuela - Epithelial fraction 12 v2 (version 2) | ecosystem: Host-associated > Birds > Digestive system > Esophagus > Crop | place...
GAGGCTGCTTGCAGCTGCCTGTAGAAGGCCTCATCAATTTCCTCCTCCTGGTCAGGTGGCCTGTAGTACACACCCACCATAATGTCACCCATGTGAGCCTGTCCCTTAATTCTAACCCACAAGCTCTCAACTCGTTCCTCATTTGCCCCCAGGTCAAGCTCAATGTATTCCAGTTGCTCCCTCACATATAGAGCAACTCCACCTGCTCTCCTTGTTGGTCTGTCTTTCCTAAAGATTCTGTAGCCATCCATGACAGCATGCCAGTCATGTGAGTTGTCCCACCACATTTCTGTGATGGCGACCAAGTTGTAGCCGTCCTGCTGTATAATGGCTTCCAGCTCCTCCTGTTTATTGCCCATGCTACGTGTGTTGGTATAGACACACTTGAGCTGGGCTGTCAATCTCACCCCTGACCCTGGCATGCCATGCCTGGGCTCAGCCCTAGTGTGCTGGGAGATGTCCAGCTGGATCTGTAAGGAGCTATAAAAGAAAGGGTGAGGAAAGAAATTAGGAAACGACAGCTTCTTTGAGAGTTTCAAACAAGCTTTTAGGACAAAGCTGCAACAGCTTAATCTTTTCTACTTGTAATCAAAGATTCATGTTTCTTTCTTTGCTGTAAATAAGATATCATTATTAACATCCGTATTTCTGTCGCACTTAAAGTTTGGTGAGAGCTTGGCAGAGGAGCTTGGGAGCTTCGATATCTGACATAGACTTCTAGTTCTTTCCAGAAATTTCTCAAGAGCAATTTTTGCTGTTCTAACAACAACTGCGTGCCAGCTTTCAGAGTGCTTGCTTATGAACCAGCTGATAAAATGCTATTACTGTCAGACTACAGTCTATACAGTTATCTAGGTGTCAAAGACATTTTGAAATTGGTAATGGTGGTTTCATAGATCACTTTACTTGACCTATCAGGAAAGTGAAAAAAACTGCCAAGGCAAGACCACAGCTACATCAAAACCAAAGAAATGAAATCTTGGAAGAAAATGAAACTAATTTTGGCAATGCCTTCTGCAGGAAATCGTTGCAAAGCCAGTGAATAACCCTCTGACAGGGTGCCACGACAGTTGTAAATAAATTCCATACTCTTGCTTGAACAGAAAGTCAAAGAACTTTGATTAACCAAATCATATTTTCCTTCCCATCTATATGAATCAGTTTGATACGTATTAAAGTGATTGCCATAGTTCCAAGACCACACATTAGAGGTCTGGCTCAGTCCAGAAGAGATCAGAAATTCTTCTCCGAAAAGGGAAGATCTAAAGGCAGTGCCACATCCCAGCACCATATGCATGTATTGTCAGTGCGTACCTACTGTCCAGTAAAGTGCCTTGTAACACATTCAAAGATCAAAGGTCCTGGACCAAAGCACCATAAGCACCTCTTGGGTGAAAAAATTCTACTCCCACTGGGGCAAGACTGAACTGCAAGAATTAAGCATTATACTTTGTGTAGAATCAGTTAGCAACTTTGTTCTATGATGTGGAAGAGCATCAGGCTAACAGCAAAGGGTCATAGCTATTAGCTTAACTGAGGCAGGGAGAGTTATAAGGATAAAATCATTAGAAGTACTAAGTAAGCATAGACAGGAAGCACAATTCACAACATTAATAGCACATTACTGAACTGGCTATTCTAGAAAACTGCAAAGATTATTGCTATTAGTTATGATATCACATTACCGAGCTTATTTCAATATGCATGAAGAAAGACACATCTACTTGTTGCTTCTACTTTTTCTTCCCAACACAAAGCAGGGATAGTCAGTCTCCAGGAATAACAGGTGGAACTGATGATGCAAATCACTGCTTATGGAAAAGGGTCACGATACAGACAAGAAGGTCACAAAAAACAATTTGAAACATGGAACCCAATTTTATGGTTACTGAATTTATATTATTTATAAATTACCACAGCAACCTGTGGCATATGGGACAATATCCAAAAATAATTCAAATAGAACTAGGCCTTTTGGTTGAAAGGGAAAAGAACAGAAACTAAGTACAAAAGACAAAAAGATTAAAAAAAAAAATCAAAGTGGGCGGGGTGGGGTTGTGTGTAAGAAATAATATACAAAGCCTTCTTGTAATTCTCCCTGTAAAAACAAAATAATGCACTCTTTATCCACATCCATACTAAACACCTGTTAATGTCATTACAACTTTAGCATCGTTATTGTGTTGTGCTAGAAGGAAAAGCAATGCATTGTGCGTAACATTTTCTTATCTCTTGGGAGCAGAAGCATGCTGCTTGTGGAGCTGTAGAATCTGTACCTGCCAACTAAAAATGTTACATGGTGTAAAGGTAAAGCTAAGCTATTTTATAAAACCTGGCACCTCCTCCCTCTAATTGCACAATAGAAGACAGATCACGTTTAACAAACTATGATTTCATTATAAACTACTGCTGGAGTTGAGATAATGTATTTCCCCTTCCTGCAAGGTTTGTAGTACAGAATGATAGCATTAAAAAAACTGCTTTTGGTGGTGAGGAACAGTGTGATATGCAAGGTTGTTTTAAGTTCAGAGTCAAACTTTCTGTCTTGTGCTAAACCAGAAAGGCCACAGGTACTTCACAGTCTTGGGTGATCACATTTGGTCAGCACTGGCTGACAGAAAGATAACAGACTATGTGTTGCTTCTTTTATGAAGCAAAACATGACCAGACATAGTTTTCTGGAATTTCAGCCAATCTTCCCATATTGATGGACTTATGAATTGTGACTGCTCTTCAAGAAAAAATGTGTAGAAAAATGCCAACAGATGTAATTTGATAAGACTGACTCATGTACCAGAAAGCCACCCCTTTCCAGTGATTTTTTTCTCAGCTTAAAAAGCTGGAATGTGACAGTCTTCTTGAAACAACTGGTAACTTGAAGTTAACATAATATACAAGCAAATATGTTAGGCATTTTTAATTGTAGTTTCTGATCTGGATAGAAAATGAGAATTCTATTAACATTGCCAGTTATCTAAATATTACAGAAAATGTCAGAAAACATCATGATGAAGGCTTCTTTCTGCTGACATTTGTCCTTCATTGCTGCCCATGACATGATACCCTTGAAATGCTGTTGACAGCTGCAAGGCTAGTACAGAATAGACTGAAAAGGATATGTTTGACATATCTTCCCCGTTTTTTAAGTAAATAATGCCATTTTGGATCACGCATATCAACTGTTTCAAACATCATTTTGACCTTGTATTTATGACAGCAGACTGACCAGTGACACTCAGCTCCAGCTGTTGGTATCAATGTAGTGACAGACTCACAGAATCTNTTTCTTTTTTCATACTGCTGAAAAACCAAACCAAATCAAACCAAACCAAACCAAACCAAAACAAAACAAAACAAAACAAAACAAAACAAAACAAAACAAAACAAAGACAAGAAGCCACCAGCAGTACTGCTTGTTTACAGACGGAAGTCAGGCTTCAGTGGGACGCATCTAGAAGACAGAATGTTATGGTGGAACAGCCCTGAAAGATCATATCTAAAACATATTATCACCTAGCTAGCTTGGAAAATACCTATCCTCTTGGTGAACGACAACTACCACGCAAGGTTCCAGCTGCCTTCTGCACTCTAAGAAACTGTTATGTGAGACATTATATTTCAAAGACGTGAGTCTAAATATGAAATCGCACAACCCCAAATTAGTTCCACTAGCTTAGGAGATGAAAAGAAAATTAACATACAAGTTTCCCACAGTCCAGCTCCATAGATCTCCTGCTATGAGCATCAGTAGTAGAGACGTTACCTATCTGTTGTTGAAGATTCAGCTTTTTACAGCCCTTCCTAGCTGACGTGCAAGATAATACAGAAACTGAATGCTTGCTTTCACTCAGCTAGAAACAAATGCCCTTAGTCCTTCTGCTTTTTCTGTTTCCCTGAAATGCAAGAAGCTACTGACTCCTTCTCCCCACCATCTACAAAAACAAAGTGAGTCTCACCTGTCCTTTCATTTTTGTAGCAAAGCAAATCTGGCCTGAAGGGGAAATCATCAATGAGGGGGACTGAGAACTTTTTTACCCCAGCAGGGTGCCATCAGTGTGTTCGCAGGAAGACCTGTTGGCAGCCTCTTGAATGAGCTCTTTATCTTGGGATTTCAACTCTCCTTCCTCCTCCCTCCCAAAACAACTTAGTTTTGGTGAGACTGCCCATGTTTCTTGGTTTCACCCACCCACATCCTGAAGTTAAGATTGCTTTTCAGGTAGAAGCATAAAGTGCAGCAGGGAATTAAGGGAGAGTGAATTTTCTTTGTAGTTTTGAGTGATGGTTGAAAGACTTTCCTGGGCTAGAAAAGGAGGATAGAAAAAAAAAGTCTGAAATTTTACTTTACCAATATTCAGAGACATAGTATGCTATAAGACATTGATGTCAAAACAAACTGTCTAACTTCACCCAGGCAAACTAGGATGAATGGCTGAAACTCCCCGCCCTCCCCAATTTACTGATTTTAGGCTTACTGAGTCACAAGACAGTAAGTTCTTCCTTTCAACCAAGTGCTCCAGCAATAATATATGAATAATAGCATTCATTCTTAATGAAACACTTTGTCTTATATTGTATAGCTTGTTTCCTCATTAAAGTCATTTCCTCCTGGTGCTGGTACCCACATAAACCTAACGAACTCCTTCGCATTAAGATGTGACACCGCTCTTATCCCTTATCTACTCCTATCCAGAAAAAAATATTCTCACTGTGAACATACTGGAGCTGTTTAAAAGCCAAAGGAGAATAATCAGTAGGTTAAATCATTGTTCTTATTGTCTATTAACAAAAGCTATCAGAAAAGGCTGATTATGGTCAAATAAGAACAGCTGGAAAGAAAAAAGCAGACAGACAGGGACACAGCTGGGAAGTCTGTTTTCATTGATTCTACCTTTGTGGTCTATTGGGAAAGTAGTTAAACTTGTTGGGAAAGTTCTAGCTAGATATTGAGCAAAAGGGGAAGGAATTTACAAAGCGCTCCTGCTGGTTCTCTTTTTGCGAGACTTCTATTTACTGCAGCAGGAAGCAATACAAAGGCTTGGCATAAACGGTCTGGAAAGGAGGAGAGAAACATTGGTTGTGACATCTTTTTAAATTAAAGATCTTAACTACAGCATGAGTTATATTTTTTTGAGATTTAATTAGGTCAGCACGGTGTATTAACTATGGAGGTTGTTGATTGTTCTCAAAATACTTTCTGAGATTAGGAACCAAAACTATCATTCTGGTTCCAGGTTGAAAATACCACGTTGCAAAGAGCTTACTATGTGTGTTAGCCAGTACTGCACAGGTAAATGATACAGGTTGTGCAATGAGGGTCTAGGCCTTCAGTAATAAACATGAGGAAGAATGGAAATAGATCTCAACAAGAACTAAGTTTCCAGGGAGATTAGAAAGAGACAGCAGACAATGAAATGTATCTGAAAAGAAAGGACAGACATTTCTCTGGGTCTGTTCCCTGGACTTGAATCCAGTCTTCCAAATCAAAACGCCTATAAGTGCATGAAAAGAGCTGGATCTCTCAAGAAGGAAGCTGAAAAAACCTTTAACCAGTCTGGTAAGGTCAATAGAACTATTTAAGACATAATGCTGAACACATGTATTATTGAAATTTATTTTTGTTCTCTGGAACTTAATACCTGAGTCAGCATCACTTTCTGTTCCACTCAACGTCAGAGCTTTCTCCTCCTGTAAGGTAACTTTCCATTTTCATTAAAAAACTGCATGGGAATAATTTCTTTAGAGAGGAGGGAGTAGAGGTGCAGACTTGAACACATGGTGATTTCAATATTCAGTCGAGTAGAAGACTTTTGATGTTCCCAGCTAAACAGGTTGACAGCCGCTACTACCATAACTGTTTCCTATCTAGCAGGCTAAAAATATACCTGTCTATGGCTGGGCTGAGCCTTTCTCCAGTCTCGTCAACATTGAGTTACTAGTCAGACATCAATGCAAAAGTCACAGGCAAAGAGTAGCACAGGCAGCCTTCTGGAGTTCTTACTTCTGGTCTATATTTCCAATGCAATTTCTCTTTGTTTCTAAATCTAGTGAATGCTTCAACAGCAAATCTGAGAAAAGCCCTTAGTAGATATCCAAGCCTGTCAGCGCTTTAGGCAAAGACTATCCCTGCTCAGTTAGACTTCGGCTTGTCCTGCACTGTGTAGCAAGGTAGTATTATGTGATCATCACAGAAATAACTTTGTAAATGTTTCCAGATTCAGACCCTGTCTGGACAGTTGCCAAGTTTTTAGGTGTTCTAGTAAAATAAAAATGACATGCATCCTCCTATGCACATTTGGAAAAATTAACTGGTTTTGTAAATCACTAACTTGGAGCACTAACTTGGAGAACTAAAAGAAGACAGCTAGTTTGCAATGAAATATTTTTAGAGGGTGTTCCATTTTTTGACACGGAGATCTCCTGCAAAACGGAAAATAACTTCACAATTTAATGAGAAGTTTTTTCCTCATTTTTCATGTGTACAAATAAACAATTTTATGATGGTATTCTTAGTGGACCTGTCCTTGGAATTTCTGATAGGTGGCTCTCTTTATAGAATATTCTGAAAACAATATGAAAGGGCAAGAAAAAGAATCAGAATTATGTTGTTAGATTGGAAATGGATGACAGGAGAATTACGAGAATGTCCAAAATGCTGGTAAACTCAGATGATATCCTTAAATAATTGCTTTTAGCAGTGAGATGCTGATAATGCAACATCAAGTCCAAACACATTTGAAACCCTTGACTCCAGGAGGGATAATGGTCCAAGCAGAAGGTGGTTTCTATAGTCTGAGTGCCAAGTAACAAATACATCATCTGGAAGTTTCATATCATACCGTAGTTGACTGGAGAAAGATGTAAAATGAGTATTGGAGCACAGAACAGGCTGAGCTGCTAGGTAAGGAAAACAGCAATTACAGGGAGCCAGAGTGCCCCAGACCTAGTCCCCATTTCCTGAGATAATGAGCAAGCATCTTACTACGCTTATTAGTTTGCCTAACCATGAACTGCTTCAAGAGGAAGCTGCATGAAAGACATGCATAATTATGTATGTTTTCTTTTCCTACTTAACTAGAGAAAGTTGAGTGCAGAGAAAACTGAAAAGTGGGCAAAAATTGGAGGAAGGGGTAAAGGAAAACTCTGAGCAGGAAAAGGACAGTTTACATGCAGCAAATGACTGTTCACTAGGCAGTAAGTCCACATCACAAGCCCTTACACAGTACTCCTATGTTACTCCTGACTGCAGGCTGGCTGAAGATGAGGTTACAGCTTCACACACTCTAAATTTCCTCATCGTGGAGTCTGCTGTTTAATGCTAGATTTCTTCTTTCATGAAAAAAGCTGGGGGCAGACCAAGTCCTCAAGCACTTCTCAGCCCGTGTTCATGTGGGCTACCTTGCTACAGCAGCATCAGTCCCGTCGTCTACAACTACATGTTGTCTTGCAGCACGTGACTAACCCTGTATGTCACACGGAGCCCTGTGACCCTACTGCAGCAAAGCATTGTGATGTTCACAACAGAGAATCTACCTTGGCAGGTACAGCAATAGCCAGACTTGTGTTATCTGTAATGCAGGTATTCAAGAATACGTTTTTATACCTTGGTGTATCTGAAGGTGGACATACTGCTAGCATATGCTTCTGGGAGATGTGGACACAAAGCAGGTCTGGACTTGTGACAGTCTCAAATTTATGTTTAAAAAGCAAAGCAAATGGGGCTGAAAATGTGGTGTGGCAGCTGTTCTTCCACTAAAGCCTGTGTTCCTTCCCTGTTATCACAGAGATCAGTCATGACATGATGGCTGAGAGTCCAGCAAAGGCCATGTTCCCCCACATCTTACTTTGATACTAAACTACTTTGAGCGAATGCTAAAATTTTTAACCTCTCTTTTGGCCTAAACTTTTCTGTCATTTAATGACCCTATGGTTAGGTAAATGATTGGTCACCAAGTTCTAGTTTCCACCATAGCATGACAAAACACTGAAAACTTGATTTTTTTAATCACCTGATGGGTTCCATGTTATGGTCAATATTATCTGAAATCAGATTGATTAAGTCCCTCCATCTGTGTGCTCCAGATGATTGACTGCAGTGTGAAAGTGTCAGAACTCACAAGAGAAGCAAAATTGCAGAGAGGAGTTTCTAGCAGATGTCACTTCAAGGGGAGCCACCCATCTCCAAAACAAGAAATGAATTATTACACAAGCCAGCCAAATACACAGACATGTTGATTAAAGAGACTTTATCTAGCATAACAATTGATATTCTCTGTGAATTTAATCCAATATGAAGAATAACTTCAGTTTTCCTTCTATGGGAGATTAACATTATAAGAACTTAATGTAAACAGATGAATGCCAGATGAAAGCAATAGAATATTTCACAGAACTGTTTAAGATAACCTATTTTTCAAGGGTTATTTGTTCTTTAGCATTGTGCTTCTTTTAGCATCACCATTAACTCTTTGTTAAAAGATTTTGTGGTTTTTCCCTCAAGAGCTTTCGTTGCCAATCCAGCCATTCATTCTCATCTGGCTGGGATCATGCTTTCCAATGCTTAAAGTTTCTGTTGCTTTCTTTTGCTCTAGTATTCTGTCTTTCATTTATAAATAGCTAAGACTAATATGCCACTTTAAATAACACACTGGCTCCATGGCTTTCTCTCTGGTAATTTCTTAGGCTCTGGGATGCTTAATTGTTGAATTTTTTTTTTAACTTGTCTTATGTTTTTATTATTCTTTAAACACAGTGAGGAAAAATACCAGAGCAGTTTCCATTGCAAACACAAGTTGTTAGCATAAGTGTTTTGCACTTTGGTAACCCTTCGGTTTCAAATGCTGACCCAGAAAAAGCATTTGATCACACAGATGATCAATCAGACTATGCAGGACAAATTTTTAGGATGTGCAGAGGTGAGAAGAGTCAGGTATATGTGCTGAGCAGATGTAATTGTGCTTTAGGGTGTCTGAAGTTTATTTCCATGTCCAACTTCACTGCTAACCTGAGCAGGAAAGACTAAAGGCTCTACGCTCATTGGCACGTTAGCATGTGCTACTGCTGATACCCAGAAATAATAATAAGAAAGAGGACTGGTTTGACTTTTGCATTGTTTTTAAAATAGTTAGAGGGCAAATTCAATCATGTATGGATGATATATGTTCTTTACACAACAGTATAGAGGTGAAAAACCTTGCAAGAATTGTTCATTGACTGAATTTTTGTTAGTCCATTCACGTTGTTTTATTTCATTTCATGTCTGAAATAACACTAACAGACACATACACACAATCCCCCATATATATAGGTATAGATAGATATATGAAACAGATAGACTGGCAGTTGCCTGGAGCAACAGACTGCCATGGACATAAAGATATGCATAACTCCTGCCAGAGCACTGGAAGCGGAGGGCTGGCTGCAGCTGTGAGCGCCAAAGGCAGAGCAGGGACATGTGGGATGGTGCCTGCTGCCGCAGGACTGTTTGGCTACAGCCGAGTCAGTCCTGACTTCCCTCAGCTCACATCTGGTCCCCGGTGCTGCATCCCTTCTGCAGCAGGAGGCTGAGCCAGGGACCTCAGAGAAGCCTGGTGTGCTGCTTTGCACAGCTCCGTATGTCCACTTACAGAGCTGGCAGCTACATGAAAGTCTGTTGCCTCAGTGTCTGTAGCTCCTGTGTTGCCTTACTGATTCAGCTGAACGGTCATGGCCCTCACTTCCCTCCACAATTTTATTTCTCTGGTGAGTTGTGACACTTCCAAATTATAGTCAGTCATTTGAAGCACACAGATGGAAGGAAATTTAACCAAATTTGTTTGCAGGCATACAGACTATAAAGGCATTCCCCATTGGGAAGGAAGCTGCAGGGTTTCAAGCTCTCATTTTGTAATAACTGGGACCACAATCTAGTGACCGTGTATTTCAAATAACATCCCAGCTCTCTCCTTCCTTCATGCCTCTTTTCTTCCCAAGGCAGGACTTGCCCAGCCACAACCCAAACCAGAAACCTCATTTGAGGGAAAAGGAAAATTAGATTTGCCTACGTTTCTGAGAAGCCTTGCACCATCTCTGAATTCATCACCCCAACATATATTTTGGTATAAAAGGCAAATGATGGCCAGTGATGAAACTGGTCTTGTGTTATGAATAAACCACCCCAAACAACACAACATTGCAGAAGCAAAACATCTACTTTTTATTCCTACTAGAAGTCTCTCTATTTAGGCTATAAGCCCAGTTTGATGAGGCACATCATATACAAATAGTGTAGAAATGATAGTTTAGGGAACGTTAGTTTTTGGAGACAACTTTTCTGAAGGAGCATATGAAATGTAAATCAGGTGATGTGTCAGCTTCACAGGACGACTTGCTTTCTCAGGCTTGACATGTTTCTTTGACTTCATCTACAATGTTGTGTCATGCAGTTTCCCTTGGTACCCTTCACCTTTCCAGACTAACCCTTTTCTTTCAGCACAAACCACCTGCTACACTGCGGGGGAAGTCTTGGGAGAACCTGGCTGCTGCAGTCCTCTATAGGAAGCTTGTCCCCTTTCTGAAGATGTAAAGCAAGACAGGGAAGGAGGAAGAAGCAGACGGATGGAAAGGCTAGGCTCGGCAGCTTGCCAGAAAGCACTGCAGGTGCCACCAAAGCTTTTAGAAGAATGTGTTTCTATCCTGTGGTGCTCCTGCATGCACCAGCAGTTGCACTGACTATGGTATCGCTATGTTGGCTACAAGCAGCATGGAGAAAATAAACAGGGCACAAAACCATCACTAAAAGGATGTAGATGGGGGTCTGAATAGAGGTTATGCCCTAGGCAAGATATGTCAAGGTGAGGATATATCTGGACTGGCTGGGAGAAGGGGCCATGAGGCATGGACAGAGGAAGTACAGTGCGGCACGCTGCGTGTCTACCCCACAGCTTTAGGCTACTTATGCAGCCCCCAGAAAAATGGGGCTAGCCTTTCTGGAGATAGAAGCTGCTAACAGGAAGAGACAGGACAATTTTCAGAAGATTTTCAAGCTAGGTGGTGTTTGGAGCAAGTGGATAGTTCAGAGAGAGGTTGGGGATCTCACAGGCATGATGAAATCTTTATGTACTTAAAAGGTTTGTATTCAGAAAAAAGTCTTTTAAGGTTTAGTTTGGACTGGTGCTCTTTACTTTTCTCTCTAAGAGCAGCCCCTTACTTCTCCCTTTGTTCCCTGGACTCCCTGTAGCCCTGTGGTTCCCTGTTCCTTGAGGCACTGGCTAAGCCTCAAAGGCAGGGAATCTCTTATGAAAAAAAGAAAATGAAAAGAACAACAGATAAAGGCCAAAGGCTTTTAAGTGAATTATTCTTCATGATGTTTTTCTGTCATGTGTAATGAAGTCAGCTGCATTCCTTGTCATCTGGACGTGTTCCAGGGAAATGCAAGTTGTCACAACAAATACAATAACCGGTCAAGAAAGTGGTCTTTCTAGGCCACTTCATCCTGGGATGTTTCATTCAGTTGTCTCCTGGTGTGTTCACTTTCAGGTAGATGCATGAAAATTCACTTCACTTATCCCAATATTGTATCTCACTGCTATAAATGAGATATGACATTGGAGAGCCACTGAGAAATTTTCTGCTGCTAAGACAGTGTCAGGTATTTCATGTAAAGTGATGGATTTTAACTCCTAAGAAGCTGAGAGATTACACCTATGAAGCTGGGAGGTGGAGCAGACTTGGTCCTCCCAGATAAGGCAAGACATTTGGGTCCAACTTCCAACTCTGGTCCATCCTCGTGTGTGCCTCTGGGTGAGACACTTTGCTTTCCACGACAAGAGCTCTCTTAAAATCCCTGTTTCTAGGGGGGGGGAGTTTACTCAAGCTCAGAGACAATCTACTCACAGCTGTATATAGCACTTAGCTCTGTGGGTCCTCAGACCTATTCTGTGCCTCTTGACATTGTCACAGCACAAAACATTAACAACAAAACACATGAAACAGACAATGGTAATTAATCTGATGACTGAACAAGTTGGCTTTGTACCTATTAGACATAGTTGTGGGTTTATGAACCTGAACTGAAAACGTGTTTCTTATGCAGCTGAGAAGCTGGATGCACTGAAGGTCTTTCAGAGTTTCAGATTAAAGTTTTTGTCCTGGGTGTGGTTACTCTACATTCTCTTCTGACCATTTCTTGTTATTTGTTGGGCATTTCCGAGACGCTCTGCAGTTTGTAACAGCCCAAGTCATGGAAAAGGACTATCATAGAACGCTTGGGGTTGGTAGGGATCTTTAAAGGTCATGTAGGTCCAATGACATAGGTGCTTGCTCAGCATCCATAACCACAGAACAGCTGAACTGAAGAGGGCACCTCCCATTACAAAGCTTATAGCTTGTGAGCGCAGAGGGATACAGACACCATCTAAGCAAGCCCAAAGTCAGTGTGAGTCATCAAGGTAGGCAATGGTCTCCATTAATCTTGTCTCTGGAAAGAGAAGAGAAGCTGTCTGGCAGCAACCACTCTAAAAAGTGTCACTGCTGCCTAAGGACTGGTGCCAAGACCAGACTTCTTATTTCCCCTCCCCTGTCTAAGTATTTCCCCTTTCAAGAAGTCATGAGGAAGATATTGTGTGAAGCTTTCTTCTGTACTTTCTTTCTTATTTCAAATGCTTTCATAGCCCACGCAGTCTCAAATAGTGTGTGAATGGTCTTGCAACATGCCAGGAAGATCACTGCTTCATAACAGAGACCCATTACACTACTTCTGCCATTCCAGATGTGGGTGGCTATGAAAATCAAGAAACCCAGAAACCCTCAAGCCATGGTGGACAAATGTCTGAATACACATTTTTCAAGGTATTGCTACCTTTTATTTTCACCAATCTTTATTTTTTTAATGTCAAACAAACACATTATTTTCTTGACGCAAGAAAGTTGTTTAAATCATAGAAATACAGCCAGCAATTAAGAAGTGAGGTAAACTGTAAAGGATACTGGTAGAAAGTGAAGCTGTCTCTGAAAACCTGAAACATTTTTATTTCTACTATTTAAAGACCAGAAAAGGGTCAGCCACTGACCCTCTCACAAAGTGAAAATTATAGATAGCAAAATCTCTTGGAGTATATTGCTTAACTGGAAGATTAAGGGGAAAAAGCTGAAATACTTGGGCTTCTTGAAATTTTCTGACATTGGAACAAACAGAAAGATCCTCTACCAGGTCAGTCAGAACAGTCAATAGGAGAGAGTATCACCAAGTGATTAAACACCAAATACCTGCCAACTACGACTATAAAGACGGAGGAGAGCAGGGCTGCAGTGTAATGTTAATTTGTGTGCAGGCTTGGAGAAGTTCTGCTTTCAAAACAATTTCAATAAACACAGGCAATGTAATTTCAGTGGCTGGTGCTTCTAAATGAATAAGTGATTTATGTAATTGTATGAAAGTGGGAAATAGAAAGTACAAAGCCTAGGAATCAAAAAAGTAGTGGAGTTAAGGCGAGATTCAAGTGCAATGCAAAATGTCAGTGACAACTGGAATGTGTTACTTCATTTTGTTTTCTACTTTGGTGACAAAAATATGTTGAAAGAAAAAAAAATCCCTTATAAAGAGAGGTAACGTCTAGTAACATTGTGTGTATACATTGATAGTTTGATGAAATGCATTAACCATTGGGTACACTATGAACAAAGAAATTACAGTGTATCTAGTTTAATATCCATGCTAGATAAAATTATGAAGGCTATGTAAAAGTACAAACGTGTTCAGTAATGAAGACAAAGATCTCTTATCAGCTTGTCATATAAATTAAGAAGAGGCAGGTGAAACTGATAGTTGTAGATGATAAACTACAGTCTTGTACAAAGTGACAGATACCGTTTCTCATGGCTAAATTAGAAATAATACTTGAATGTGAGAATGACCATTTTCCCTTCATTCTTTATCCATCAGATTAAGTAAAATTGGGGAAAATCATTGCATTTAAAACTTTTTCTGAGTTGATCAGTATAGTCTACATAGATTTCAATCAAGCCTTACTTCAACGTTTCTCTTCGAGAAATGTTTCTATTTCTGTTCAATTTCTAACATAACTGGAGCGAGATGTTTTAAGGATTTCACATACTGTAACCTTTTTTTTTTTTTTAGAACAGATGAAATTGTGTCTTTCAACCTTTGGCATTCAGATAGAATCACAGAATCATAGAATTCTTGTGGTTAGAATGAACCTCTGGAGGTCATCTAGTCCAACACCCCTTCTCATCTGAAGCAGAGCCACCTAGAGTCATTTGCCCAAGACTACATCCAGATGGCTTTTGAATATCTGTCTCCAGTGATGGAGACTCCACAACATCTGTGGGCAACCAGTTCTAACGCTTGGTCACCCTCACAGTGAAAAAGTGTTTCCTGATGTTCAGACAGAACCTCCCAAGTTTCAGTGTGTGCCCATTACCTCTTGTCCTGTCATGGGCCTGGGTCTGTCTTCTTTACGATCTCCCTTCAGGTGTTTACATGCACTGATAAGATCCCCCTTGAGCCTTCTGTTCTCCAGGCTGAACAGTTCCAGCTGTCTCAGTCTTTACTGATAGGAGAGCTGCTCCAGTCCCTTAAAGATCTTAGGGGCCCTTTGCTGGACTCTCTCCAGTAACTCCATCTCTCTCCTGTTCTGGGGAGCCCAGAGTAGGCCAAGGGTTTTCATGGGAATGTGTCACTGATCTTCTGTGGTGTGCTAGCCTTGGCCTACACAGCTGCTTACTCTCTCCCACTCCTCAGGGGCACAGGAGGGCACAACAGGATGAGAAAGCTTGTGGGGTGAGGTAAAGGCAGGGAGATTGCTTACCAGTTACCCTCAGGGGCAAAACAGGCTCGATTTGGAGAAAATGAGTTTAATTCATTGCCATTGAAAATAGGTTGGCATAGTGAGAAACAAGAAGACAAACATTTAAAGAACACCTTTCCTCTCTCATTTCGCAGGCTCCATTGCAGTCCTTCGCTCTTGACTCCTCTCACCTCTGCCAAGTGGCATGGGTTGGTTTGACCGTCCATAACAGCTCCTTTCTGCCACTCCTTCCTCCTCACACTCTTCCCCTGGTCCGCTGTGAGCTGCAGTCCTTCAGGATAATCCTGCTCCAGCATGGGTCCTCCATAGGCTGTAGCCCCTGTCAGGAAAGCTTGGCTCCTGTGCCTGGAACACCTCCTCCTCTGACCTTGGTGTTACCTCTGCTGGTTTTCACTCTTGTTTTTCCTCTCCTCTGCATGTCCAGATTTTTTTTTATTTTCTTAAATACTTTTTCACAGAGGCACCACCAGCTTGGCTGATGGGCTCAGCTGTGCCCTGTGGTGGGTCTGTTGGCTGGCATGGCTGTGTCCTGCATGAGGCAGCTGAGCCCTCTTCCCACGGAGGGCACTCCTGCAGCCTCCCACTGCCAACAACTTGCCACAGACATGCACTACACATTCCCTGGTCCTATGCAGCTGCTGTGTCAATGTTGTCCTGTCTACCTCTCTGTCTTCCAGTCCCATGCTTGGTGTGTAACAGGGATATCTCCTCCTTCTGATGTCCTGAGGTTGGGGTACCCAGCCAGAGGCAAAAAGCTTTCTCTGAGCACTTGCTGCCTGCCATTCCTAGTAAGTGAATATAGGCACTTAAATACTTACTGAGGGTTTAGGTCTAGGCAATTTTTGGAAATTTAACCCTTACTAAGAAATTATGGCTTATACTCTGTAATGAGCTCTAGTTCACTCAGACTTAGGGAGCTCATCTTTTCATTTTAATAGGGATTTGACCTTTGTGCAAGAAGAAACCTCAATATATCACCCTGTATTTCTGTTCTTCTTTCAAAATTCCCAGTGAAATGTCCTCATTAGTAAATCTAGCAAAGGATATTATAGTCCCCGCGTTGTTAAACTGAGAGGAGAAGCTCGAGAAGTGCCTTTCACTTACTTAGCTGTTTCAGTTGGAGAGAATAGTGCAGACTTGGATGACTCAGACTAGTATTAGGTTCAACATATTTGATCTTCTTTGTTTCCTTTTTCTTTATTTCTTGCATTTAAAAAATAAAAAGCTAAACATAACCAATCAGAAAACTCCATCTATTTCTGAGTCTGGTTGACAAAGCATTTAAGAATAAAGTGAAAATACAATCAGAATTACTTTAAATGTTATAGACTTAAAAATAAAAAAACACTGGGAAAATTAAAACTCTGGATCAGAAGTCAAAAGAAACTTATCTTTCAGTAGATTCCACTGTGATACTCTGGCTGCTCTTTATCGGACCAAACGATATAGCAAAGCATTATTTTGTATCAGCTCTGCTATACATAACCTTTTCTTTTTGCTTCCTTTAATTCTACAGCACCAAAGGTAAGAGACATGATTCAGAAATTCTGAAATTCTAAGTGTTGGAGGGGTTATTCCTGTTGCATGAACACAATAACTTCGGAGATCAGAGTACGAAAGTGGAGCATGAGGAACCACCAGTGGTAAAGATGCAGAAGCACGTGGTGATAAAAGCATACTACAGTCTAGGGCACTGCAGCATCAAAGAGAAGAATCATGGGCCCTGAATTAGATGCCTGTAGCCTTGTGGTTAAGGCAGGCTTCTAAATCACAGCAAGCAAGGAGCTTAACCTCTTGTATTTGGTGGGGAAATTCAACCCAGGACTCCCACCTGCTGGGAGACCATTTTATATAAAATCAGTGATTTTCTCTGCTCAGTTCTTTAAAAGAAGTGTTCCTGGCTTCCAGATAGACAGAAACACCTGCATGACGCCTCAAGAGAGATGACAAAAGTCTAGTGAAAGAAGAGGAATGGGAGGCTGTAAAGTCTGCTTTCCATGAAGGTTTTTTGTCACCTATTCCTACGCGGCCCCCTGCTCTGTCTTGTGTTTTAAAGATTCTTACTGTAGCACACTTGCCTCTTCCATTTCATTGCACTCGGGTCTGTGGCTCTGGCATGTGCATGGGGAACCAGAGAGGAGAGGGCAGTGGTGGGAGGAGGAGGCAAAGCAGGTACCTAAAATCTGTCTGCTGCAACTCTGACATTTATATGCCCATCCTCTTTGCTAAATCTAGTTCTTAGTTCCCTTCTCTCAAAACTGAAGGAGAAGGTCAGCATTATGGTTGAAAAGTGCCCAAAGGAAGGGATCCCTGGGACACTGCTGCAACTGCGTAGGCTGTACTTCACTCACCGAGGAGGGATCAGTCACCTCCTTCTTGATGGCTCTGCCCCATGTTTCATAAAAGGCTCACCAGCTAGAGAACAGGGACCAAAATGAGTGATGTCTCCCTAGTCCAGCAACTGTAAGGAGGGAGTCAATTCTCTGTTTCATGCTCCCGTAATCATACTGTTGTTTTATCCAGTTACTGTTTCATGTAAAATGCACATAAAGTCCATGTTCAGAAAGCAGAGCTCGGACTATATTTCAGCCACCATGTCAAAAACAATCTCTTGCTGTCTCTTGCATTCTCCGCCTCCCTTATTATGTCATGCAAAGTGTCTTTGTTTCCATAGAAGCAAATAACAACTCCTTCCCCACCTGCCTTTCCCTTGTAAATACCTTTTTTCTTGAGCACTTTTCTGGGAAATGGGAGATGTGGTTTAAAGCACCTCTGAAATTTGGAGGGAAATCCTCTAATCATTACTTCACAGCCTGAAGAGGTGGAGGTGATGCTGCCACCTCCTCCAGCAACTGCTGATGCACAGAGCTGTGCCTATCAGAGCAGACCCTAGGAGAAAGCGGTAAGAGGAACACTTTGTTTGTGGGCTCCAGCAGAAGATAGGTCACCTAACCTTGAGAAGACTAGGGACACTTGATAGACAGATATATGAAGAATCGAAAAGTGGCGAGTCAGAGACATTAACATTAAAAATACAGGTGTCTACAGGTACTGGACACCTCAAAAGATTCCAAATCTTGTGATGATTTTGAGGACTGAAGTTTTGGATTTAGGCATATAGACCCCACTAAAGTCCCACCTTCAGCATCTAAATCTTTTGGGATCTGGAACAAAGGGCACGAATTACACAACCCATGTAGTTGACATTTGCCTTGGTGGTAAGTGCAGAAAGAAGCATAAGAAAAAGAAAGCTTGAAATAATGCCAATCACCTGCTATGAACACTAACATGAAGGAAATGCAGGTTTCACTGTTTGAGGTTTTATATTTTACGCAAAAGATTCATTCTATTATCTCTTTTAAATGCAGCAGTTAAAACAGTAAATGTGGGAGTAAAAAATAGTGGTAAAAAATTAAATGTATATGTCGGGAGTCTAAATCAGAAATGCCTGGTTACTGCTGTCTACAGCTCGTAGATTTGTGTGTGGAAAAGGTAACTAGGTGAACAACTTCACTGAATTAAATGTGTTTATAGAGAAATAAATACAGATGCATTTTTCAGAATTTGCACTTTGAATTTCTTAGCTATGAAGCTGTTACTTCTTTTACTTTTGATTATTGCATATTTAGTGACAAGACAGGACAGTTTGCTCTATGTGTTATATTACCTGTCAGCCACATTATGGAGCTCTGAATGGAGAAAGAGTCTATGGAATATTACAAAGGAAAAGTAATAATGAATATAGAAAGTCAGTGTGAGCAGCACAGCTGCCCTGGCAGCTAAGCAGCAGCGTGATCATTAAGTCTCTGGGTTACACGTTCCCTGCTTCTTCAAAGTAAACGCAATAATTACCAAACATGTATTTCTGCCCTAGTCATGCCCCAGCCACTACTAAAACATAAGGTTCAGGTGAACACATTCAGTTCACAAAATCCTTTTCCGGATCACCCAGACAGCATCCCCCTGATCCACGTGCAGTGGTGATCAGAAGACCATCCTTTTAGGTACAAACCATTCAGGCAGGGCATAGCTAGAAGAAATCAAGAACCTAGAGAAAGACAGCAGACTGCCATAGTGAACAGGTAGTATGATGACAAATGTCAGTCACACCAGAACTAAAAAATGACCAAAGAGAGAAACATGCCTAAATGTAATGGAGTAGAAAACAATACTGCAGGTATAATAATGCCTTTGTGCTCAGGCAGAATATTGTGTCTGGTTCTGGACAATAACAGCATGAGAGTTTCATGGGCAGGAAAATGAAATGCTGAGAGAAGAAAGATCTCTGTATAAGAACTAAGTCATTTTAGAAAAGGGAGTCTTTTTAGGTAACAGATGAATAACATGGACACTTTGTCATCAGGACTGAGGTGCTTGTTTTTCTTTATCCTTCTAGAGAACAGCTCTGGAATTTTCCACCTTGTCTGAAGGCACTGCATTGAGAGGAAATATTTGTTTTCACATGATGCGTAACCAAATCCTTGCTGAAAAACAGCATTATGCCCATGAGGTTTTTAAGACTGAAAGAACACGTTGATATGGCTAAAGAGAAACACCATCATTGCTGAACATAGCTTCACAAAAAAAAGGAATAAAAACCTTCATGCTCCAGTGCAGAAGACAAAGACTAAAAAGCAGAAGCCAGGGAGAAACTTTCCTTAACATATAAGGACAGAAACTAGAATGTGAATTTTTACAACTCTGAGAGAGTGAGATTACTAACTTGTATGGAATAGTGCTCTAAGTTCCTACATACAGATGACCAGGGCTGTGAAGAGCTTTCTATTTAAAGAAAGTACATAAGTAGATGACCAGTCTTCAACGTACCCTTAAACTCCTGGCTCTGATACATGATTAAGGTTCAGCAGTGCCTGAGCAATGGCTTTACTCCACCAACAAGGAGGAAAGAGCTCTGGTGCTGGAAAAAAGAACTGATATTCTGATCAGCTGGTTTTGCATTGCCAATATTTGCATTGGCTCCAAGTCAGGAGTGTTTGCAGCATTAGGTATATCTAAAAGAGATATAGAAACAGCTGTGATATTGTTTTTATAAATATTGCTGTCACGTTTCATCAGAACTGCCAAGCCTCAGCTAGAGGAGTTAACCAGGCAATTTGGCATAAGGAAGGAAGTGGACCAGGATGTGTCTGAAACTTGTCTCCCAAAAGTCACCAAGTCAGCATTGCTAGTGCTAACGTTTGTTTTTCCAAATGCTCAATAGTCATGAAAAGCATAAAGGAAAATGACATCTGGTGGATAAAATGTACATTTCTTATTAAAAAAAAACTACTACTATCTCTATTTTTTTTTTTTTTTCATTTCTGTCTGTTGTGTTCTTATGATGTAAGTCAAATATCAAGGAATTTTCATTATGACGGTTTTGAAATAAAAATGTCAGGTTACTTTTCTGAGCAGATTAAAACTAACGAACTCTTTAGAAATAATTTAAGCTTCAAATTGAAGTAATTTTAGTGGTGTAATACATGTTCTATTTCATATTTAGAGAAGAAATTTTCAATACAATATAATATTCTACATTGCACAGCTTAGAGAATTTCAAGACAGGAGTTTAAGCCAGAAATCTCTTTACCAGGGACTGCCATCTCTTCACCACTCATTGTTCTTTCACTTTCTCAGCAAAATCATCCCTAACATATAGAATCATAGAATAATTTGGGTTAGAAGGGACCTTTGAAGGTCATCTACTCCAACCCCCAAGATATTCAGCCAAGGGAAAACACTATCCCTTCACGCAGTCCTAGAGCAGTCCTTAATGACAACTCTTACTTCATTCTCATAAGACCGGTTGTCTTCTCCCAGGCAATGTATCTGAATAGTCCCAAAGCCATACATGTAATTATGTCCCTAGTACAGGCAGAATTTACTTGCCCACGAGACTGCTCTTTTCTACTAATGGACTCATTTGCTACTGCAGAGAAAAGGCTTTTGTATGTATTCCTGTGGTTCTGAAGTGAACTTCTCATCAGTTTTCTCCTGAAAAAGACAATGAGCAGTCCTGATACAAAAAGGACATCTTTTTAAAAGAATAGGTCTTTGAAGTAACTGAAAAAGAATAATTAGCACATTAAAAAGTATTGATGACTTCTGTTTTATTTCTTCTACTCCCTCCTGCTCAATTTTTATTATCTTTGAGAAGAACTGTATTAGTTATGAAATTGTCCCTTTTGAAACCTTAGGGGCTTCCTTTGCTGTCTGAAATTTTTATCAGTTAATAACTCCTTATGCTTCCTTTCTAGTTACCTTCAAAGATTTCTTAGCAGGTCTGAACAGAATATAAGGTTTGGGACATGCCAGTATTTTCTATCTTTCTACACGAAGGATGTGATTCTAAAGCAATTCCATCTGTTGTCTTTTGCGGGTTACATATTTTTCTCTGTTGCAACATTTTCTCAGTTCTCTGTGTGTTTGCAGAAAGAAATATATACTTGTTTTGCTGTCCCCCTAAGTTTGGATGGCTTTTTATTTTAATTTTTTTTTAAATAGATTTCCCAAATCAATTTTCTTCAACCTTTTCTCAGCATATAAATGAGAGTAAAACTCTAAACTGCTTTTCATTTGTATTAACATTTTCTCTTCTCTCTCAATGAGTGTGCTTCAGTCTCAGAAACTAATCTCCTGGATTTTCATTTGCTTAACACTTCATTCCATCTGCTGTTCTGGTAGCCTCTGCATTATTTTGGAAGAAGTCAAAAGATTCTCGCAGCAAAATAAATCACAGGAAGTTTTCCCTTGCTTTCTGAAGGGTGGTTGTCAGCACATGCTCAGTGATCTGTATGTCAGGCTCATAAGATCTTTATTTGCTTGTTTAAAGCATACAGTAAACCAGGAATTTCTCTAACAGCTTTTTAAATGCCAGATACGTTCCTCAAATGATCCATTTCTCTTTCAGTGAGAATATAAGTCTCTGACACAGCTATCCAGAGTGTCTTTTCTGGGCTGGGCAGTGATTTTTCTTAGATTTTTTTTGTATTTTGTTATGATACGGTGATGACATGAGGCTTATTTCTTCTACTTTCCTTGAAAACTAGAAACAGAAAGTTTTCCTTTGTTTTTCTTCTTGTCATTTTTCCTCATACTTAATTTATCATTTTGTCAAGTGAGTGAATGCATGCACTTACATAGCTCATCAAAATTTTACATCAGTATGCTGTTTAATGTTATATAGTGACACATATTTTAGCAATGTGGAGACAGGAGTAGAAAAGTCGGTTGGGATGAATTGTTCTTCCAGCCCAGCATCCTACCTCTTACAGCATACAGGCTTTAAGGAATATTCCTTAAGGAACTAAAGTACAGGAATATTCTTGGTGGACAACTACAGAAAACCTTGCCCATAGTGAGAAGTTTGTCTTCATTAGTTAGTCAGTTAGTTTTTGACTGGAGACACAGTGTTTTTATGAATTACTTACTGTTTTTACTCCAATAAATACAGTATTGCTGATGTATAAATGGACATGCTTGCAAACTGTTATGCTTGAGCTCTGGGATGGCACATTATCGGTTTATATCCAAACCTTACATCTTTGTGTTCTAAGCCTATCTTGATAGTAAGCAATGACAACTTACTTCCCCTATTTCTCCCTGTCTCCACAATAAATATGCCTGCCTGATTCTCATTTGAACCAAGCATGGCACCAAGCTGGGGAGCCACATCTCACTGCCTGGGATAGCAGGGCCAGGGCTGTAGGAGGACCCACTGCCCCGAGGACAGAGATGGAGTCCCAGGGTCAAGGTGCTTGGCACTGCTGGAGGGTCAGCCAGCGGTGTCTGGGGCCTCTCTGCAGTCTGAGAGCTGCCTAATCCGTCACAGAAATGGTGCCTGCTCTTATCTACATATATACTTGCAGGGTTCCAGCATAGATCTAAACCTTAAGGGTCAGCAGCAGTGAGATCTACTGCTAAGTTTTGCACACATTTTTCCCCCCTCAGGGTTATGCTGATTGACTTTCAGTTCCACGAAAGTCTTGCTTATTCCTGTATTAGGAGAAAATGTAACTGTAAAAGAAAGTACATGTATTTTTTTCATATAGCATTTGGTATTTTATGTAGCCCTGTCATATCCTTTTAAATTCATCTCGTTCCCAAGCTAGACAATCTCAGTCTTGTCAATCTCTCATCACAGAAATTGTACCATGCTCTTAGCAATTTTCACCACCTATTTCTACATCTCCTTTATCTCTTTTTCAAATAGATTGACCAGAGTTGAGCACATACTGTAGCTGAGGGCACATAACTAACATTATAATACTTTCAGAAAGACAGTCTGTCCTGGCATTTTACGTGATAATTTCTTAGTTGTTACTTTGGGTTTTTTTGACCACTGCTGCATGGGTCTTCATTCCACGTCATTCACCGTAAATTAGCAAAGCAGAACCCATCTGACTTGTTCAAATAGTTGCTTAGGATCTGCAATATCACCTTATAGACAATACAGTATTTCATCTGCCATCATGTTGCTCATTTGTCTCTCTGGCATTCTCTGTTCTTTCACTTACCTTAGGTTTTATTTTATTTTGCAAAAAGCTATTTCGTTCTTCTCTTCCATTTCACAAATCTGCCCCACATTGTTAATGTAAAAAACACCCTGCTTCCGTATTCTTTGTTAAAGGAGATGGTCAACATGGACAGAGTTACTACAGGAATTTCTGGTTCAACGTCACCCATCATAAACTTGTTTTGAGTTTTATTTGAGTGGTTCAGGTGTAAAAAACTGACAGAAGCTAACAGCTTGCCACATTCTGTCAGCCTAGTAAAGCACTTGTATACCCAGAGGGATAGCCTGGAGATGTGTGAAGGTATATGTGACAGTGCCAGCTAGAGCATTTGCTTTTCATGTAGCTGTGAGAAGGTATTCCTGACTCACTGATAACCCAGGCACGACTACACACAAATATTTTTTCTCCTTTCAGTGTCTGATATGACATACCTTCTTTGATTCACACATTTTAAATTTTCAAAGCTGCTATTAGAATAGTTCTTTCCCTTCAAATATTTTTTGAATTGTAATTTCTTTTTTGCAAGCAATTAATTTTTGATAAAAATTATTCTATTCTCATAAGAAAGCAAAATAAAAGAAACACGTCTCTCTTCCTTTACTTCCTAAAAGAAAAAAATGCGTGCCTGTATGTGTATATTTGTGTGTATAAAATTTTTGGTGCTTGCTTTGACTTTGTGATGATGTTTGCCATCTTGATTTTTGTTTCAAAGAAATGAAATCACTTTTCTTTTGTAGAGACAGTTTGTGTTAAGGTTTTTGCTTCACAGCATTGAATGTGGTTAAGAAAACCTGATAATATTCTCAGTTTCTAGGAAATGTTTTGTCACCTTCATGCTCGGATGCCTGAGACCAGATATTTTCTACGTGCTGCTACTATCCATCCTAAGGGTAGTTCTGTTGTTGGCTTTGACATCTCACTCTTGTAAGTGCAATTCTGAATAAATGGGTCTTAACATCTTACCCATGTTGGGGGATGGTTTGACACACCCGATGATTTCTGCAGCCAAAACCAAAAGTTAGCCTTCAGTCATGTTCTTTCTTCAATGCTACAAATAAACACCTGGTTTTGACATCCATATTTGCAAAAGGAGAAAACTGCCTGTAAATTGTTCATGATACAAAAAGTTTATCCAAAGTCTGCCTCTACACAGAGTGGATTTTTCTTAGATATAGTGTTTGTCATGCAGTAAATTCACAATTCTGAATACCTCAAAGGAAGTAAGAAATTTTATACAGGAGGTTGAAAGATATCAAAATCATCTCTATATTGATAAAGGGTCTTAATTCACTTTCTATTTCCACTTTCACAGAAATGGTCTGACCACATAGGCATCTGTTATACTCCTTTAATTCCTAAGACATTCATTATCTTCTCTAAGACTGAGTCTGCTACCGATCATCCAGTCTTGGACATATAACTTTGATTTGCTGATATAACCCTGATTTCCCCTATACGGCTATTAGCTCCTTAAAGGTATTCAAGAAAAAATCCATAGCTTGTATAGTGCTTCCAAGATCAAGATTTTGCTTATTTCATCTGGCAAATTTTCACGATCGAATAGAAGCAACATTTAAAATGAACAAGCAATGGTCCTGAAATATGTCTTAAATTGAGAACAACTGGCATTTAAAGGAGAAAAATCAGTTTTTACTTCACTTGCAGTTGATTCAATGGAAGTTTCTTTCTGTTGCATTTTTTTTTCTCTTTTCTTTCGAGAACCACTGAAAAGAGAACAAAGCAAGTCCCAAAGAATAGAAAAGCGATACCAGAATTTATAATCCCTTCTTGTCTGTGAGTGTTAGTTAGGAGAAATGCTTTAAGTACAGGGGAGGGAAGGGTCAATCATGTACTGCAATGATGACATTTCAGAACCAATTCAATGGGCACTCTTTCATTTCATTTTGCTGCAAGTTTTAACAGCAACCAGAGCAGCACTGCTGGTGCTCTGTCCTCTATGACGCGATGGAGATCACATTATAAGTATTGTTTCATTAATTCTTTTAATCCAATACAGATATAGACCACATATTCAGAATAAAAGCTCTTTTTCATGGATAACCTAGTGTTAAATGTGAAAACCCTTCTGGTATTTTTTTTCAGTCAGGATTAAAATTCAAGTGAAAGAATTAACCTATCTGCCTCTGTGCTCCACAGGGATTTTTATTATTCAGATTTATTCATTAGAAGACTTGCTATTCATGTTTGCTCTATTTGCTTTCATTAAATGTTTGGCATTAAGTGCCTTGCTATTGCATTGCTGACTAAAAAATAAAATAAAAAAGTCTGAGTGCTGTGATATCAAATTCTTATATCCTGATCAATATAAATGATGTATTCTTTTAATAGAAAATAGTAGGGAGTAAACAATAGCAGGCAAATACATTTTTTTTAAGAAGACAATAGTGAAGGTGTTTATGGTCACAGAAGAGTAAATTTTTTATTATGGAAGCACATATGCTGCACCTGCATCATGATTTGTATTTTGAAATACTGCAGTTTACCATTTTTCATTCACTAAGCTCATTTACAAAAAACACGGTTAATTCAAAGAGAGATGTGTTCTTCTTTCGCAGGCAACAGAATAAATGTGGTTCTCAGTTTGTTGCACTACCAACCTACTCAATGCTTTTGTGAACCGATTAAAAAAATAATGGAAAATGGCTGTTAGTGAAAAAAATCACCCAGCTGTTGCTCCCTCAGCGTGAAACTAGTTCTGTAAAAACCACTTGGAATTTTGTTGTTCTTTTCATTTGGACTAATTCCTGCCTGGCAAGGTGGCTCTCTTGTATCAGGGTCACTGGCTTCTCCTGGGCTGGCTGCAGTGCTCTATTAATCCATGAGCCCACATGCCCCATCTTTTGGCTGAGGGTAATCCTTAAGCAAACACTTGCACTCAGACCTTGCAGGTTTGAATCTGGCTGCTATGTGGCATACATCTAAAGGCAATCTCCACATCTGCTTTTCTGTATGGGTGGCCTGGATGCTAGTCTGAGGTAACTGGCTGGCATCCCTGTGGAAAGTCTTGGGTAACTCTGAATTTTCAAATCTCTTTTACCTATCCTGTGAGTTTTCCACTATACTCTGTACTCAGCACAGCCACTTTCATCAGAAGACCCTCATTTTTTCCTGCAGCAAGGGAAGGTAGGACTTGCTAACAGCAATACAGACACAAAGCTTCAGGTCCCAGGACCAGCCTGTGCTACCTGCCACTTCTAGGGTCACTCGGCAGCAGTCACGGTTGCACCCGCTGTCTTATCTTGCCTCATATTGCACTGCATGGAGCAGAGACACAGTCATGAAATAATAAATTATAATAATCTAATTTCTGTGACAGTGATATCTCTGGTGATGTCTGACTCCCTCAGCCCAGGAGATTCAGCGATTTCAGGAGTTATCTAACCCTGCATCACCATATCATTCTCCCCTCAGACTTTTCTCCTGTCCTCCCAGCCTCATAGTGCCTTGCTGTCAGTGTAATTAGATCTCCTCATTCAATCACAGACGATGCTTGAACTCCAGTGGCCAGTCAGTTCACTCAAATGACAACTCCTGGGCAGCGGATACATGTGGGGACAAGTTTAAAGTGCTATTCAGGGAGAAGAGGCATACCAGGGTGAAGCTGGGTAACCCCCATTAACTCTCCAGCAATCTCCAGGCCGCGTTTGTTGTGAAAAAACATAGGTCAAACCATTTCTAAACAGTTTAGTAAAAGCCAAGGCTGTGTGTGGGGAGCAGCCAGCCCTCGTGTGCAGCCCTGCCAGCACCGTGGCAGGGGCACCAGCTCTCTGGGGCAAGGCTGTCTCAGCTAGTGCTCACCCTCCACTTCATCTTAATACACTTAGGTTTAAACAGCACTAAATTAGACGGGCTCTGAATCTTTCTTTGGAACTCCTATTTCCCTAACCCTTTGCCCTGGTGCTTTTTTATGTTTACTCGCTCACCAGTGACATGGATGTAAGGGCAATGCTGTCCAAAGGCTTTAAACTGCTTTTTCAGGACAAAGAAGGCAGTAATGAATCAAGTAGCATTACCGAAGGGCAGTGAAATGGCGTTCAACCACCCATCCCTGCCCCCTAACCCTACAGTAGTCATTAATGTTAATAAGAGTTTCCTCCGTGCCCCTCTCCTCCATGAGCAGACAGGATTGCACTCCTTGGAGCACTAGCAGTCAGCTTCAGTCCCTCCGACATACTCCCAGCAGGTCAAAGGTCAGAGCAAACAGAAAATCTCTATTAGCTACTTCGTAAGTGTATATTCACAACAGTTATTGCAATCTATTTTGGCTCAATAGCACGAGCCCAACAAGGCCAGCTAAAAAGAGGGTGTTTTAAATTAATAAAAGAAAGAAAGAAAAGCAAAATAGTTTTAAAACCAACAATGATAACAGTTCAAAACAAAAGTGTTAGTGCTTTCATATAATTAAATGAAAAGAAACAATCCCTGGATTCTATATGTACATAAGCGAGGTCAGATTTTTTGATTACTTCATTCGTGTTACTTTGTCACCCTTTTATTTTTCATACTTTAAACAGGGTTGAGGGAAGCTCCTATACTAATGATTACAGAAATGGGAGTCTGTTAGGCAAAAGACAATTATTCTAGTCACATGCTGAGCTATTATTTTCTAGGAAACTTTATACATGAAAATGTGAAGTTGCTTAATTGCCAGGACAGCCCCAGTTACTGTCTGTTGCTGTTCATCTGAATTATTGCCAGCTTTTGAATAAAAAAACCCATGAACTAAAGTCCAGATTGAGGAAGAAGCCCATGTACAAGCCAAGGCCATTTTCCTGCAGAGGTGATGCGACTCAGAGCCTGGTGCAGTTCACAAAAGGAACGGAGATAACTTCTGGCCCAAAGCAACCAATGGTGTCTTCAGATCAGGAGACAGGCAAAGCTTTCACTGCTTGAGCCTATGCCTACAGTGAACATCAATTCCTGAGGAGCACAAATATTTACTTTTAACTTATTGATCAGAGGTCACCAGAGACATTAATGCAGATCCCCAGACTTGTACTTTAGCCCAAATTCAGTCTTATGCCAATACTACGTCAGCCCTGTATTGTTGCTTTTTTTCTTTTAATAGTTATACCTTCTCAGCAAAGAGTGAAATGATTTATATTTATGTGCCCTTTGTAAGATATATTATATAATTTTTGAGAAAATCAAAGTGATTTTTAAAAGTATATGCATTAGTAGAATCCAAATTTGCCTGACCATATCTGCAAATTGGATACTTCCCACTTTATTACAGTTTCTTCCAATATTATCTAAAGGTTTTATATGAGAGAAGGTAATTACCTCCCAACAGAGGAGACATACCAGACCTGACAAGACACTTACAAAGCATCTCTGTATATTAATACTGTATGTATGATTGGTCTATGCTTTGTACCAGAGATAATCAGGAAGAAGCTGGTGGAGTGAACAAGAATAAGGTTCCCAAAGGGTCACGAAGGAGGAAGGAGACAAGACTCTTGATAGTAAGTGCAAAATGAAAATTGTGACCAGGAAACACTAAGTAGAAGCAAAGACTGGGAAAATTGCATAGCAGTGCCTGATGTGAGAGAACGGAAGAGATGGTTTAGGGACTTGCAGGTGGCACAACAGAAATACAGAAAAGGTGGTACCACAATTCAGAAGTGTACAGGAAGGCAGGTATACAAGCAGAGGAAGCTTAGAGGAGAGGAAGGAAAACTAAGAAGTTGAACAGGAAGATGGAAACTGAGGAAGGGGAAAAACAAAAAAAAAAAAAAAGAAGGAGAAAGAAAAGTAAAAATGATGGTGAAAAATGGCCAATCAGTATCAGCAGAATCATGAATCACAGGAGCTGTAAACTGGTGCGCTACCATATCTGTCAGGTGATTGCACAATCAGCAGGCATCTCAGTAAAAGTACTGGCAGGAGATCAGTATGCCAGAGGAGCCAGGTTCATCTTTTACATGACTCCAGTGAACTCGCTAGATTTGTACTCGGGACAAAATGTGCCCCTGGAGATGAGCTGCTCAGGAGATTTCAGATCAATAGGCAACAAGGTGGATAATTGATATGGCAGTTAATAAATGGGGATTTTATGGTAATAACAATGATCTCTAGGTAATGAAATCATCTGTATGGCAGCAAATCAACAGCAGCAGATGACTGTAGCAAACCACAATGGATTATCTTAGAATGAAATATAAGAAAATCATAATCCTTTCAAATTCTGTTAGCCACTAACAATTAAAATGACCCCAGATAGAAACTGGACACAGATGTTTAAAACAAATTAAATGGCAGGGTAATTAAAAGGAAGCAGATGTAGCAGTTGCCAGGTTATCAAAAGTGACAGACTGGATAAATGGTGTAATATGAAGCTTGGTGGTTCACAACAAGCGAGAGGTCAGAAGAGTGAAGGATGTGATACAGCACATCCTGAAGAAGGTCTGAGCCCACAGCACAGCGTACCGGGCACAAGTCCTACAGGCTCGGGTGCCAAGGGCTGTGGGAAAAAGATAACTTTGTTGCCCTGCAAACTGATGAAATCAGGCTGGGCCAGTTTTTGTGTGTAAAATGGTGGAGACTGTGGCATGTTTCCAAGTCACCTTACTGGGTGCCAGAGGTCCCCAGGGGTGGGTGCAAAGGCGAGGGGTTTGGTGACTCCCTGGCAGGTGTGATGCAGCGTTTGACCCAGAAGGATTGCCGGGCTGGGTGAGGAGGCAGGGGTCCTTCTGCAGCTCCCACAGCGATGCCGCCGTCCAGCTGGGAGCTGGGTGCCACATGGTGCCACCGCTGGCAAATCTAAAATCACTGCTGGGAGCGTGGGGGAAGCACTGATCTGCTCTCTCCCGTTTTCACTGAACAAAGCTGCTACTAGGGCAACTTTAACAACCTGTTGACCTGTTGTTCCCAGCTAATGATTTTACTACGAATATTTTCTGAGCTCCCTGCGTTCTAGTTCCTCAGCACGGCTAGCAGTGAAAACACATGAATACATGCTTATGTAAAGTCAGAGCTGCCCCCTGTGCAGGTCCCACACTGCGGTGTTCAGGCCACAGGCTGCGGCGGGCAGGCACAAACGGGCTCTGCGGGCAGTGGATGCTCTCAGCACCAGCCCTGGCTCAGCACCGAGGCTGCCAGCCCGCACCACCAGCTGCAGCAGAAGCAGCCATCCTGCCGTGCCCTCCTCTCTCGGGGTGTCACTTCCAGTGTCCTGTAAATGTGCCTATTCACCAGCTTACTGACAACTGCGACAGACCCTTTCACCGCTCTGATTTGTACCGTTCCTGTTTGGGATGGAGAGCCATTCCTAACGCTCTTCTTCATCCCAGTGATTGCTGAAGGACATTAAAATACTGTCAGCAGCAGACACCAGTGTTGAAATACCTCAAGGTAAGGAGAATCATTTGAGATTTGGAAGATAAAAGTTACCTTTGCCTTATTCAGAGAAGGATTTTCCTGACAGTTTTAGTGTCATTCAATCAGGACATTACCCTCACCACATATGCAAGGGTGGATATCAAACCTGTATTTTCAACATTCTCAGAGCAATTCAAATCATGAAGGGACTGGGTAAAAGAGAGAGCGCTATTCCTTTTCTCCTGGCTAATATGTGAACTGAATTGCAACTAATTCATGAAGTGAAATCAATGATTTAAAGCTACCTGTAATGGTTTATACTGAAGTAAATGGTCATATTGTTCCTTTTCAAGATGACAGAGAGGAAAGGCTCAAGGCTCAGGGGAGCAAGGTGGGAGGAGGAGAGAAACAACCACAAATACCTACTGCTGGTTTGATCCAAAGAGTGGTGGCGGAGGTAGCAGGCAAACTGAAACGTTTCTTTGCGTTTTCCTGTGTGTAAGTTTTTCTTTCACAACACAGCTTGAAATTGATAACCATATCAATACAATGTGTAATAATATTTTTATAAAATGGAGGGCCTAGCATTTTTCATGAAAAATAGAAACATCTCTAACACTGGACATTTTTCCAAGGCAAACTATTTTTGAAAGGCTCGTTTTTCAGCTCACAGTTTCTGTCTCACTCTAGTAGTTCCCAAGGAACACTTCTATACTTCTTTCAGCTTTTTCATCATTTGAAGGCAGAAATAAGCTCCTAGCCGCTAAGGAACCACACACCAGCTCACTGGCATGCTGCAGGGCTTCCCATGTTTGGTGTGCTCCTGTTGCAGACCCCGCAGGTCACCGGCTGCCTCTGTTGCCACCCACAGGCGTACCATCCATGTGCTCTGTCCCCAGCCATGAAGTATCTGTGGCTGCAGGCAGGCAGGTGTCTATCATGGTGCAGAGCCATGGTCCTCCAGGGATTCAGACTGCGACTAAAAAACAGGAAAAGAGTGCAGACACCTGGTGGATGCCAGGGTCTGCTCCCAGCCCAGAGTGGGGTCCAGGTGCCTTAGGGTCCTGCCTCTCAGAGCTGGTTGATACCTCCTGGTCTAGTGGGTTTAGACACAGACTGTGAGTAATAGGATATGTTAATTTTTTTTTAAAGCATTTTCTCCACAGTCTCTGTATTTCAGTCTTTTTCTGTTAACTATTCGTGCAATCCACTCCTCTCATGGGCAGGTCTCACTGCTTCTCTCACACCTCTATCATCTTCTCCACAGAAAACTTCCTGGAGTCCTAGTCCCCCAGCTGAACTGTGCATTGCCTGTATGGAGTGTTCTTGCCATGATGGGAGGCATTATACAAGCAGCACTATCTGGAAGAAATAAAGGCAATAAAGGATAGGTCTGTCCTTGCCATAATAGCACACTGTATTTCACAAAGACAGCAAAGAAACAAAGCTGACAGGCTAAATATTTCTCTGGTATCTTTAGTAGCTCCGAGCCTGATGGCACGTTTTGATTTCAGATCCCTAGAACACACACAGACTTACTGTCAATTGATTTTGGAATGATAAAGGGAGAAGAATCAGGCAGTTTAGGTGCTTGAAATTAAGTGAATATCAGACCTCCTAGAATAAAAAATCAGAAGTGTTGGTCTGGTAGGACCCTCTGATAGGTTAAGTTCAAGAGTCAAACCTGACAAGACTAGTTTTGAAACTTTTAGTATTCAGATGTGACCTTCAAATTTGCCCAGTGGTAGCTGGTCTTTGCTTCCACTGATGTTAGTGGAAATAATTTTGTTGTGTAAGGCACTTCTGAAAAATTGCAGCCCCCTTCCTGCTTTCCCAATGAAGACAAGCAAATTTAAAGTAAGTTCTAAAAATTGCTCCCATTTATTTTTATTAGGAAAGAATTACCTTTTTGAAAGCAACCCAGAGAATTCATAGTAGATGCACTATTCTACAGGGTTTCCTGTAAAATTTCATAAGCAAGACTGTCATTGTTTTTACTTAATTAAATCCTACTACTCTGTTCTATACCAACATAAAGCACTACAAGAATCCTCAGACTCCACAGCTGAGAAAAATTTAATATCCTCAGGTAAAGGCTGCCTTTTCTAGATTTCCTTTGAAAGTTTAAGAATCACAGACACCATTAATGTTGAAAGAAGGTTGTTGACACTTTCAGAAAGGGATTCACGTAAATCTAGTTCTGGGTGCATTCATACAGGTCTCCAAATCACACAGCTTTTCCTTCTGTGTGTGATAGACACTTCACACCAGGAAATGTTAATGGGAAAGTGAAAGAAAGATTAAAATCTCGTTTGGTCCTCCTTTGTCATTAAATCCATTACTGTAGCTCCCATTGAATTTACAGGTATTTGAATACTGCATAATGGAGAATCCCAATGATTTCAGATCTGCTTGTTCAATCTGTGTTCTGTTTCCAGGACTGATGGGTACAACAAAGGAGGGAATAAAACTAATTATTAATAAACGGGCTCTCATTATTTGGTCTAGTGGAGTCCATTTCATTGAATCTGATTATTTTGAAAATGCCAAGTGCAACTTTTGTATCTGAAGTGATAAAATGAATATTTTATAAACCTGGTGTGAGAAGAAAAGTAAAAATACAACACTAGAAACACAGAAAACTGTAGTATATTCTTATAATTTGTTTTTATTACACTTGCGTCGGTTAGATTCAGCCATGTTCAAGGTCACATTTTATGCTGTTCAAATGCAGAGACACTAGATCATGCTCTTCTGGTCTCAGCAGAGATGATGGCTAAATACAGGCCATGTAAATCAAGTGCAGAAATACGATCAACTGTGTCTATAATCCCACAGCAGATTACTAGTGTTGTGATGGATAGACCACAGGTTTTGTGAGTTTGAGTTCAAGTGTCTTCACAGAATACTTGGCTTCCATTTGTGCTTTAATGTGCCTGTTGGTTGTTGTGTTGTTGTTGTTGATCCCC
>Ga0065711_1030121_pt1 | contig 33630 bp, 19 predicted proteins | sample Hoacrofraction12_FD_59098 | JGI IMG/M metagenome (GOLD analysis project Ga0065711, IMG submission 59098) | Hoatzin crop microbial communities from Cojedes, Venezuela - Epithelial fraction 12 v2 (version 2) | ecosystem: Host-associated > Birds > Digestive system > Esophagus > Crop | place...
ACGAATTTATCTCTAAATATTTAAACATAATGTTTCCCACCCTTATTTCTTCTCAGTAAGCACAGGTTAGAATTGATTTGAGAAAATACAGTTTATATCCTCTTAAAAATTAAGGATGGATGAAATGCATCCAAATGATGGTCTTTTTTCCTTTCGCCATCTAGTCTATCATGTTCTCCTGGTATGATTATTTATGAGCTTGCTCAGATTTGATTGTTGCTGCCATCCTGACAGTAAACGTAATGGGACTTAGATAGGGCTTCTCTTATTGTTCATTCAGCTGCTCCATTAAAAATTACACCTTGATTATTTTCTTCTACAGTCTAAACCTCTCCAACTTCAATGCTTTTCTGTTTCTCCTACCTGTAGGAGGGTGATGTGGTTCCTGTGTCACTATTCATGATTCGATATTGTATCCTATTTTCCCTAAAATTCTGGTGTAGCTGGGTGTCTGAAGGAAACGGGGGGGTTGTATGTCTATCATCCCTTACAAATAAGAAACATCTATTCCTGTAACTCACAGGAGGCCAAGGATAAAGTTTCATAAGATAGGAAGCATATCATACGGTGTTTCTGCAAGTATTACTCTCTTTTCTCATATTCATCTCATGTTCAGACAAATTGAGATGGCTGGCTGGGCTAAACTCCTTTTGTAGCTGGGGTACAATGGACATTACAAATAGTCTTGTCTTTTGAAGAGATTTCTATGGCTATTTTTAATCACTTAAAAAAAATGTCAAGCAATTCTTCTTTATTTTCCATCCTTATAACTCAAAAATAATTATCCAGCTTTTCATCAACACTGTTTTTAGATTGAGATGCAGACTGGAAACTTTTGCTTCAGAGTTCATACTGCTTCCGAATCATAAGCAGTTACAGTAGATATTCTCAGCCAGTGCTGGCAGTAGTGGCAGAGAAAATACCGCAGTATTAGATTTCTGCAGCAATCAATGGGAAAACACTGGCAGAATCTACCCTACAGTAGTTTTCTTACCTAGCATAAAAATTAAAGCTGTATTTTTAAAACACTACCACACGACAATGCTTTCTGGAACTATAAGATGACTGCAATCAGTACACTTAATTAACTCTCTCCCATTTCCCCAAAGAATTTTTCATGTTGTTTTTGCTCCATCTTTTGTTCTCATTAAGTGTTGTCCTGACCTTTCAGTCTGTAAAAATCAACAAAAGGCATTTCCTTTTTTATTAAAAGATTGATTGCAGGACGCCTGGGACCACAATGAAAAGAAAAGGAGAAATAATCTATGCTCAAAACACATCAAGTTTGTTAGACAGCCAATGACATTTGGCCCAATAATAGTAACAGTACATACCTGTTTTTCTGATGCAACAAAGCAAAATAAACCAAAAGAACGTTAAATAAATAATAAATGATGCTATGAATTAGAAAGAAATACATGTACTGTGAGAAATTTTCAATAATTCTATTTAGACCTGAACATACAGCTGGAAGAAGCTATTAAAATAAAGATTATAGGTAGCTATTACTGTTCTACTTGAGAAGGCAGGCAAAAATATTTCAATACATAGAACTATGGACATTAATATACTCAGAGCTGAATATATTTTCAAAGCGACAGCGCCTTGCTTCTGGAGACACACAACTCTTTACAAGGGTTTACGGCAACCTCAGCTGATCAAATGTTAGGTGATCAAATGTGTAAATTCCAAAACTTTTTCCTACATAGGGTTCTGAAAATAATATAGATGAATGAGTATAATAAAAAAAATAATTTGAAACACCATGAATTTACCACTGTCCCCAACTGATATAAAGTTAGATCTTTTCGATCTTTTAAATATTTGTTTATACAGGGACTTACCCACAAATGATCCATTAGAAACCTGATTTGGCTTTGAATCTTATTTGTGATACACTCTTGTCCTGTTAGTTCAACTGATCTACACATTATTTGTGAAACCTACCTGAAAACCACCAAACCAATTCAATTATTGTACCAGGTTATGACCAGCTGCTGTTGAGGGTCAGAGCACTTGAATAGCATAGTATGAGGCCATGGTTCTACTTTATATTGTTATACTTTTATTTCTTAAGGTCCAATATATCTTGCCTCTAATCATAAATAAAATGAAAAGAAAGGAAGTGGTCTATAATGTAACTATCCTTAGTTTAATTCTTCTCATTAATCTACCTTATTGGTTGTGGCATGCATTTGTTCTACCCAGTGAAGGTTTAATAGCCCCGTTTCTTTTACCATCATCCATACACAAGCCTGTCGATCAATGACAATTATTACTTAATGAACATGTAATGACAGGTAAGCCCAGGGAAAAGGGAACAAATAAATCACTCATTACAGTCTTGATTGCAAGCTAGCACTGTCTCTTGTCAAAGTGATATGTTGTGCAGGTTTGTTTAGCCAACATCTTCAGGAGTAATCAGCACGATCAGGTGCTTCAAAGGGCTAGAAATCTTCAATGACCAAAAGGATATTCAGCTTCAAAGGGGATGCACACAAAAGGGTTTTCACCTTAACTGAAAACTCTGAATAGTTCTTTTAAAAATCTCACAGAGCTGTTTGTTTTTTTCTTGATTTTTCTAATTTTTTTTCTCTTCTTAAGTATGAACAAAGTCGCATTCTTATTCCAGTTTAAATAATAAAATCTTTCCAGAAGCTTTAATGTGCAATCAACAGTGACTAAGCGTTATTTTAACAGTGCTTGATGTTCATGAAACATTGCACAGCCTAAGGAACGAGACTGCTATATTCATAAACCTAAGACAGCAAGGAGTCGTGCTGAGGTATGTCAGATCAATATCATGCCACTAGAACAGGTTATACTTTTTCTGAAAAATTATGAAGATATTTGCTTTTGTGATGTTAATTCTTGCTCATTAAGCTCTGAAGTGAAATGCTCAAATATTTTGTATCCTAGCAGCAATCACCAAAAGTTCCTAGTCTGGCTTCCACATCAATTTCTCATTTTTCTGTTAATTTGTCAACTCTACCAAAGTTAAAATCAACATCTAACTAGTAATTCATGGGAAAGTAAAATCAAATATTTCTGGAAACAAAACTATGAATTAGATACGTGCAGAAGCATATTGAGGTAAATTCTACACATCCCTTCCCTTTTTTATTTTGATGTAATATGACACCAAATGTCCCGTTTCTTAAACTGACATTTTGGCTTTTCCAAATAACAGAATTACAACACCAAGAATTAAATTAAGTTATTTAGAACTTGAAATCAAAATAGGATGTCATCACAGGATGTGTCATCATTTCCACGGGATGGAAAGAGGCTATCACCATTGGCAAAAATCCCAAATGCATTTTCAGTGTGAAATGTTTTCAAAAAATAATACTTTCCAACAAACATCTATAGTTTAGCAAAATGTATCTAAGGAAAGATCATTCCACAAGACTGTTTCTCTATGGTCCTCCAAATTCCTCGTGTTAACAATCGTTGATTTACAAAACAGCCTTTCTATCTATGCATAAGTATGCTCAGTTTAATTTAACATTGTTTAGCCACTTGCTAAAAAAAAAAAAAATCTGCAGAAGAGTATAAAGCTTACAGAAACTCCCTGTGCAAATTTAAACAAGGTGAATCTAGTAAGAAGTCAAGAAAAGGGTTATTCCCTCATGCAAGGAAGACTTATTTTCTGTGTTATGTTTTCTTTTATTTACTTTCAACCTTGAAAGAAACATTTACACAAAATTTAAGAGAACATTCTGACTATCCAAAGTTTTCTTCTAATCCGATGTACCATTTGCCAAGCATAAAGAACTGTTAGACATTCAAATAACAGGTTATCTGTAAAGCACTGAGAAAAAACACTTTGTGTTTTCAAATATATCATTAACAGAACAGCTTCTCAGTGGGGGGAGGAATTAAAAGAAAAATAAGAAACCAAAACCCCACAGATTTCAAAAGCTTTTCTGCCTTTAAATAAGTAAGAAGGGGGAAAAAAGAAAGAAAAAACCTGTTTCACGTCAAAGCAAGGAACTGTTCTAGGGCAATGCCGTATTGGAAAAGGATTTAAATACTTAATTGTAATTCCTAATAACGGAAAAAGTCATAATCTTCCTTATCTCCTAAAATAGCTTGTCAAACATGAAAAAGGCTTTTTGGTGAAACAGGCTGTATCTGGGTAAGAATCATAAGCAGAAGCATACTTTAATTAGGTTCTCCAATATCTTCAACTACAAGTTAATGTTAACGAGAACAATTACTTATGTTGTATTTATTCCTTTCCATCTCACAAAGATTTGAGTTTTGTTTGTTGTTTTGGGTCAGGCAGGTAAATATAAGCAAACCAATCTCAAAAACTATCAGAAAAACACAGGACAGCTTAGAAGTCGAGGTGTTCCTTTTTTGAATGTCATTTTCAGTTTGTACTAAGAAACACAAAGAAAGCCATTTTAATTCAGTGTTACACAGCCAGAAATTTTGAATGATGGCAATGGCATTTTATAACTAACACACCAGCTTCATAAACCATAATTATCAATTGAAAAAGGTGGACTCCTTAAAAGTCTTCCCACAGTTACAGTATAGACTACATCATCTTTAGAGGACACTTCACTTGGACTTACCTAACAACAAAATTTAAACTGAAGTTTGTCAGAGACTATTTACCATACTTTAAAAAAAAAAAAAATTAGCACACTTGAATGCATCTGAAAGGCAGTCTTAGAGAAACAGAAAAATTGCCAAATGAGTGAAATATATTAAAAATATTTTATATAGCTTTTAAAGAAACATCTGATTATTATAACATACCATTTATCATATTTATTCCCATTCACATTTTCCACTGTTTTTATTTTTTCCCCCCTTACCTAATCATGTTCTTTGAGATTGTATAAAGATGTCATATGATTTGTTACACATACATCTTTTGAAGCTTTCTTAAGTTTACAAAAGAAAGGAAAAAAAATTAAATCTTTAAATAGTCAAGGACAAAGAAGATAGGCTATGCATTACCAAAGCTGTCTCAAATAAAGTCAGGGCACTAAAAATGCCAGCCGGTTACATATGCCATACGGTGCTCTACTGTATAAATCCTTACCACTGTTATGTTCCTCTCCTACTGGATGTAGAAGTATTAGCTGTAATTTGTCACTGTGGTATGTCAAGGAAGGAAGGTTTGCTCTTAAAATGCCACTTGGAGAGTAAACAGCAGCCTGTAGAGCAGGATTTGTTTATATCACTTTTAGTACGATGAATAACACACTTAGAAAGATATATTGAATATGAAACATGGAAGTGTAAAAGTTGTGACTTGTGTTAAATATTCACTGCCATTTCTGCCAGTAGTAGTATATGAAGCTCATGTATTTCCAGTAAAGCCAATATAGGTCATAACTATATAACCCAACTAAAACCTTTCGCACACAACTTGTTGTGTTCTCTTTTTTCTTCACTTTCCACTCATCTAGTATTTCTGTCCACTACCTAAAAGTCACCACTTCTCATCTAAGAGCTGGCTGCATTTCAATGATAAGAGAAGCGATTCCTGCTATACGCTTCTGTATTTATACATATGTGTATAGATACACCCACACTGCAAAGTCTGAGGCACTATAGACTGCTGAAGAAGAGAATTCTGCACAGATGATGAGTTACATCAACACAGCCTGCTCTCCACCTATGCAAACACCAATAAAAAACACTCAGAAAACCAAACCCTAAGCACTGATCATTAGGCTGCCTGTAACCAACATGAGAATGAAAATATTCAAGATACACAAAATACTTTCCTCTAAGAAAGCAAGAAATCACACAATGTAGCTTCTGGTACACAACACAGGTACCCTGGGATGTGACTGGAGACATCTCTGGAAGCATCAGAGTGGAAGAAGTTCCTCTAATGATGCAGTAAAACTACAGCTGTACCACACCATAGCCGATAATTACTGGCATCTAAAGCTACAGGGGAATTTACCATAGATTCATACATATGTGCAGAAAAACTACTTAATCCATGGAAATGTAATAGCTTCACTGACCTTTACACGCTGCTCCCTCACCTTCACAGGCTGCTGTAGGTCCACACGGCCACAAGCAGAACAAAAACCAGCTGCTCCCACACCCCCTTTAACCGCATTTAAAGAGACACAGAGCTGCTGGGCACACCCTCTGACCTAGGTTTCCTATCACCTGGGGGGAGGTTGCAGCCAGCCCCCCTTTCCTCGTAGCCAACGAGACTCTATTTCATGCCAAAAAAAATTCAATGTGTTCGAGTTCGAAATTTGGCCCAGACTTGGGTCTTACCCCAGAACAATGTTGGCATGCAGCTGAAACCTTTAGTCAGAAGTTCAGATATAGCCTTGTTATTTTTGAAGTTTTTCTTGTCTACAGCACAGCTGTGTGATTGTCCCTAACGTGTTCTTCAATGTGAGTTATCCAGGGATACACAAGATGCCAGTATGCAAAGCCTTTTCAAGCCAATGTTGCCAATTCAGTTGTTTACATTTCCTGTAAGATTCAGTCTGCAGCTCAAGGGCAGTAATTTGTAAGTTATACTAAGGTAGTCAATTCACAAAGCTCATGGGGCAATTAAGTTGCTGATAGCAGAAAGCCAGGGGAAGAAAAATGAAGGATACAATGTAATAACAGAAGACGCATTTTAAACATTGTAAAATGCATTGCATTATGTGTTTCTCTATAAAACAACAGCTCTGACTTCTCCTTGATGTTACCTCTGCCGAAGCAGCCTGTAAGCAGTTGCTGTCTTATTCTGTGCGCCTCTGCAACATATTATAGTCCTTCCCTGCTAGGCTGGGAGGCTGCACAATACTTCTGAACTTATAAATTACATGAAAATATCTGCAGCACACTGAAATATTATTATTGGTAGGAAAATACCTAAATACTACCATAGCTAAGAGTTATTACCTTAGCTAATGTAAATTGTGGTTTACAGGGCTTTATAGTGCGTGAAAAACAGATGCAGATTTTATTTCAAATTTAGTCATGTGTCTACCTGCAAGAATTATTTTTAGCGAGTCATTCGGCAAAGACTGATTGAGCTAATTTACATTATACAAGAGCAAAAAAACAAATACACTTTAAGGTGTGTTGCTGTGTATATTGTAACTCAAAACATCTTAGACACTGGTAATTCATTAATGAGATTTAAATGTTCAGATTTCAGAGCCATTGGTTACAGCTCAACAAAAGGAACTGCAGCATGAGAATCCTAGGAGTAGCTAGTTTTGCACCATTATTCTGCTAACACATTTTACACAAGATTGATTGTCTGCCTTACTTCTTCCAAGCAACAAATATAAACCCAGCCCCCAACCCACTGGAGTAAGCTTTAATAGAGAAAGGACCTGTCGAATGTAAATATAGTTCACAGGTTAAATTCTAAGGTCTAAGCGTACCGCTGCTGTTCTCGGACAAGTTTATTATTTTATTATACTTTCTATTGATTGCCATCATCACCCTATTGACTGGCTGTGTACAGTGTATGAGACAGTTCAGAAGAATCAATAAAGCTGTGGGTAAACTGTGGGGATCTTGGTAGGGAGCAGGATGAGTTGCTTAATGATGCCTACAAAAATACTTTTGTTTTGTTTTCCACTTAGAAATACATTAGTAAGAGGAGAAAAGCAGATCTAGGTGCCTTCTGAAAACTTACTTATACCATGTTAGAAAGATATATTGGACAATTCACCATTTCACAAAGCAAAATAGGCAGTTAAGAAATTTATCTTGAAATGAGCTACCGGCTTCTTATAGCTTAGCATCCTTGCTGTAAGGGCTTCAGAAAGCAGCTGCTGCTATGGTCAGTGAAGGGAGCTCTTCTCCAAAAATACAGCTCATCTTGGAAACCGTCCTGTGGACAACTCGCTGTCCTTTATCCTGCATGGCTTTTACATTGATCACTATGGGACACACGATGCAGTGTTGCAGATGGATGGTGCATGTCACAGATTCACAGAAAGGCTGAGGTTGGCAGGAACCTCTGGAGGTCATCTTGTCCAACTCAGGCCCACCTAGAGACAGTTGCCTAGGACCGTGTCCAGACAGCTTTTCAATATCTCCAAGGACAAAATCTCCACAAACTCTCTGGGCTACCTGTGCCAGTGCTTGGTCACCCTCACAGTGTTTCCTGATGATCTGATGGAAGCTCCTGTGCTTCAGTTTGTGCCCATTGCCGCTCATCCTGTCACTGGGGACCACTGAAAGGAGCCTGGCTCCATCCTCTTTGTGTCCTCCCTTCAGCCATTTATATACATTGACAAGATCCCCACTGAGCCTTCTCTCCTCTAGGCTGAACAGTCCCAGCTCTCTGTATCTCTCCTCAGAGGAGAGATACTCTGGTCCCTTAGTCCTCTTCCTGGCCCTTCATTGGACTCTGCAGCGTGTCCATGTCTCGCTTGTACTGGAGAGCCCAGAACTGGACACAGTACTGCAGATGTGGCCTCACTGATGCTGAGTAGAGGGGAAGGATCACCACCCTCAACCTGCTAGCAGCAGATGTCATGCTACTGCTAAAATACGGAAAGACAAAATTAGCTGATGAAACTAGTGAGGGTTCCAAGATCACTTTCTGACTACTTTCCATATTTTGCAATGTCTTGTTTTATTATGGCGTTAATCTGAACAGACGTTTCAGGCTCTAACATAATATAAAAGATAATACAAAAAAAGTTTGTAAAACAGTTTACAGTTTTTGTGTGTATAGAATTATTCAGCCATCCTAAGCATACTGCTAGATACTTGAACGATTAAAAAAAAGAGCTAGGATAAGTAAGTTGGAGGGTTTTTATCCTTATTTCAGGAATACTGCTAAACTAGGAAAAAAATTAACTGAAACTTTATTCTTCTGATATAAGGTCTACCATGAGATAGTGTAGTGTGAGTAAGAATATATCCCGTATTAGTATTTCACAGTGCTGTAGCTCATTCTTATGACAAAGATTTTAATGTGAGCAGAAGAGAAATCCAATTAAATCATTGCTGTAACCGTGCTTTAATTATGACAGGTCCTGTTTTTAACAGAGGACTAACTATCTAAGCTTTAAGACAATTTTTTAAACATAAAACTGCAAAAAACTGCTCTAATTATCAATTAGTTTTACAGTTTCTGGATTTGTCCTACATAAATGCTATTTATGTAAATACTCCTGTGTGAAACATTTAGCTTTTTTTTCCTTTTCTTGTTATGATGCAACATTTGAAGAAATAATTCCTAAATCTCTTCTAACTGAATTCAGAGAGGTGTCACACAGTGTGGCCCAGACTACTATTCCTAAGCCACATACTGAAACCAAGTCCAGAAGAGAGCAGTCTCTAAATGACTGTGTTATAAATCTAGGGTTCCTTCCAAAGAGTTGATCAGAGCCTGCATGGGTGCTCTCAGCCTCTCCAATCTCGGCAGAGGAATTAGTTAAGTTGTAGCTCAAATGCGCAGTCTGAATCCACTGTGGCAGGGGACCATGGAATGGTATTTTATAGACTTAGACAAATTTATCCAAATGAAAGATTTAACAGTCGTCATGACCTGATACACTTATCAAGTTTTGTTCCATTCACTAGTCTGCCCAGGTCAAGTCACACCTACTAATTTAATATAATACACTCGGCAAGGGAGATCGTGTCCCATAAAGAGGAGACCATAATGTCAGGTAGCATGAAGAGCACTGATCAGCACAACAGAGCCTTTCAAATGTAGTCTGTATGCTATTAGAATTGAACCAGAAAATGAGAAGTTTTTATCGTCATTCGACCTACAGTACTAGCTTAAAATAGAATCTAATTCTGGCTGGTATAAAATGTTTTAACATAAAAAGTTCTATTAATACCATTCAATAATATATGCCTTTTTAAAATATAACACATAGGTCAATTTTTGATTAAGATTAAAACTTCTCTATGAGAAATTACTTCATTATACCCTCTGATTAATATAACAGTCTATTTTTCATATGTTTAAATAAATAAGTATGAGAGTGTATCAAAGAGGCAAGTGTAACAAGAAGGACTATGAAAATACATTGCTCATGGAAGTCCACCAAACTTAAGCTGCAATTCCCACAGTGTTGCTGCTGCATTGCTGTAGCAATATAGAAACTAATAGTGGCAAAGATTCTTCCCTATGACAACCCTGCTCCGCACAAGCAGAATGTCAAAATTTCCATTCACATTTTTAACACTACAGCTACATTTTCCACTTAGAAGAAAATTACCATACAGCTCCGCATTTATCATTTCATGGTGTTCTTCACATTTTTGAGTCAGCATTTATGAGCTTGCTTTTAGCTAGGAGTTTATTATTATCCATTTATAGGAAGCCAACAAAATAGTAAATTATGTATTTGAAAGCCCTGCTGGCTGACATTTTTAAAGTTCATTGGACTTTTTTTTTTTTTAACAGAGTAGAAATTTCTTGCAAACACTCAAGATCTGATAACTGATTCCCATTTAGATGTCATTGAGACGTAAGTGCAACGTATTTTCATTAATATTTCATTGTGTAAGTGTTCCTTGCTTTGACATTGCCATCTTGTAGTTATTTGTCCTACATCTAAAGAGCAACTTGTAATCAGATAGGTATATTGGGCTTCATTATCTGTCACCACACATTCTTAGCATAGAGAATGTTATTATGTTATAATTGCTTCTGGTTTTTCCCTTACGGGAAGATGAAGAACAATATATAACAATATATGGACTCCTTAAACAACAACAAAAAAGGCTGACAATAAGCATAAAACTGTCAAATACATCAAGGTTCTGGATTAAAAACTTTTACTTCCACTAAATACAACCCATGTTTAACTCATAAATGAAGACAAGCTACATTTTAAATGTAACAAAATATTTTGTGGTTAATTTGTAATTGTATGTCAAAATACTGTTTATTTTAAACCAAATATGACACCAGCAGATGCATGTTAATTACATACACACAAGTCAATGTCTTTTTCCAAAAAGAAAAAGAAAAGTTCTTCTTGGTTTTACTTTTAGAATTGACATCACTACAGAAAACGAAAAATATATGGCAGTACCAAGTTTTTCAGGTGAGATTACTTCAATACATAATATAACTAATTGTGTAAACTACAAGTTCCTGAACTGTTGCAGTAATTAGGAGTATAACTTGTAGATGTAGATGTAGTGTTACATTTTTTCCGATCCTCCATCAGATGAAGTTTTGCTCTGTGTTACATGAAGGTAAATTAAAGACATAATGCAGAGTTCATTCAGAAAGAACAATCTTCACTTCATTGAAATGGAAAGTAACACTTGAGAAGGTTTATCAGTAAAAACTTTCTATTTATCTACCATTTCAAACGTCATAGATAAATAGAGAGAACCTCTCATACTTCATGATACACAGAGCTGATATTGTTTATTAAAGTTCCCAGTAAACTAGCAATTTGGAAGTAGTTGAAGGAAATTTTGAAGCTTAGCAACTAGAAGAAAACACTGACGCTGCACATCTTCCATGGTTTCCATTTCCGTCTTCAGGGTGATCTTTAGCTTATGTTCCTGCTGCAGGAGCTGAGAAGGAGACCAGGAGAGGCTGCAGCAGCATTCTCCCAGTATGAGCAATGCAGAGCACAACAATCAGGGTTTCCAGGTGCAGACCGGGTCTATATCATGCCCCTCGCTTCCCTTCCTGCATCACCTCATGTTTCTCCCTCTGTGAAGAGGAAGCAGATGTCATAAAGCAAATTATGGTGACACTTTGCCATCAGGAAATTTTAAATTTGCCCTACAAATCCTGAACTGTTCCTGTATGGCTTCCTTAAATCTTCACAGAAGTATCCAGCCATTAAATATATTGTATTATATTTCCACTTTACAGTGTGCTATAGATTTTTTGTATTAGCAGTAACTAACTGCATTGTGGAAGTTATTGAGAGAGCAGCTGCAGAATTTGAATCCTGTGTGGGAATGAATTGGTGCTTCTGGCACAGGGGAAGGAATAAAAAGTGCTTGGGGCCTCTGGGCAGTTTCTGCTGAAAGAACAACACTAAAATAATTTCAGTTGTTACCTTTAGGTTTCAGTCCCAAGCCCAAGCTTTGCTCCTCTGAAGTAACACTTCACATTGTCTGCAGACTCCAACTGCTCCCTCACTGCGGCTATATTTGCTCTGTTCCGATTTCTCCACCCTCTAAGGATCTGTGCTAGATACTGCGCGGATAGCTGGTGAGGCACTGGGCTGGATGGCCCTTGTTACAGCACAGTTCTGCTTAATCAGATGTGGACAGGAAACAGCGTGTCAATTATCTTTTTTCATTTACTCTTATAGCCATAGCAGGTCTGTACACACTGTGTCTCATATGATAAATGCCCCAAAATACTTGTAGGCTAAAAAAACATCCGTGACAAACAGAAAGGCAAAACCAGTGTTGAGCCATGTTGGGGAAGCAAGTAGCAAATAGAATACAAAAAAATTACTGTATTGCATAGAAAGTAAATTATGTTCAGCTGCAATCATCATGAAGGCTGATTTTACCTTTACCAGCTTCAATCACAACCCACTCCACTGAAATGAGTGACACGATCAATGCTGAAGTAAAGTCAGCAGGAATGAAATAATGGCCATATCCACACGGCCTGAAACTGAGGTTGGACTCTGTCCACAGAAGTGTACCATCTTCATTTTACTACCATATATTGAAAAAAGAAATATGCACCAGTAGTCAGAGTACCTGGTGCTTTGTCCTGTCACCAATAACCAATGTACACAATTACAGTCCAGATTGTGCCTACAGAGTCAGTGGGATTGCATGCGTATGTAATTACTATTTTCTGTAATGACTGCGAATTTACATTTGCTTTCTTTCTGGGAATAGTATGCTTCACTGTCATCTTTTTATATTTAGTTATATTTGGTTATATTCTTGTATAAGATCTCTTTAAGAAAGAAGATACAAAGATGCAAAATCATCTTTGTTAAAGAGATCTTACACAAGAATATAAAGAACTATAAATATTATAAAAAATTAATAAAATCAAGAATTATTTAAAATAATTTTTAAAATTAAAGACTTTGACAGATATTTCCAAGGACATTGCCTTTATTATACCTCAGTTCTTCCTTTTCCTTTTTTTTAAGATTCTCATTTTTATAGGAAAATGCCCCAGAAAGGACCAGAGATTCTCAGCTTTTTCTCAGGTTATTTTCTTTTTAGAAGAAATATCCATCCGGTATTTCTCAAAAGGTGCAGAGTGCTTTGAACTGCTGATTGTACAGCAGGTGCTTAACGATGTGATGCTCCTTATTGGTACCATTCACTCTTTTGTCAAGCTTGGTACAGAATAGGAGAAAGCAGATCCATGCTATCACTTTTAACAATTTCTAATATCAATTTTCAGACATCCTAGAGAACACTTTATTCTTTGGGAAGGGACATAACCAATCAATGATTCAGCTGGAGCAGAGCCACCTTCATAATTATAAGACAAAACATCTCAAAACAATTGGCATTTCAGTGTAGTAAAATCCCAATTCTAGCATTCTGGAATGTTTCCTCGGAAATTGAATAGAATACTTCTGGGATCTGTTTATTAAATTTGTCCCACACAGGCTCTGACCTTTCAAAACATAGAGAGGATCATGTGGCAAACCACTCCCAGGAGTGATTTTTATTGTGGCTCTGACCTCTCCCTCCAACCTTGGGAGAAATGCTTTATGTATACATAGCAGAACAGCTATATTTCTTTTATTCTTTGAACCAGGAGAAACAATCATTTTTGAATATTCATACAGTTCTCTTCAAATATATATGCAGAGCAGACTACTGCATGAGACCTCTATAATTCCTGATCATTTAACATATAGGTCAGTAGAAAACATCCATAATTCAGATCCAATTTCCATCTTTTCAAGCCCAGAGAACACAACTTCTGACATTGACTTGTATTAAAAAATGTAGAATATGAGATGCTATTGTTCATTTATGGGGCAGCAATTATGCATGGCACTATTTCACTGGAATTCTACATTTATAACTTCTGCTTTCCCTATCTTTTAATGTATTGATTATATCAAGTATTAGAAATGGACCTGACAGACTGCTATGGTTAGGGCTATAGGGTTACAAGTGTAGCTTGCTTTGGATTCCTTCTAATGGTTAAATTTTAACTATTGGAGTTGGAATTGTCTTTCGGAAATCTCTGCCATGTTTTTGGAAGGTCTGGGTTGATCTGTGTCCTGCAATGAAGACAGGAAATAATAACACTGAGCTGACTATATTACTTCTTTCAGTACATGTGCAAGGTTTTCCCTTGGCCCTTGCTTTGAAACAGAATTGGAAATTTGACAGGATGAGTTGTAGCGCAATGAAAGAGATGCCTGAATTTGTCCTTATGAGAAGGCATTCAAATTTGACATAGTTCTAAACCTCAAAAAAACCACTTTTTGTACACATTTGCTCATCTTTCCTTTGGAGTTTCCTGATAATATTTCAAGCACTCTTCTCTACACTGAGCATGACCCAGAAAGTCAGATTTCAGTCACATTCACAGGCCCCTGAAACATGCAAGGCAGAAGATAAGCCAGGTACACACATATACCGAGGTAATCACGTATATAAATCTTGAGCCTCTTGCCATGATTTTAGAAAACCAAGTGTATAAATAAACCACTTCAACAACAAAAAGTAAGGCCTAGGAAGATTAACAAAGCATACAGGTTGTTTTGGTGTAAGAACTGAAAAGGAATTGTAAAATCGCAAGATGGGGTCACAAAAGGCAATTTATTCCAGGTCTCAGAAGCTACCAACAAACAAAATCTTGCACCACCAGTCAGATGTCAGTTGCTGCCAATTTATTGGGAAAGCATTGGCAATGAGAAAGACCAAGCTGTGCGCAGACTGGAATTTAGAGACTGGAGGCTCCACCATTTCAGTGGCAACAATCTGGTATATGTTGTAACTAGATAGTGCAGATCAGACCTATCTTTCTTAGCTTGGATGGGTCCTTAACAATGAAAATCATGTTCCATTTGTAGAGGAGAGATGGAAGGCAAGCATACCCTGCCTAGGAGTAAGTACAGCGCGTGGGAATTGCATACCACAGTTAAGAGGCTCAGACTGCTCTAGGCCGTCTCACCCTTTGGGCTCTGTTCAATGTACTGGACCCTGAAGCTGCTTGAAGTTCTGTAGTCCCTATTCCCAGTGTTGAACTTTCTCCTTCCTTTAGATGTTTGCCCCATTCCACTTTTCAGGTGGCTAATTTTCTATTTTCATTTACTCCCTTTAGGAAATAGAGAGTTTCTCTTATATGTTTGAAATAAAACACTTCTATAATCTCATATTTTCAAGAATACAAAGGTGCATAAGAAATAACATCTAAACAGTTGAATGTTCTTTACTTTTAGCTGATTCACTGACAAATTAAATACAGGTCTTAAACAAAATTCTTGTATTACTTTGGCACTCTGAGAGGCAAAATTAGACCAGGTACAAATTTTGAAATTTAAGAGCAGATCTAAAGCAACTCTCTTGGCAGACTGGTAGTATAAAAAATAAAAAAAGCCCGGCTCCTACTCTACCTTCTGGCTCACAATATCTATATTCACTGCTACACAGTTTGAAGAGTAAATCTTACCTTGTTTTAATCCCAGAAATGGAAGCTACTGATTTTCAGTCGTTAAATGTGCAATGGGAAATTAACACAAGAAGTCAGCTGCACTTTCCTTCATATCAGCCTTTCAAGTCTGCATGTAGCACAAGTGTCTCTGGTTTCTCACTGACTGTGATACCCATTTTTTTCTGCCATTTTTAACTGTGTTAGCAATACGGTAATGGGAAATGGAAAGTTGTTGTAATATGAACAAAATTTTCTGAAGATATTTTTAATACTGAGTGTCCTCTCAAGACTCACAAAGTGAGCGTGAGAATGAATCAATACCTCACGTGGAAAAACGTATCCTTTGCTCACTCTGATAGAGAAGTCTTCCCTCTGCTAAGGTGTACACGTACAGAATGCTAACATGAGAAAAGAACTGGAAAGAAGCCATTCAAGGGTGAAGATCAGTAAAATTCAGCTATTTTTATTGCGCCTGCTGCTTTGCCACCAGAATTTATGGAGGACTTTGAGTCACACCATCCATCATAGACAAATGCTGAAAAGACAGAAGATGGAACTGTGCTGTTCTGGAAAAGCAAACATTCAAGCACATCACATGAATTCTTTTTGCACACAGCTATTTTTGCTTTTCCTTCCTTCCTTACAATGAGAATAATCTGTAGCTCTTTATTCCCACGTCTTCAGAGCCTGATTTCTAAAGGCTCCTTAATGTGGCATTCTGTTACACAAATTCATACAGACCCACTCCTCTTTCATTGTATCTGATCCAGGCAAAAGACTAATCATGTGCATCCCAGAAGACCACAAATAACCTTACTAATATGTGTGAGTGTTCTCATATACAGCTACGCCCTTTGACTTTGCAGGGTCATTGATGACCAGATCAGACAATGCTTAGCAATACTAGGAGGGTCAGATTTTATTTTCGCTTAGAAAAGCTGTCATGCTGATAACCACACAGACTGCATCAAGCACGTACATCTGAATTGTTGGTGATAAAGAATCATAATAGACATTTGTTTGATGGATAAATCCAAATATACTGGCAAAATGCACACTGTGAGCACATTTGACTGTTTCCATCACACTCAGTGCCTTTTAATTAGGGCATGCCAAAACAGACAAAGCAATGTTTGCTGGAGCTGATAGAAAAGATAGCTCTACCTAATATAAAATGCTATGTCAACTAATATTAGTGAAAAGCAAACATCCAAGTCTCTGTCTCTGCAATCAGCTTGTCAGAAGATGGAACTACGACTGCCACAAACTCCACTTCAAGGAGAGAAGGAGAATAAGAGTGATGTGTCCTGAGCCCCCACAGCTGCTGATACTGCCTTTGCTACAACCTGTGTGTGGATTGACCAGTCCCGTACAACAGTTTGATCAAGTGAAGCTTTGGCTCCAGCCCACTTATGTGCAAGACTGGACTACAATGCTTTTCGGAGGTGGAAAAAGAGTCCTACTTAACACTATGCTAGTTGAAATTCCTACTCGGTACTACACAGAAATACAGGCATGCACATCCTTCAAAATCAAACCCAAAACAAACACAGGAACGTGATAAAAGATAGGAGAACAGCGCGGTTGAATAGCAGCAGAAATAGATGTCAGTATGACTTATGAAGAAGCACACCCAAAAACCACCACGCCAAAACCTCAGGTAGGATTGGTAACACAACCAGGTAAGCAACTTTAACTGTCCTCTTTATAAAAGGACTAATCATGTAGCTAAATAAGTTAGGGAGCTACAGCTGAAGGTTAACTAACAAATAAAGACTAATGGGAGTAGATAATTGGAATGGTTTATTATAAGAAGACTGGAAAATAAACAATGGAGGAGCTTGCAGCTGCTCTTGGACTGCCCATTCATAGATCTTATGCACATGCAATTAGTCAGAAAGAGACAAAGAGAAAATACTGCTGTTTAGCAAAGATGTTCAGTATCTATTTTGATCAATGAGCATGGAAAATGACCCAATGATAAAAAGGGCCATCTTCTCATATCAGCAATACGTACTGTTGTTGAACAGCTCTGTTTTCCATGACTGGACTTTAAAGTGTAGCAAAGCAGACACTGCTAATAATGCTATCAGACTTTAAATCAAAATCAAAAGCACTGGTTTTAATCCACCAACAGCTATATGCAATCGTGTACTCTGCTACTTATGTTTCCTAAATGTGATTTCATAGTTTCAGTGCTCATGCACTGAGAAGCAGATAGATAAACTTCCAACTTCAAAGCTATTTATGCACATAGTATAAACATGACAAGAAAAACAGCATGTAGGATGTATAAATACATAGCTCATATGGCCCTCTTTTTTTTCTCTCTTCCTCAGGAAGTATCCCATTAACAGTATTACCTTTATTTTTGGGGGGGGAGGAGGGGGGGGAGAGGGAGGTGGGCACTAATTAAATATTTGTTCTTTAACTTATGACTGTTTTTCTACTGGTTTCTTGCTCTTTCTGTAGTGTTCTCATTCTAGACTCTACCCTTACCACAAGATAATGGAAGGCCAACCAGCCCCATGAATATGCCCACGCACATCTTCGTGCTGAGAAGTTGCACCTTTATAGGTCTTAAATTAGCTTATCAGGGGAATATAAACAACCTCGGACTCTGAGTACTATACTACAAATAGTCTTTACATCAGGATATCACGTCAAATGATGCACATTTTTCTAAGACTTCTACTCTCTAGGCTATCGGATTTGCACTTTACTTTCTGTTATTACTTTTTTATTAAGGAAACTTATATCCTGTTGAGAAGAGCTTATTTAGGTTGAGCTGTCACCTTTAGCTTCAGAAGATTAAGTCTTGACAAATGCTTCTTTTGAAGTCTGACACCTGTTTCTTTGGCATTTCCCACTTTCAGGAACTCACTAGACTATAATAATACTCAGCACAGCAGAAGTAAAGAGAATGAATTAAAGCAGAAATGCTTTCAGACGTGAAAGAGCAGTACAAAAGAGCATCCCTTTGCTCAGGTTTCCTCAGTACTTTAGATAGGACCTCAGGAGAGCTCATCTCAAAGCTGTACGTTTTCTTCTTTAATGGGAATCTAACGCCGGTGAAACAAGCCAGATTAGCAGCCCCAGAGACCAGACAATTCTATCTTAAAACAGACACAGGTCAGCAAGAGAAAACAGGTTTCTTTGCAGATACTTTCAGAAGTACAGGGAAACATCCTTATTAGTAGACCTTCTCTAGCACAAATATGAGGTATCTGCTCTTTCTCTAATGGAAATGCTTGAGGGGAATGTTTCTAACTTACTCTGAGATGTGATTCTGTTACCTTTTCTTCTACATTTGGCTTCACAAAGATTGTGATAGTAAATTTCTTCAAATAGTACTTATCGGTCTGGGGGGTCTACATCTAGAAGGAAATCCATAACCCACTCAAACCAGTGAAAACAACTCTCACGAACTCTCTCTAAGCTTAGAGTAGACCTACAGGACCAGATCCACAGTTTGTTTACCTCTGCCATGCATTTAGACACTGTGTCCATGTTTCTTCACTTAATTCTTTACAGTTTCACGTATGAATCTGCAACAGAGACTGAGGAACATACTCATTAGGAACCGGGTATCTGAATGAATTTATTTGAAAAATACAGCTGCTCTTCTTTTCCTCTTCTATTTCAAAATCTGCTTTTAGTCTTACCAACTAGATTCTACACAGAGAATATTTTTTCTGTAGCCAACAACAAATACAGACTGTTTTTGTGAAAGATTCACCATGATGGGATGTATGTTCAATCGTATCCTGAAAACTGTAAGACTCTGAAACAGAACCTGTTAGATTTATTTTATTGAAGAAAGGGATGTCAAAAACCCTTACAAAACTAGCTTACAGACAACACTGCACTGATTCTTGAATTCTACACCAAAAATCTACTAAAATGTATAAAAAAAACCCCTTTCAGACAGCAATTCTAAGCAGTGCTTATCCCTGCTGGGGATTTTGTTAGCAGGACTGGCAGTATTATCTTTTCTAAAAGCACATGGCACATTCTTTATAACCCTGTTTTGACCTTCTCTGAAATTTGTTAATCTTTAGCCACCCGGGCTGAAACATTCCATACGAGGCTCTGCCTTAGAATGACGTTTTGGTAAAGATTCAGCTCCAACGTTTCAGGCAGTTCTGAAAACAAGATTAAAGAGCAAACAAATTTGTGAAAAAGACATATGCGTATTCAATTAAAAGGTGCAGAGCAGGGCTCCCCAGGTGGCTGTTTCAGAGGCAGCGCAGAGAAAACACAGAACTCCACACTGGCAAGAGCACAAGAGCTGCAGCGCCGCAGCCGTCGCTCCCACTTGGCAGCAGCCAGCGGGCCTGTTCGCTGTCACAAGCTCCACTGTCTTCGCATTGCAGATCCTTTACTTCCACGTTGTCGATCAGCCAGGTTGCGCAGAAGGAAAGCAACCTCTTCCCTGTGCATCTCTGTCACAACGGCCATTGTGGCTGACAGAGTCGGACCATTGGCTCGCTCCATAGCCACGAAGCGCCGATGGCGGTGGGGTTTCTGGTCTCCCCGAGTGCAGTACGGTGCGTGGTGGCACAGCTCTGCCGAGCATACATGTTCACCCACAGGGTACCGCACAAAGCACCTCTAGGCATGCTGGTGGGTCACTCGGCTGCTCCTGGCAGGCCCTACGTGACAGATTACCATCGGAACACTCCCACTCTGCCACTTTCAAATGGTAACACTTCAGTCCTGAGTTTTCGTGCATATGTATTTATATACACGGAGAGGTCACTGCTCCTATCTATGTGGGTAGATGCAAAATGTAAATTTTTGCAGTTGGCAGATGCACACATTATAGAAACTGAGCACATTAAAAAAAAGCCAACAATTAGAAAATTATACAAACATGTACACAGTCATATAAACGCAGCATATATATTTATGAAATAAGTTCAGCATCAAACCTCCTAAACTATTAAGATATCAGAAAATGTTATGTGTGTTATTCTTTACATGCAAATTTAAGCCATGCTGAAAAACCTTTCATCATTTATAAACCAGTTATTCTTTAACGTTTAGTGTTTTCTAAACTCAGTACAGACTAAATGAGGTACTGCATGTTAAATGTGAAAGTACATGTGACAATTCTGTCTCATCATGGTTGCTGTACCAATCATAGAATGTAATCAACAGCTACGCAACTGACGTTGCAGTTTTGTTCATAGATCATTACAACGTAAGTGTAGCATCATCAGTGCTGCTGCTACTCAGGGCAGTAACAGAACTACTCAAAAACTACCCTTTATTGCTGTATTTCTAGTGGGAGATAAGTTCGGAGATCTTACGAACAGGTTGTTAAATGTATTTAAGTCTTTTTATTATTTTTTTCAGACATTACTTCCTAAAGATTTTGTCCCTTCTTCCAAAATCATTGTATAAATTTCCATCACATGCTCGCAGCCATAGGCGTGGCGGCTGAGCACGGTTGCAGCTGTGGTGTTGCAGGCAGGGCTGTAAGGCCCTGTGTGCTTCAGCTTTTCCTTAACATTGCTTAGATTTACCTTGCTGGACAAATGATTTAAAGAAAAGTACATCCCTTCTTAATTAGCTGAATGATCTACAGTGCATTTCATGCCTGAACAAATATAATTGAAACAACTGAAATCATATTAGCCAGGCAGAAAATAATCAAACTGCTGGTTTAGCTCTTGGTGAGGACTGGTCGCTTTTCTACTTTTGCAATGAAAACGAAAAACCAGCAATGCTGTAAAGCATGAACACCAGCAGTGGTGTCTTTACAGCCCAAACCGCTATTCTGTTTTAAGCTACGCAGTTTGCTAAAAGACACGCCCAAAATTACACTCAAAGTTCTCAGCAATCATAACTAAGACAGACATTTCTCATACTCCAGCCCTTATCAGAAGACTTTGGGATACAAAATTAATAATCAAACCTTAATCTTTTCTAGAGAAAAATATAATCATAAAAAAAAGAAATCCAGAAGCAAGTGACCAAATTACTCTCAAGTTTATGTTATTCTGCACAGGATAAAATAATGAACGGTGGATTGAAGCATTGCTATCTCTCTGTCACATTCAGGGTACGTAAAACATCCTTTCATTACCAGAAGGTTTTGGTACCTGCATACTTACTACTTTCGATATCCATAAAGGTGTATATAAAGCACATCAACATAGCACTCCATAACGCTGTTTTGAATCACTAGGGAGCACGATAGGCTGTGGAGGTAAAATGCATCCAGTCAGGTTTGGAAATTATAAGAGCATGAAGCAGCTGCAGCCACAAAATGCCTGAACTGGAGAAGGAAGAGCGGTGGGCACAGAGCTGAACAGCACGGGGGCCAGAAGCGGGTCCTGACACAGAAGCAAGGCACTCTCTGAGCATCTTGCCCTAGTGAGATACAAGCTTCAGACTCACGTCTGAAGCCAAGGGGTTACTCCTCACACACATAAGTAGGTTTTGTATTGGTGTCCGTGTCAGACAGCGGCTCCCAGGCTGTCTGCAGGAGGTCCCGGTGCCCTGTGACCCTCGCAGAACGGCCTCTTGGCTCTGGGCTCAGGCTCTGCCGAGCTCCTGGGGTCCGCTGCAAGGAGGTGCTGTTCGCCGCACCAAATAACCTCCCCAGTCGCTCAGCGGGAGCAGGAGCTGCTGCTTTGTGGTAAGCAGCTGATTAGCTGTGTCTCGCTTTTGTGTGAAGCAGTGGCTTCCACTGAATTCCTACAGGGCGTTCCAAACACAGTCATTTGCCTAATGATTTGGCAAAGACTTGGAATCGCTTCATACGAAAGAGAAGAGGCACGGTGTACTGTGATATAGTGCTTCCCTCGGTGCTCGGGCAGCGCAGAGGCAGAAAGGCAGCTGTCAGGGACACCAGCACTGGAGCTGGACCTCATCGGCCCTCGCAGACACGGTGGGGAGAGGGCGGCCCACAAGGGCTCGAGGCAAAGGCAAGACGTTGAATAAGACGAGGTGGAAAGCAGAAAAAGACAGTGGAAGTGTTGGGCGACCAGAGAATGCTTGCTGGTGACAATGACCGCAAACAGCCGTATCTGCTAGTGGGGAAGCCGGACTGTATTTTATCACACTTTTAAAGCTGACATTATCTGAGAGGGCTAATGCACAAGGCAGAAAGGGGACTCAGAGTGGCAGCAATACTTTTATCTCCTATGACAAATTTGAGGGTTTTTATAAATACACATGTCAGTTCTGAAAATTTTTTTGTACCCGTACATTATTTTTCAAGAATTTAAGCCTACACAACTTCTAAATATGCTATTGTTCACATGTATTATTCATATTTACAGTCACATGTATCATTATTTCAGTGTATATGAGTTGCACCACTAGCATTAACTTTGCAGAGGACATTCTGAACTGATAGAAAGGCTACTTACAAATACAAATAACAACAATAAATCCACTTTGTATTATAGAAGGTTTAAAATATTACACTGTCGCTAAAAAAAATTGTGTTAGTAAATGTGGATTATCACAATATATCCAAAGGGAAAGAGAAAACTTAAAAAATACATTCTGTGAAACTATTTATGAAATCTAAATCAATGTCACACATAAGAAGCCACGACGCTCAAATAAATCAGTCAAAAAATAGTTGAAAATCAGTGTCAGTTTGCCTATCATGATCATTCTGCTGCATTCTTAGTTCTATAGCAGTATTTGGATGACACATCACTAAAGCTGAGTACTTTGTAATGAATAATTTATTTTACCATTTTTTGCCTCTTTTTCTGTGACATATCCATGAATAAACAGATCACGATTTTCTTTATTTGTAACTCAAAGTTCTCTGACAGTCCCTCCTCAACCGCTTCCCTTTACAGTGTTTACATTACTTACATGGATATTCCAGATTTTGAAGTTGGGAAGGGTTAGACCGAGAGCTGTGTAGTTTAGTTGTGCGTGGTCATACGCCATTGTTTCTATTCCCCAGTTGGAGTCTTCTGAAGTAATTGGGTGTGAATGTTCATGGAGAATAAATTAAGACTCGGCTTTTTGTGATCCTGAATGCAAAACCAACTCTGTGTATTGGCACCAGTGAAATGCAGAAGAAACTCCACAAAAAGTTGACACACAAAAGGCATGAGCACAGCTGAAAGGAATCCATTTTAAAATTCATAAGAATATTCATAAGAATATTCATAGAGGTTTTTTTGTGGTATGTTCTCAAATTAAACATTATAAAAAAAACTTCACCTGTTCACCTGTTCTTGGTGAGGCCACTGGGAACACTTCAGTGGCTGGAAGGAAGGACAAGCTTGGGGCTCTTGTCAGTCTGGGGTTCAGTCAGTCTTTTGGACCCAAGCCTAAAGGCATCTCGTTTCTATATCATAGTTGGGCTCTTCAGTCAAAGAAAGGAGTGAAAATTTTGGAAGGCTCAAGCTGAAAGGTAAAGAAGGGCTGTTTCCTAGGTAGGCTCACGGAGAAGAGGAGGGGAGCACCCTTCCTGGTGTGAACTAACACTAAGACAGCATTTTGCTGCTGCAAAATAATCATCACTTCATATTTTTATAGCAATTTTGTATTATGCGTGAAGCACGGACTTCTACACGCCACACTGGGAGGCAGTGCAGAAATACACCATTCCCATTAGTCAGACGGAGGCACTGCACACGCCCCATGTGCCGTGCTGTCTCTACTCAGTAGGTGCCGACGGGCAGAGAGACAGCCCTAGGTTTCTATTCACAGTTATCACACTTCAGATAGATTTCTAAGGGTTTACAGACTTAGAGAAATCAAACTCTGTTCCAAGAGAGGTCTATACTCCTAAATATAATATACTCTTAGCAAAAAGTAAGTTTATAGGGAGACAAAGGAAAACAGCTGGGATAAAAAATTCAAGTCAGAAGTTCTGTTCCACGAGCAGAAGTAATGCTTAAGGCTGTTTTGCATTAGTATTTTTGAAGCACATTGTTTCCTAATCTTCTTCTAAGAAATGTTGAGGGATTTTATTAACATAAAACAAGATAGTGAGAGCAAATTTGATATCAATTAACATACTAATTAAATGTCACTTAGTAGTTTCAGCAATTACTTGATATTTAATTAACCACTTGAATACCTTGGGAGATCCAGATTATTGTACGTGTAATCAAAGGGCAATTCTTCTGACCCTGTGGGTATATGCTGCATGTTAAGACAATCTGTAGATAGCAACAAAAAATAACTCTGCACTGTCACCCCAGGTATGCTGAGTTGCTGTGTACCCAAGAGACTAATTTATTGATTTGAACGCACTAAGTATCAGTTAAAAAGCTTAAACACACCTCAAGCGATTAGAGACCTACATAAACACCATGAACAACCAACAAAATACCAATTATTTTAGTTCAAGCCACATTTTAAATTCATCCTGCAAAATTGTCTTGGCATTTGTGAAACTTGTGTTCACCATCAGGTCCTTTTATTTTTAGCAAACAGCTACAAGGACTGGACTAAGGAAGCAAATATTTTTAGGAAAAAATTACTTAAGGAGAGAAAATATGTTACCTGAAGTCTTCCAGACTGCATTCACAAAGAGGCACCAACTTTTGCATAAGGGAGATTTCCTGGGACCATTTTGGAACCGTTTTTAGGAAAAAAAAAGTCTTAATTGCTCACAAGCCAGGCGTGACCTCTGCCTGTTAGATTGTCCTCTCCTACAGAGAGGTCTCCTTCCTCCCACTTTTTTGGAGCTGTGTCTGTGTCATTCGGCTCATGCTGTCATACTGCACCATACTGCCAATGACTACCCAGACAGCTTGTAGCAGTCCCATCACGACTACAGCTACACTATTAGAAATTCACTCTTTTTCCTTTCTGCCACTTTTCTAAATGGACATTAACAACTCTTCACTTTCATTTTTAATCCCTTGTTTGTAAACCCAGCAACCTTCCCACTGCTTTTGATTATCTTCTCAATTGCTGCATTATTTAAGCTTGTTTCTCCCTGCGTACGTCAATATGGAGAAACTGGGCAACGTAACCTTTCTGCTCCCTTTGTAGCTCTTCTCCATTTGCCAGACAAGAAAACAGAACTTCATTCATCTTTAAAAAAACTACATCCTTTGCTATATTTGTTTTCAGTTCTTTTTTCACTTCTTGTCTCTGTCTTATTTCTATATTCATTAAAGCTTTTTATTTACAATGTATATTCACATCTCTCAGATCAGATCTCCATCCCTCTCACTCCACTGAAACCAATCTAAGTCTCCAACGGCCTCTTTGAAGTAGAAATAGAGAATGAGTTCTCCTTCCGCCTCCCTGTTCACCTGTCAGCCCCCTTGAACTGCTAGGGACACACCATTTACTTAAACTCTTTTCCCCGTTTTGCTTTCGTGTCTTCGTTCTCCCTTGGTTCTCCTGAAACACCTCTAATTTATCCTGCAGAGGATATTTATCAGTCTTCATTCATTTATGGCTGGGGACTGCACAGATTTCTTTCAAATTCCTGTGGGGTCCTCTCTTGACATAATCCGTACTGAGGAGGTTGAAAAGTGCTTGAATTCTTCAACCTTTAAAAGGATTTACTTGTAATTTTAAGTGTATGAAGTGAGTTGATCTCATTCACAGTTTACACAGGCTGTTGATGTCTTAACTGTAGTTTCTTAACCGGAGTAGATTTAAAGGAAAGAGAGAGGATGGTTTGGTGCTTTCTGAGCTGCATTTTTTTCCCTGGAAGTTAAAAAGAAAATAAAAAATATCATTAAAATCATTACGTTCAGTGAGACCATATAAAAGTCAATGAAATTCTGTTTCAAGGACAAAAATAAAAATTGACCTGTATTTTTTTTGATTTAATTAAAAGATCCACAGTAGTACAGCACAAGCTAGTCAAATGTTTTAAGGTTTGAAGTATAAATTACTTTCTTTTTTAATGTAGTTCTGTAATACGCAGACTAAAATATCTGTCAATGCCAAAATAGGGATTTTTAAGTTTTGTTTCACATAAAATTTAAATTTACTTTTGTTTTTACCCCAGTCTGAAATGGGAATGATTTTTCATCATGCGCAAAGGAACAGTGCTCTGTCACATGTTAGGTAACGCGCTGACCACGAGGCTGAATTTCGCTTCCTTGCGAAGTAGAAAGATTTACTCTTTTGAAATATAAACGTAACTCTGGTGCAGCACGAAGGACAGAGCAAACTCCTTGTAGAGCAAAGGCATGAGCTAATTGAGAAACTGTATCTATTGCTTAGCTTGATTTGTTTCTATTTGTCTCCTTTTCTCTCGAGGTGATCCCGAGCCTGCTGCGGTAAGAGGACCGACAAAAGCAGGGATGAACTGTTGTCTCGGGAGAGTTCCACACAGCTCAGTGCGTACAAACCCAACCTACCCGGCAGCAGCGCACTGACAGACGGCTGGCAGAGCGGTTTAGACCACCTGCTCTCAGCAGTATCCCACTCCCCACGTCTAAATTAAAGCCATAACTGCTCTCCGTCGTTGAACAGCAGATAATGCAAACGTTAAACATCCAGTAATATCCCAGACTAATACTGCTATGCATTGGCATACTTCAAAGAGGAAAGAAGATAACCGGGGAACACAGTTTCCCACTATTAACGATGTTGGGAAATACAAGCGAATACAGGAAAGGGAAGCAAAAACATAAGCAGAAGAAAACAATAGTTTACATAACTAAAATAAACACCTCATTCTTACACAGTACTTTTTATCATGACATTTCAAACTACAAACAAGATCACCATGACAGCTGACAGTTTTCTTGCATGATTCTCTTGGCACATACACAGACGCTGTAAGCATGGCCAATCTTTTAAAATTTCTCACCTGTGATGCAAAGGCACATGTTTCTATCAACATTTGCCCAGAATTTCTGGCCACTCAAATCTTATCCCCATTTTTTTGTGCACTTATTATGTCACCAGAACCTTAATTAGTTCTTTATTCAGCATCTACAACCATTTTTACATTAAAAATATTAATTACAACAAGTGGATATTTACTCCATAAATTGAAAAAAGAAGGCTTGCACGCTAGTCAGGGACTTGCATGTACCAGCTACACTTCACCCTCAAAGCAATGTTTATAGATAATAAAATCATTCTGATGATTATTTCTCCAGATACCTCTCAATATTGTTTAAACCTATATCTACCTATATGCTTATACTGTAATAATATCCTGGGAAAGAAAAAAGAAGATACAACTCACATTAAAATTACCACAGGGGTTGAGGATTTTGCCTGCAAGAAAGAAAACTAGTCTTTAATCAAAAAAGGCACGGTTACAAAAGGATTAATTTTGGATCAGAACGTATCACAAGTTAGATGTGTTTCTCTCCCAGCTGAGAGCAGTAATTGGAAAATCATGGTTTACACAAGAAAATAATTATTTTCTTATGATCTGCCTTTCTTTCATGAAGCTTTGCATCTTCATCGCTCAATTATAATCTGAGAGATTAAGGGACTCAATATATACTAGATTAAAGGTCACCTATTATTACAGACATGATTTAATTGCAATATTTACATAAATTGTTTACCAACCATAGGGTTTAAGCTGCTTGTACGTACTCAGCATATTAAACAGGGACAGGATATTCATTAGCTGCAATATGGGAAAATGTGTAGTAGTAACTGAACACCAGAGCAAAACTCTGTTCTATAGCTTTTATAAAAGAAGAAAATTAGGAAACATTGATGGTTGAAAAATTGTAAATTAAATCTTATTCCATTACAGAGAGTAAAAGTTAGGTTGATTGCACTGCTGTAAGAACTTCCTAGGGGAAATTAAACTTGATAATCTCAAGGTGTTTCCCAGAAGACACCACGCATTCAGTAATGTTCATTATAGTTCGCAGAATACCAGATAGAATTTAAAGTGAAGACTCCTAAGGTTTAATCAATATAGACATTCTAAACTGTTCACAGCGTAGAGCCCTGATTAGGAAACAGAGCTGCAGTTAAAAGGGAAGCCACAGTACTTCAGGTGGCTTTTTTTTCCTGTATAAACTGGTTGGTTCATAGCTAAGGTGAACAGTGACTGCCAAATCTCCAGAACAATTTTCGTAGCAGCATCATAGAGTGCTTCATTAAGCTCCTGGGACTTCTACAGCACTGCCTGTTTTCAGTGGATGATGCTTCAAACCAGGTAGCAAATATTTTGGCGATGACTTGTTACAAGATTTAAAACCTACACGTTACTATTGCAAATCATTCAGAGGCTACCTATTACAACAGAGATTTCAAATGCTTCATTTGGAAGATCATGAAGAGTATGAAGATATCAATTTGAAAAAAAAAATATTAGCTGTCTGCTACCTGTCCAAGTTTTAAAGCAAGAAATAAAAGAATGTATGGCATAAACTGATAGTAGTGTTTGTTATCATATGGTGATATAGGACAATCAGTAAAGGACTGAAATGACACGTTAGCAGTTCAAAGCACAAAGTAAAAGAATTTTCAATTTTGATGAAATGAGTTTGCAGCATCTGTGGCATCCTTAGATAAAAGAAGTTGCCAAATTGCTAATTGCAAAAATAATCCAGAGTAGCAGGTTTCAGTGCTGGTAAGGAAAAGCTGCCTAAGAACAAATGATTTCAGCTAAAGCCAAAGAGGATACTGACCCTCTCAAATCTTCAGTAGCTTGGACAAAGATCAAGGGGGTTTTTTAGAACCAAGACAAACCTGGAATTTCAAACAAAATGTGGCTGGAAACATATTTTTGCGCCAGGACTGGATTTATGGTTCCTCTCCATCTGGTGTTGGCTAGATGACATCTACTCAGCACAGAAGAGAGATCGTGCCCCCTGATTTTATACGGTACCTATGTCTTCCCATTCCTTTGATATACAAGGGATAACCAAGCTTGAAGAGTCAAACAACTTTATAAGCAAGGGCCTGTGAGACGAATATAAATGGAATAAAAATTCTGGAAAACATTTTGGAAAAAAAGATTTCTGTTTCAGAGACATTAGTTCTTTGAGGTAACTGGGATCTGATGGGGACCAGGCTCTGCAGGGTTCATCCTATTTCCAAAAATCATCGCACTTCTCTGTCGTGCATCTGCTCTCCACAATGCTGGTCTTTCCCTGCCTCCTTAAGGAGGAGCTGGAGGGTTAATTTTTCATTGGTCTTCAGACCATGAGGAGAGCCTCCACTGTCCTCCTATGTGCTGGAAATAAAAGAGGTTCCCACCTACAACTTCTTTCTTCTCCCTCCCAGGTCCGTGGGAGAGCTTCTGTTCTAATAAGAAATTGGCTCCTCAAAGTGGTTTCTGTGACTCTGATACACTGGCACAGGAGAACCTGAAACGGAGCTGCACAAGCAATGAAGGAGTGATTTTTTTTTATTATTATTATTAGGTAAAAGATCTAGCAAAGAGGGTTTCATTACCACAGCATTCCAGAGGGAAGAAAAAAAGAGACTTAAAAGAAAAAGTATATTAAAACTTTACTGTATTTGGATGAAACTGTAGTTAACAATTTCTCAGATGTAGCAGACCTAGTCCTTTCTTGTCCTTTTCCTGTGACTTTGAATCAGAAAATTATGACTTCCGTAATTAAAAATCTGAGGTGCTTCAGAAAAGAAAGAATAAAATGTTCTGCTGAATCTTTCCGAGACAGCACAGTTGAAACTGCAGGTCATTTTGTTCCAGAGAAAATAAATTCTGCTGAACTAAACTCGAGAATAAGAAAAAAAAAATTACTAACTGAACTTCAAGATCCAAAGATCCTGCTAGTTCTTGAACAGAGAAAGAGGTCGGAGCTTCAGTGGAAAGAGGCCACTACGTTTGGCAACTGGACTTCTTAGTCAGCATTTCTCATGAATGCTGACCAACACTTTAATTACCACTAAAAGAAGACAGAGCTTAAATTTACATGATGTGTACATCAGAATCGATACAAGAATATTTTGTAAGAAAATATTGTCTCTATTAAAGAAACACCCACTTTTATGTAAGTTATAGTAAAACTGACAAAAGAAAAAAATTTCAGAGTTAATATCAGTTTTTCCCTTAGCTCATTTTCTACGCACTGATTCCGTAGCTCGTGTGTAATTGTGACCTGATCTTACATCTCAATAGAATTTACTGTAAAACCAATTAAAATGATGTGGCAGCCTTATTTCTCCATTTCCCTGCTTTTCTTATGATGCCATCGCATCTAAAATATTATTTAAACATACTCTCTTGGCACATCGCCTTTATCTTAAATAGGTGCGTGCAAACAGAGGTTATAAACAATGACAGGTTATGTAAAATATGAATGCAGTAAAGTATTAACATACTTTATGATGATTAGCTTAGACATGGTCTTAGACACGTTACATACAATCACTAAGTTAGGCAATTACTCTTTTTAATCACTTTTAAGAATTACTTGCTGACTTAAAAAGCAATGTAAACTTCAGTATCTTACTCTACCAGCATCTCAGCGTGAATTCTGAAGCTGCAAAGGAAACAATTACAAGCTTATATGTATGAACCACTTAAAATTAATAACAGAATTAACTTACTTAAAACAAATACTTCATTCCATTTCCTTTCCAGATAAAGTTGTCAATACAATCAATGTGAAATAAAGCAGACAGTGCCAGAATTTAGAAACCACTGGAATCTGAACCCTCCATAATCTCTACCATCACATAAGAGTTAGTTTAGACAACATCTGACATTTTTTTTGTAGAAATTTCAGAATGTTCTGTTTCAAAGTCTTTTACCCAGTTAGAAGTTCCAACATTAAAACTTCAAAATTTATTTGGCCAGTTTTTAAATGGGAGCTATAGATAAGCTCCAATATTCCTTTGACCAGTTCATCCCAACGAATGGGAGGAGGTCCTAGGGTTCTGTAAATCTCAGCGGAGCCGGTATTATGAAGTGTGCCAGTCACTGAAGTCTGTTACAGGAAAAGCAGATCATTTTCCAAGTGAAAACAATGAAACTACAAATATATTTAGATAAATTGTTTGTGTAATTATCATATAAATTTTATATATATAAATGTACCATATATAAGAATATTATTTATACAGAGATGTATATAAATACACTTATATTTACTTATATGCAAATATACTTAAATATAAGTGTATATGAATGTATTAATTTAAAATTGCTTTGTAGGAGTTTTGCTAAAAGAAATAGCTTTAGCTTAGGCATCACATCTTTGATCCCTTCACCGTTAACAGGTCTCTGCCAGAGCTGTGATTTGATTCTAAATCAGAGGTTGACTTCCTTTTGATTCATGGGTAGATGAATGAATAAATAATTCCTACCAGGTTTACTTCACATTTGTGGGTATTGCTTGATCAGATTACAATGATTTCCAAGTGTTCATTATATAGTGCCCACCAAGAAATGCAGTTTCCAGTAGCCCTGTACAGAGGACCTGTTCCCTCGTGGCCGCGAATAGTTTCAGAATTCCATCATTTGCACTGAGTTTACACAAAATATTTTCAAATGACCATCTGGTTCCTTGTAGTGAACGCACAGTCAAAGCGGCCAAGGTTCCCAAATTCCTGGAAGGACACCGACATCCCTGTCATTAAAGCTTATAACACACTTTGAAGATTTTTTCCGTATAAAGCATTAAACAAAGTTACCATCTTTATCTCTAATTGTCCACTTGGAATGCAAGTCCGTCTTGGGAGCACCTTGTAAATGTGTTCGGAATTAATCACCACTACCATGCGATGTGGGAGGCATTGTGACAAAGCACCGAGAGCTAAAGGATATGGGAGTGGGTGGGTGGGGAGAAGTTAGAAACTCGCTCTTGGTAGCAAACACAGGCAGCTGAGATTAGGATAAAGACATGTCAACCACAGCCTTGTAATCAGGAACTCTGAAAAACTCTTCCAGAAATGAAAATCTGAGTTAAGATCTGCTGATAATTTTCTATATTATCATCCTGTATGTTAGCAGTTCACAAATGCTTTCTGCCTTAAACACTAACACGTTAATTACTTCAAATGCAAGATTCACATGGGAATTTGTCTCTAAGAATAAACCGTACTTAAAGAATACAGAGAGCTGAAATCATTGCTGAGAAAATACTCTGAGATTTACATTGTCTTCTTGAACTTCTAACTCCTTAGACATATACAACATAAGAATTAGCAAACACATCCAATACTAACTTCTAAATAAAATAATTAGCTTGTATAATTTATCCTCCTGCAGGGAAAGGTGAAGGAGACGGGTCATTGACAAACACACTACACACGTGCACCTCTGATCAAGACAGGCTCACTCCTTGGTAGACTGCAGCGTAAACTGGAAGTGTTTTTAGAAATAGCATTGGCACCAGCATCTGCAAAATTGGTAAGGGGCAAGAAAAATGAAGCCCGAAACAATACTAAACTAAGTTTCTTAACATTATACTAAGCAGAAAAAAACCCTAAAAAGCAAGCTTCTTATTTCAGTACCTACCAGCATGGGTTCTGTCTATAACCTGACTGTATAAGAGCGTGGGAAAGCAGGAAAGCACTCTCTGACATGAGCAGGCCTTCCCCATTTCAAAGGCATGTGGAAGAAACAGTGGACAGGAAAGAATTCTTACACAGGAAATTGAATTTTACTTAAAGAATTTTAAAAAAGCCTTTGCCTTGCCTAAGATGATCTTTATTTACCTAGGCTGACGTAAACAAACAGTATTTCATGGAGTTTCACTGGTGCGAGCTGGATGAGAGTGATCAAAGCAACCTAGCATCCAAACAAAAACAGTCAAGACATTTATACCTTCATCATTACTAGGCAAAAAGACAAAACTATTTGGTATATATGTAAAAAAAAATGTTCCACATAAGTCTAGTGCTGTTCATTCTACCAATTTAACAAAGCTCATAAATAACATTAAATAATAGATCCACATGATATACTGGTATAGGGGAGGGAGTGAGGAATTGACTCAACTCTTCGAAAATTCTGCTGCTATTAGAACATTTAAACCCCTCTCTCTGCAAGCCTGGAACTCCAGGCACAAAATGACCATTGTGAACGATTTGCCTGAATTCAAGTCCATAGGATGCTACAGAACTGATTTTGACCAGATGAAAAATAACACATTACTTTTCACAAGTATCAGTATTCAGTGAAACTAAAAAAAAAAAAAAAAAAAAAAAAAAAA
>Ga0065711_1030122_pt1 | contig 33628 bp, 10 predicted proteins | sample Hoacrofraction12_FD_59098 | JGI IMG/M metagenome (GOLD analysis project Ga0065711, IMG submission 59098) | Hoatzin crop microbial communities from Cojedes, Venezuela - Epithelial fraction 12 v2 (version 2) | ecosystem: Host-associated > Birds > Digestive system > Esophagus > Crop | place...
TGGAACATGCAGCCATACAGTTTTAAGAATCACGCCAGAAAGGACAACAGGAACCTCAATATGCAGCATTTACTTATGAGAAATAATTTTTCTATCTTCAACACCCTGTTGTTTGATCAATTTAATTACTCAGCTTGAATAAGGGTAGCCAAATATACTAAGAACATGCATACCAAGCATTTGTTGATTGTTAATCAGAAACTACTGCATATCATATAGAGAAAGTCCCAGCAGAGGATTTTATGTTTTTATAACCTTATAAATTTTCAAGACCAAGTCAGTAAGTGGAAAACAACACCTTGAGAACGAAGTTCATTCAAATTATTGTTTTAAACAGACATGACAAAGGCTCGCTGACCAAATAGAAGCATATAATATTAAATGTCAGGTGGAAACAGTCTGTGATTTGTTAATCAACTGCTTTTTTAAAAAAAACCAAAAACTAATTTGTTAACCCCCCTTTCAGCAAAGGATTGAAAGAAATTTCCCATGTTTTCCATCATGATTAGTGACAGCCTCGAGAACCATAAAAAGTTCTGAAGATAAGCTGTTGGGTTTTTTCATAATTAGCATCATGGTGTGATGAAACCAGAGCCAGGGCATTGCACATTTTAGATGTTGAAACAAGCTTCTTTTTATTTTTTATTTTTTTGTAAAGTAAGCCAAAACCTTTACACAAGCTTGTGCCTCAGTGTTCACAGAACCATCATAGAATCATGGTATGGTTTGAGTTGGAAAGGGCTTAATAGGTTATCTAGTTCCAATCCCCCTGCCATGGGCAGGGACACCTTCCACTAGACCAGGTTGCTCAAAGCCACATCCAGCTGAGCTTTTGGTGTCTTCCATGCAGCAAGAGGACATAATACCTCCTGAAATATCCTTATTTCTTTGCATGGCACCCCATATACCGTGTAGCACCAGTTCGCCTTCCAAATTTGCCTATAAAATCAAAAGCCCAGGAAGAAGCAGGATGGGAGAGCAGTGACGGCTCTACTGCATGTCCCAACACGTGGAATCCTTGCACTGAAGGAAACATGAGTTCTAAACCTGGGGCACTGGGTGTGAGCACTGCAGCTCTTGGGACTTCACCTGCACTTCAGCCAAACCCAAGCTTCACCTTCTAATTTGTATAACCTGAAGTATGTCGATTTATTTTACTTTTCTCTGTAGAATATGATGAGTTTATGAATGGGATTACTTACAGAGTGAGAAACTTCTCATATGTATCAGACAGAACAGGTGGAAAATGCATAGCAGAAAGCTGAAATAAAAATGGAAAATGAAGAAAGACAAATGGAGGAATCTGCTCTAGGTTATATTAAGCTGTTCTGTATATCAGTTTTCCTAAAGTTTGTTGGTTTAAATTGTTTCCAGCTTTTAAGATGAAAAAAACCCTAGTTAAATTTTTCATTGAAGCAATTGAATCTATTTTTCATTGTTCTCTCACCTGAAAATTCTCACTTGAATTGGCTCTTGTTATTCACTAAAAAAATTCCTAATGTATCAAATGGGAAGAGATACATTTGACAGCTATTGTATGAAGGAGAAGTACTCATCATTTCAGTTTATAACGACACGTTGTGATCATAAGGCTTAACTGCTTTATACAAGTAGGGTTGTTTAATGCTAACACAGAGACCAGAATTAAACTGCTAGAATTGATTTGTTTTCCTACAAGAGAATTACTATTCTCACGTGCCACTTGCCCGGAGGAGTGAATCCTAACTCAGCTTTGTGCTGGGGAGGTTCCTTGAGGGGAGAGAGAAACCATCATTTAAGTTGCGGTGACTTCCACAGCCACTTCTATAACCTCAAGGCTGCCATCATCTGAACGTCTGGTTCTACAGAATGAGGTTGCTGTGTGGGTCTGCACTTGCTCCACTGTCCTTCGAAACCCTTAGCTGCAGCGTGACCTTTCTTAAAGGGTCAGGATACTGCTCATCTGCTTCATAGGGCTCAATGAAATGAAAACTGGGAGATCAGGTAATTGCTCTTTGCTGTTCACATGGAGGCTGAGGCTGCTATGGACTCCAGCACTAATATTTTGATTAGCAAGTTCCAGCAAACAATGAAATCTAAAATACTTTCAAAGAATATGTCAGTTTCTTGCATTATACTGATACAGGTAGAGCTTATATTCCCACAGCACGCTGAGTATAGCTAGACTACATTATGGGAACTTTGACACAAATCCTCCAGATATTAATTGCCTAACTGTCACTGGTTTCTTTGATGAATTTTTAATATACATGCTACGTGGAATCCTTCTAGATCTGAGAGAGAAACATATAAAAGTAAATTTCCAAAGTATACCCTTCATTTGAAGATTGCATATCACCTAGCTCTCATAATTTTTTAATGTCGTGATGTGAACCAAATAATGAAATTTTCTTGCATAAATGAATAATCTTCCGGAATGCTACCTGTTGCAGTTTCAAATACTATTGTAATTTTGACTAATATATCCATTTAAGTGAAATCTAGACTTGTCTTTTCCATAATGTAGTCAAGTGATTCTTGCTTTATTTGTTCCACCTCACTGTAAAATTTTAACGTGGAAATTTTATGGACTTCTCAAGAACACTGCTAAGAGTAAATTTAAAGGCACAATGAGAAATATTGTTCTTGTGAAGAATTTTTAAAAATCTGATAGCTATGGCATTTTGTTGTAATGAAAGCTGGGTGTGATCCTATGTTCCTGAGAAGGTATCACAAACATACTGGAAAGAGCTCCTCACATGAAGGATGAAGTAAAGAATAACAATTAGCAGGGTGGCCTGGAGTAAAAGTCAGGCAGAACTAGAGAGAACTACAGAAGTCATGGGGGGAGCAGGGAATGATTTAAATGGTTTAAGTAGATATTACAAGGGAGAAGAATATGTATCAGGAAGAGTAAGACCCAAAGGAAACCTGCCCTAAAAAATTAACCAATGTCTTGAAGAGCCAATTCAAAGTTAAGTATAATTTTGTAACTATAGTGAGCTATTTATTTTATTATTACCCCATAGTGAAAGAGACTATTTGGTCATACAGTTGTGTGTGTGTTATCGTTCCTCTACCTCTGTCTACCCCTTCCCCCCCCGAAAAAAATTATCACGTGCTGCGTTATCAGATGCTCAGTTGCTAGTGAAATACCATTAGTAGTTTTATATTTCAGCACAACCTCCTCTGTACACCAGCCTAAAAAGGAATGTTGTAGAGCATATGTCATTTCATTTTCCATTTTGTTTTTTGAGTAAATGAAAAACATATTTGGCCTTTATTTGAGAAAATATTATGGTTGCCTTGTGCATTTTGTCTTCAGTACTTTATGACTTCTGAATCTTGATGTAATTTGTTAAATAAGAGGATTCCAACAGGCTAATTAAAAGCCCTTAGCAGTTTTACCTTTAATATTTTAATTTTGATATAATATTGTAGAAAAAAGTTAGACTTCAGACTAACCCCACAACTGGAAGATAAAATGGAAAACTAAGTAGAAAATGGGTATTTTCTGAACCAGATGAGTGCTGCACAATCCAGTATAGTACTTGACTTGTTACTTCTATGGAACATAATACTAACTTTTTTATTTCACTGTTGCTAAGAGGAGTTTTCCCCTTGTAACCTATGCTTTCCTGGTTTACCATAACTAGAATTAATTTTTTTTTGTTTTTAACTTCAGAAAACCATCAGAGAAAATTTCACAAAAAGCAAAGGATGATTTTGGGTTTGGTTATACTAACACAAAGGTAGTACCATGTGGGGACTTGATGGATACCAATTGTCATAGTTGTCTTCTCTCTCAGGTTTGCTCTCCTGTTCTCATTCTCACTGCTGTACGTGGAAAGCTACTATGTTACAGAACACTTTAACAGTTTTAATTTTTACTAGTGACATTTACTAAAGTTCCTATCTCAGTCTCTGAAAAACATGCAACTTCACATGGTTTTTATTGCCACCTTGATTAGTATAATTAGACAGGAGGCATACTGGTGCTTTGTGGTAATATCTTTCTATTCTGAATTTGTTCACTGGCCCTAAGCGCTATGGCTGCACTTTAGGCAACCTTATTACTTTGGGTAAATTGATGGAATTTCCTTTGTTTTCCTTTACATATCTGAAAATTTCAGACTGGACCAAAAGCTATTCAGCTAATGATTTCAAGACACCTTTGATGAAATTTCCCCAGTATAGAAACTCAAGTACTTAAATTTAAGTAAGCCCCTCAAATTCATTAGTCATTTTCCATGCAGGTTACCAAAGTCATTGAAAAATCAAAGCAGGAGAAGACCCTTCAAATTCGTACTGACGTTTGAGAAATGTAAATATAGTTTGTGTAATCAGAAGGATTTCCCTGTATTTCCTCATGCTTAACATTCAGAATTCCATGACTCCCGAGATTATAGTGAGGCCTCATCTGTAGTCATGCATGTTCAGCAAAGGAATATATAGAATAAGGCGGAGAAAAGGATGATATAGGACTGGGCAGGCTAGGCACTTCTGTGAGAACAGACAGAAAAAGTTTGATTTCTTTAAACTGGTAATACAAAGGACTTGTATTATGACTTGATTGATGACTTCATTGCCATCTATACATATATAAAAGGGTAAATACTAGGGGGAGAAAACATTTTAAATCTAAGGACAAGAACATCCTTAATTATCAATAAATTTAGGTTGGATTGAAATGGCTCATCCTGCTGCTTATCATGCTAATAAACATTGGTGATCTTTTCACCGACATGATTTGTTATTGGAAATAAGGGGATTCTTCTTTATTTTTTATTACATGTTTGCATTATTTCAGGTCTGAACTGTGGCAAGTATGGTGCATACAGCTATGCTGTATGGCAGTTCAATTAATGAGCGAAAAAATATTGCAACAGACTCCATCCTCCACCATTAACTGCAACTCATTAATCTGTCGGAGATTTACCATAGCAGCTAAAGAGAAATTAACTGTGATTTCAATTGATCGTTGAGTACTTAACTTTAATTGGCACATCAAATCTCTGCCAGAGTAACAAGATTTGACAAATGCCAAACATCCATAAGAAGGTGATTTTCTGTACTGAATTGCTGTAGGGCATTCATTACAAAAAGCAATGTAGATACACTGTTGATTGTGATAAAGAGTTTGTCTGACTCACAGAATTCTTCCCGATGATCCATCCCTGGATAATTCCATACGTGGAAGCTCTCTTTCCAGACTGGATTTTGACAGCGGGTAACACTAGGGATGACCTTGTTGTTCTCACTCTGGAATTACAGAACCCATAGAGAAACTGGGAGCAACTACAGTGCTACACTGCTCCCTCAGCCAGAAGCAATTTTGTGAAATTTCCAGAAACACAGGGTTCCTACCTCAGAAAGGAACATCTTCATTGATGGGCCTTGGAAGAAAGCCTTCCTCTTGTGATTTTTCTTTCTAATCCTGTGACTTTTGCAATTTTGCTGTGTAAGGGCAAGCATGCATTTCCATGCACGAAGACACGGAGAACTTTCCTGTCTAGTCCTGCCTCAAGTTAGTTGTCTAAGCACTTTGTTAGTGATTAGGATTTGTAGATTTGAGCCCTTGCAGGCTGAGGGTGAGCAATAAGGCCTGTTGGTTCCTGGATAAGAGCTCTAATCCTAACTAATTTGAAAATGGTGTGTGCTCTTACCTCCACCATTAAGTAGGACAGGCAGTTGGTTTGGGGATATGGGTGAGAGCTAACTTGTCTCTGATTTCAGGAAGATTTAGGAAATTATTTGAGGCATTCGGAAAAGATTGTTTATATATATCTGCTACAAAAGCAGATTTTAAGGTGCTCAATAACATTTTTAGTTTTTCTGTGTTTTTTTGTTGTTGTTTGGGTTGGTTTTTTGTTTGTTTTTCTTACACTTCTGAACCTCTGCAAATCCAAGTGGGAGTCCTGTAAATAGTTTTGTTAAAGTGTTATTTAAATTTTGCCTAATTTCTTTTCAGAGTTTGACTCCAATAGCTGCCCAGCTACTCATATTGACGTCAGTAGAACTAGAACTTACTTGGCAAAGAACTAGCTAAAACTAGGGCTTTAAAATTGCCACTTGTAATATCAGAAGTGTCAGATACCCATAAAAAATCAAAATTCAGCATTCAGCAAAAATGTATGTACACTACTTGTGCACCAAGTGCTCTTCCTAGGTGTGTCACCTGCTTTCATAACCTTGGAATCTAAAGCGATATGACCTGTTAATATTCCGCATGGGACAGATAAATGCCACTTGCTTTCTTTTCTTCTGGGTTGAGTAATGTCTCATTTACCATCGTGGCCAACAGTTTGAGGGTAAGAACTGTTCTGTCACTACTTCAATTCAGTCTTTCCCTTACTGAAAGTACGGGGTCACTTACAGGATGCTTATTAGTACAGAGCCATCAGTGTTTGTCATTTAACCCATAGCTAAAATAAGAACATAGTAATTTCTGTGAGGTCTCCTTGGTTTTTAGCTTCTGACTCCCTTTATTACAAAGCATTCAAAATCTGTTGAATTCAACAGTCTGCTCCAAAATGTACTTATTTTCCTTAGGTTTTAGGATGGAAACACTGCAAAATGGACAGGTTTAATTAGTTTAGTGTTGGTTTTTTTTCTAGTTTGTTATCAGTAACAATGGCTGGATTTTAGTTTCTGTGCTCACAAATAACTGTCATATCAAAAGTACAAGTTAGTTAATATCTAGGATGTTTATTCTTAATAAAATTAATTAGCAGTACCAGCATACTGTATAATAACATTTGTCACTGCTCTTACTGCTTATCCTCAAATATTTACTAATTGAACATTGAATTACTACTTCCATTCTTAATGGAAGTTGTGTGTTCCCAACTCCTAATGCATTACACTAAAATCACATTTTGCAACATGTTCAATTTAATTGCTTTTTTAAGCCTTAGCTCAGGGGCTTTTAAAATGTTTGCACTTTCAAGCAGTAACATCAGGGATTAGATGAAAATGGACATGACAATTACATGAACAAACATCATGCACTAAGCCTCTGTCTTCATTGATCTTTGCCATGTTCTCAGTAGATAAAATATTCTGGGTTTTTTTCTGCAGACAAATGATGTGTCCCTGAAGATGCTTTTGCTCAACCAGCAGAAGGTATTTCTTGCTCAGTGAAAAGTTGAGTCTTTCTAAGATTGTTCATTTGTTCAGATGAATATTTGGTGCTATATATTCCATATTGTTATTAATACATTTTACATGTTAGCACTTAGAATGTGACTGGTTTCAAAGAGTGACTGAATGACCTAATAGTAGAAATCTTAATTGAAAACATGTATACAAAATGTTCCTCTGTTTCTCCTCAGGGAAATATAACCCAATTAAATCAAACAGGAATTTGGGAATTCCATACTAACTTTCCCGGCAGCCTTTCTTGTGTTGGTAGGTAAATATGACATTGTCTAGAATAGGGTAAATAGGGTAAGATAAAAGGTGAAGCTGAACTAGCTCATGTCCAGAAGGAGGGCCTGCTAACTCCAGAAGCTCAAACAGCTGCTGTGGGAAGGGATATATCTCTAACTTTAAACAAATTTGATTAGACATAAGTTGTCTTTAAATTTATTGATAGGCAAGTAGCACACCAAAAGTCTGCCAGGAAAATCATGTTGTTTTAGAGGTTCTACATAGATGCCATGGCAGCACATAAGAGTTAATGTGACTTTGAACAGTACCAGTACTGAGGAGAAAGGGAACGATCTGTTTGTCTACACAAAGACATCTAGTGGCATTTGAAAAGCCCCAAGATGTTCTGCCTCTTTGCTGCTTGTTCAAAATGATGCACGTCTCCTGCAATCCTGCAATGTGTCTACCAGCCTAGATAACCCAAGGACTTTTAGGGATTATTAAGGCCATCTCTAAAAACACAAAATGCACTTAGGCAACTAAATAAAACTTGAACAAGCACAAATTCCATTCAGTATCCATTTGCTAACCTGCTCCTTTCATGAAGAAACTAACATTGTGAACCAGCACATGTTGGTCTAGGTGAGTAGGAAGGGAGAAAGAAGAAATGTCAAGTACATGGACTTCCAGTAGGTCCATGATCCAGGCAGTGGAAGTAGAGGTTACTCACTGGAAAGCCAGTCCTAACCATATTTTGATAGATTTCATATACTGTGGTTTGTAATACTACAGCCATACCAGAAGAGTAGTCACAGACACAAATCTAAAATGTTTTCACTACATTTTGCTAAGCTGGCAAACAGTTTGGTTACACTGTAAGGTCTAGTATAAATATTTAAAAATTGCAGTAAAATTATCCCAAATGAAAGAAAGAACCTGTGTAAAGTATAAACATACACTTTGAAAAGTGTTGTTATGTATATATGTGTTACTATAGATAGATATTCTCCATCCCTGGAGGTGTTCAAAAAATGTGTAGATGTGGCACTTCAGGACACGGTTTAGCAGGCATGGCGGTGTTGGGTGGATGGTTGGACTTGATGATCTTAGAAGTTTTTCCCAACCTTAATGATTTAATGATTCTATGATTCTATGATGTGTTATAAGTAATACACATTATATCAAGGCAAATTATGTGTTTTATATATTTTTTCCGAATCTTTATAGAGTAGCTGGTTTCATAACATTCACAAAAATAGGGAAAATATATTGCAAAACAGGGAACTAATAAAGACTGACTAGGAATGTCAAATTTTGAGTATTCTATCACTTCAGTCCTACTAGAAGTCAAAGCTAAACCCTTTTTCAGTTTAAATCTATAAAAGAAGACAAAGCAACCAAAAAGAAGATTGTGAGAGATCCCACATAATGTAGCACCCCATATTTGTAGATGGAAAGCAGGCTACAAATCTTGTTCAACTAATCTTGTTTTGCCAATAAATTAGCTTTCGTATGTTCCCATACATTTACAGTTTGGAAGGCTATTAATTGAAAAATAAATCTACGGAGTGAAAGATGAGGCACTGTAAGGAATGCTCATTTTTTAAAACAAGGGAATAGATTCATATTCCCCAGAAGAGTTTTTGAGGATTTTTTTTTTTTCGTTAAAAACAGGTAAAGCAGAAGTAGTGAATACATACTTTTTCTCGTTTGCATGTGTTCAGTAAATTTGTTTTTAATTCACCTTCAAAATCTTCATCATTGTGATGAAGTGTTTGATCAATATCTGTTCACACTGGCTCACTGTCTCTGACAAGAAGTGCCTTAAGAAGGTATCTGGCTGTTTTCTTCAGGGAAAGAAGGATATAAGATTGATTTTTAACTAGAGTTAAATAAACTTTTGTAGGCGCTTTCAAGTTGGGGCCTTTCCTAACTGTGGAGAAGACTGCAGCTAGAGCGAGCTGATTTTTGTTGGCTTCCTAGTATCGAAAGCCCCAGATGAAGTTGTTGAGAAAGTAGAAGCCTCTGCAAGCTGGAGCACTAGAGGCAAAGGAGCAGAGAAGCCTTTGAGCTGGGATGACCTGCAATTTGGAGGGAGGAAGGTGACACACTGTAGGCCCCTGTCTAGGGACACCTGTCTGAGGAGTGTAATGCCTGGGTGGCGCTTCCAGGGTACGATGGGTAACCAGCTGAAGGGTCAGAGGAAAGTGCTTTGGGAGTGAGAAAAGGTGCAGAACCCAGTTTCCGTGCTGTAGGAGATAACTGGACCTGCTGAGGACTATGTGATAAGTGAGACAGATTCTCAAGTCATAAGGGTGATTTTGTACTGCTGAAGAAACCAAACTGTCTTAGGGATGCTGAATTGTGCAAGTTGGCATTAGAATCAAGCAGGATTTAGGGGGGGAGGGGGGAAAGGTCTGGCATCATTATTGTACAGTTAGTAATAACATAGGGAATGTCAGGTCAGTAAAAAACACATATCAGCAAACATTTTGCTGTGATCATTTAGTTTTTTAAAGAATATTAAAGTCCGAATCATAGTCTCATAACATCTCTTGTTCTACCAGCTGTTGACAGCCGTGTTTGATACCATGCTCTGTATTCTCTTTGGAAAAGGAAAAAGGCTATGTAGAAAACAGATACTTACAAGCTCTTTTAATAAACTGTATAATTTTACTCTTTAATTTTAAAGTATTATGAAATCTTTTAAACTTTTTTGGATATGATTTAGGATATGTCTTTGCAGTGTGGGTATGATGTAAAAAAAAATCTGAGTGCACAGCTCTTTCGTGTTGAGTGATTACTTTGGCTATTGTAATTAAAAATGCACACCCAGAGTGCATGATGTACGAAGTATTCAGAACAGAACGAAGACGTGAGAGCAGAATTGAATTTTTTAATGATGCCAAAATAACTCAGACTTATTCAAGGAGAAAATTTCAAGGTTAATGCTTCATGTAAAGTGTTTGTACTGGAGAGCTTTTCCAGCACGTGTTTACTAGACTCAAGAACAGAAATTAGGAACAAATGTGACAATCTAAAAATCCTTTATTTTCTTAATTCAAGTTCCTTTAACAGTCATTCTAAAATTGCCTGTAGATTGGTTTCTGTAAACGAAGTGTTAGTAAATTGCTGCTTCATGCAAAAATGAGGGAGAAAGGCTGTATTACAGTGATAGATGGGGATATATGGACTTAACTCCTATTAGCGTTAATGGGAGTTAAGGGCAAAATCCCCATATATCATGATGAGATAAATTTACCTTGCTTAAATACACATCACAAGGCAGTTACACTAAAGGTATTTGAAAAATTATTGCTTTTGGCCTAGTTTTTTTTTTTTTCACAATGTATTTACATTAGTATCAGTGTCCTTATAAATTAAAGAAATATCATGGCTGTTACACAATCATAGCCTCGATGGAATTAATTTTCTTGTATGATTGCAACAAAATATGAAACTTTATAAACAGCATGCCTCATACAATGTGAAGAGCGCTATGTAGTGATGCCACAGTCTTCACAGATCCTCATATTTTTTACAATAGTGACAGAGTAAATCTCAGCTTGAAAATTAGATATCTTCTCAGTTTTTTCTGGATAATGCTGTAATTTTTATAGTAGGATATAGACTGCAATGGGAGTACCATAGGCTTTCATAGTGCAGTGCTGTGCAAGTCATGGCTTTTCAGTGAAGTGAAAAAAAGCAGTCAAAGAAAGAAGAATCAATGTAAGCAAGCATAGGTAAGAAGTAATGAGAGGGGTGAACTTGTGTATGGTTTAAACATAGGACGTAAAAATTTGGCTAAAAGTTAAGTCTCCCTCGGAATGAGAAGATAAAGATTCTGGAAGAACCTTTCATAAGGGCTGGCATGTAAATAAACCATTTAGGTTTTAGACAGCATTAGAACAGGTGATGAACAGGATTATAAAGCAAAATTGTCTGCAGTAGCAAGCACTTGTATTGATGATGTAGGAGGTTCCTTCCAGTCTTCTGTTCCTAATAATTGCAATATGTGACTATGGGGAAATGGAAAATTTAGTGTCGTTATACTGAGCTGTTCACCTTTCCATAATGTACAAAGTGTTTTGTAAATTCTTTAAGAATGTTTGTAAAAATGGACAAGAGAGAATGAAAAAATTACTTTCTTTAGTATGTCTGGAAGAGCTTATTATAACACCTATACAGCTAAATATTTATATATTTTAGATAAAAAAGAACAATTACTCATAGGCTTAGAGCACTAAGGCAACTGCAGGCCTGGATTCCGTCTTCTCTTCAAATGAGGTAAAAAATATTTGAAGCTAGGTTTTCCTTATTGTAAGAATTTAAGAAAACTTTGCCCATTGTAAGTAAGAATTTAAGAAAAAGTTGCCCAGCATACAAGTGTAAGACTACCACTGCAGCTTGTACCCTAGACCTATGAAACAATCTCTGACTGGCATGTTCTAAATTGTTTACAGAATTGGGTATACCTGAGCTTGGTACAGGTGGTTGTACACCTGATTTGACGTTTCTCTCAGGGCTGGGAATCACAGAATCCCAGAATGGTAGGGTCTGGAAGGGACCTCTGTGAATCATCTAGTCCAACCCCCCTGCCGAAGCAGGGTCACCTAGAGCAGGCTGCACAGGACCTTGTCCAGGCGGATTTTGGATTTCTCCAGAGAAGGAGAATTCACAGCCCATCTGGGAAACCTGTTCCAGGGCTCTGTCACCCTCAGAGTGAAGAAGTTCTTCCTCATGTTCATCTGGAAGTCAAAGCAGAAGATACAGTATGCACGTGGTGGTTGCTGAAGAGAGATTTTGTGGATGCCCAGCTCAAATGAGTGGATACAGCCACTCAGCTTTCAGCACTAGGCCTGAGGTAATGCACTATTTTCCGTATTTTGTGTGACAGCTGGGACTATAAACTGCCAGTTGTTTTTCATGAAGAATCTTAGAGATTTTATCCAACATTTAAGATTTTGTTGTTGCTGTTGTTTGTTAATGATAATATTGGTCTGTAGATTTATGTATTGGCAAAAAGTACCAAAGTATTTAAGCACCATGTCTTAGTCTTTTGTTAAACTGAATGAAAAAACCTACTAGAATTTAGGAAGTGAAGACTATCAGTGTTTGCTTTTTAAAAATCTGTATTCTGTTCTTTACCATTAATTTAATTTGTAGGTATGGAACTGCATCTTCAGGCACCACAAAAATAGGATCAGCAAAGGGCAGTCTGCTTTGAAATGAGAAAACTTATTGTAAGTCTCCACCTACAGCTTTTCTGCATGAGCTCGGAGTGCCTGTCTTCTGCATGTGCCATAGTCTAGAAACACTGTTCTTGCCTCTTGGGAATCTTGAGAGATTACTTCTTGTCTGTTGGCAATAATTAATAAAAATTGTGTCTGGAAACCTTGACAGCACAACACAGGTGTGAAAGCAGTCATTAGTTACCCTGATAGATGGATACTAAGATCCAGGTGATCTGTTTATATCAGTAGGGAGAGTTAAATGAAACCAGCAGTCTTTATTTCTGACTTAGGTATTTATTCTCCATATTGCATAAAGATCTCAATGAATTACAACTCTGAGTTCCAGAAAACATTACAGAATTTGACTGTGACTCAGCCACTAAGCTTTACTGGCATAAAGTCTATTCCAATTCACCTTCTTCTAAAAACTCTTGAAATACATTATGGGTCAAAACCACAAAAATGAATCCAGTTTACAAATTGGAACAACTGAAATGTGAATTTTAGTATTTCATTGTGGAAACCTTCTGGTATATTATGTTTCTAGATTCTGCTTTAAAGGCATCTGTTTTTGCAAAAGGACCACTCCTTTATTCTGTTTGTGCCTATTACATGGCTGCTGTTAGTGAAAACTGTCACTCTGAACTTCTACTCTACTGTAGACACTTATTACATTTTCAGACCTAGGACTTGTTCATGCACAGAAAATAGTCCTTTTCAGTTTTTGCCTCAATTCTAAATTTCCATTAACACTGCAAATGCACATGGAGTCAGATGGTCTATGAGAGTACTTTAATCTGAAGCTAACAAAAATGTCCGAAACTTTTTCAAGCAGCTTTTCTTCATTATGGAATCACTTATTCTACCCTGTAGCTTCACAACCAGTCTAGAGATGTTGACTGTATGAAATAATTTCCTATCATAAAGGAAGTTTCAATTCTTCGTAAATCACTGAAAGGATATCTAGAAATGGCAAGTTCTGAGACCCGAAAACAAGACCTTGCTGTTTTTCCAATATTTTCTCAGACAAATGCACTCTGTTATTAGGTGAGATTGCACTATATGACTAGAGAGCTTTCCGTGGAATTTGACCTTAGGATGCTAACTAAAATAAGCCTGAGATTTGGTCTTGAGTTGGTTTGTTGTTGTTCTACAGTGACAAACAAGAAAGATTAACTTAGTGTTTAATAAGATGAGATGATTTGTACAATTTAACTTACGTGTGTCTATTCATAGTTTATATTTCTGTTTTTCTATGTATCCATGTTGAATATACTGGCTTTCAAACATATGAACTCCGTGGAAACCACCCCTGTAACTGAGCCTTTATTTCAAAGAACATGTTCACACTCCATTAACCAAAGAACGAACACTGCTGCTCCCTAATAACTCACTGGAGAGTTGCTTCTGAAAACAGTTTAAAAAACACTGGCTTGAGCGGCCAGGGAAAGAAGCCTACCACCGGTTTCTGCAAAGGCCATCAACTCCAGAAAGGCAAAGCTTCTGGCAATTTTTAAAAATCAATTTAATCAGCCATTTTTGCTAGTCCAAACCTAAATTGATCATAACAGTCAAAATTATTTTATTTAGTGCAAAGCCTATTTGCTGCCCAAACTCCTGCAATTTAATTCTGGATTGATCCAATCCAAACACTGTCGATTATTTTTTTCCAAATCATTTATAAATCATCACAGGAATTAAAAAGGAAAAATTGACATTTCCTTTACTTTTTCAGAGCCCAAAAGGCTAAAGTTATTTTCTGAGAAAAAACTCCAGTATAGATACCAGAAAAGAATACAGGAATATTCTCATAACACAGAAAGAGAGGGTTAGGAAAAGGTGTAGAATAGTACAATCGTCCTCATAAACTTCTCAGCGGCCAGGAGATAAACACAGTGAGATTATTTCTCCACATTTCTGACTTGTTGTGTAAGGATGATTTTCAGTGTTAGCAGGGAACCAGATTTCCTCAGATTTGGAAATTCAGTTACTGGTACCTGACAGCCATTGTGTGCAGTATCATCTGTACCAGTCTTTTCTATGCGTATCATCACCCAACCCATCCATCTGCTGCACCATCTACTACAGTTTATCAGCAAATCAGATGCTTGACCCTCATATTTTTATGCACAGCAACGGCTGGTCTCATTTTTAACAGGCACCTGAAAACATTTCTCCTCAACACCCGTTAGCAATATGCACTCACCCTGGGTCAGCTGTTGCAAGCAGTTGGTACCATGCCACGACTTGTAACTCAACGAGACCGACAGCAGTTGGCTGTGCTACCTTTGTCTGATATTTCCTTGTCCCTCTCTGCTTCATCACACTGTTGCGCTGCTGTAATACCAGCCAGCTTTTACATGATGTCTTCCACCACACAGTATCTGAATTCCAAGATTCCCTTCTAAAAAGTTACTGTAGACTAAAACTTTCAGAGCAGAACCGCACAAACCAATGTTTTCCATTGCTGCTTATAAAACCAACTGATACAGGACTTTTTAAATTTGAAAAGATACATTTTGTTTTCAAAACAAAACATTTGTTTTGTTTTTATTTGCTAATTCATATGTTGTATGCATTACATTGTGCTTTTTCAAGCGCTCTTTGGTTGCATCCTGTAGAATTCCCACACAATATGGAAAATAGATGCTGTATCTGGGGAGGGTGATGTGATGCTGTCTGCTTAGAACGCAGGTTCAGCAGGGTGATTTGCATGGATTAGTCTTGTCATGTAACAAACTGGACAGCTGCAGACCCACTAGATTTTGAAAAACAGCTGTCTACTCCTGACTCTGTGACCCAGGCTCAGGGTGGCAGAGGGAAGTTTTAGTAAAGGATATTAAATAATCTGCCTTCCAATCTCCTACAAGAACAGTCTTTTGACTTCTCTGTGCCTTGATATAAGGGAGTTATTTGTCAAATATGGAAAAAATTGAAAGTTTCTTTGTAATTTTAAAGCTATAAAGCGGCCTTTATTGCACTTTCATTCATCTGAGATAAAAATTGTGCAATGTAGATATTTCTGCCCTTCACTTTAGTATGAAGACATTGCTACATCCATTACACCAAATTTTTCAATATATTGTCACCAAAGAAAGGCATATATTTCCTTGTATTTGAGACAATCAACTAAATTATTTATTTAGGAAAAATATTTGGTGAAATTCTTCAGCATTAAGCTTTGCAATGTATACAAGTGAACAACCCTTTCAAGCACTATTTAAAGACAACCTAGAACAGGTAGTATAGAACATAAGCAGAAATGCTCACTTGAAGAAAGATGAAGCTAATTAAATTAAAGTGCTGTGACTCCTGAAAGGAAAGTAATTATGATGGCTTAAAAATGAGTTAATGTAGGTTAAAAGCACATTTTATTTGTAAATGAAAGATAATCTCATTAGTGCTGGGAGTACAGAAACATCTACCACGTGCTTACTAAAAATGTTCAGGATAACTCAGTTCTTTTCAGACTGAGTCAAGAAATATCCATCAGCAAAAACGTGGCAGGAACAAACAACAGACATACGCTTCTTGCTTAATGTGTTAATTGTCTGCACTGTTGTCATTTGCCATCAGGTCTCTCAGTGAGTGTCCCTTTCAATGCACTTTTAGCACGTGCATTATGCTAAGCATATTAATACATCGTTAGTTAATATTGCTGTTAATCTGCATGAAGATCAAAGTGTGGTTACTGACTTTTAAAACTTGGGAAACCTTGAGGATGTTGGTCAGTCATCATTATTAGAATAAAAGAAGGCTTTTTGGCATGGCCTACTGTCTGCCCCACAGTCTAACTGTTCTGTAGCCTTTGCTTCATCTATTCAGTATTTTGACTCTGAACATTGGTAGCTGAAAATGTTAGTACAGGTGTTATTCTCACCCTGTAAGACTGAATAATCTCTTCTTTTTTTTTTTTGTTGTTGGTAACTGCCAACTATATATACAACACTGCTCTTAACAATCAGGAATTTTCTTGGTGTTAGGAGATACAGTGCAGATACAAATTGAGCACAGCTTGACCTACAAGGAGAAACTCTATAAGGAACTTCTTAGGATGTTGTGATAAAACCTGAAATTCAAGTTCCAATGCATCAATAAGAAAATTGTTTCCTGTAGGATCTGGTTCCCATACTGTCAATATACATTGACAAACAGTTTGATTGATTTCTCAGATTTTTAAGGTTGTGTGCTTATGTACTTTGCTATTCATCTTAGCAAACATAAATGTCTCCTGCTATTCTTCCAGATTCTAAATCCTTATGTGAAAAAAAGAATAGTAGCAACATGTAAAAAATTACAGACTGGACCTAGGTTTTCCCTTATATGTGTGAAGCAATACCAGTTTTGCTTGGATAGAGGATGTGTAAAATCCTCACTTTGTGATTGTCATCGAGACATCCACAGATCTGGTACTACCATCTGGCTCAATAACATAGAAATATTGGCAAAGCTGGACCCTAATTGGTGCTGATGATGAAATTTAATTAATTAAGTTCCTCATATGGTCACTTAAAATTATCTAGGTTCAACTAGAATCACAGCTTCCTAGCAAGAGGTGGCATGCCTTTCCCCCACTATGAAACATCTGACTTGTCTTTTGAGACAAAGGAAGGGAACACGAATTAACTGTAGCCCATACTCTAAAGAAGTTGAAAGAAATTTACTAAAAAAAAAACAAGAAAAGAAAGAAAGAACAGGACAATTTACAGAGTTAACAAGCTGTAAGCCAGAGTAAGCTACTTTTTTGGTTTGGCTGTCTCTCTTCATCTGTTAGACCCCACTGTAAAGCCTTAAACAGACCTGGATGCATTTAAGAGAATCCGCTTGCCCGAAAGCCGTCTCCTGCTGCACGCTGCTAGTTCCCATCGCACGCTGACAACCTCCTCTTCCTCACTGAGAACTACAAAGTCTGGTAATGTGAAATTGGCACCAGACCATTTTGCAGCGGATCTTGTTCTTTTTTCAACCCAATGTTCATCTGTAGCTGCTTACTGTGTCACACACAGCCGAGGCAGCAGAGGGAGCTCAAAGAGTTTGGTCATCAGTGCAAGAACTCAAGAACCAGAGGGACAGGGTGCAAGGCAGAGCCTGACGGTGCCAAGAGAAATTACAGCGACAGTGAAGAACGTGGCTTGATCTGCTTGGACTTCTTTAAAGCTAATAGATTATATGCATACCCCATTATTCAACTGGTAGCTGTAAATGCCAGTGAGACTTCAAGGTACCACGTAGTGGCCAGGTTTTATTTTGCACTTGTTGCTTATTTTAGCTCTTCTGTTTACACTTTGAAAAAAAAGTGATTTATCAAAAATATAAAAGTCCTTGTTGAGTTTAATAAATTGTTCTAATAAGTCATTCTATTTGTAGAGATTGACAATAAATATTAAGACATAGGTACCTGAATTTCAAGGACTACAGTGAAAAAATTTGTATATGGTGACAATTCGTAAAATACTGAACTGTAGTGAACTGACTTTTGTTCAAAAATTCAAAAATTCAGAAATTCAGCTTATAAAATAATGCTAGATGATTTTCATAGTAATTTTAAGACACAAAGATTTTCACGCTTTCTGGAAGATGTTAATATTCAGTGTTGAGGAGAAGTAAATCTAGTGAAATACATAGTTGAAAGTCCTATCTACACAAAGGCATTTGTTCTTCTGCAAAGGAAGATTTGAGTCTCTGAGAGGTCAGCAGTCACTGGCAATAAGCTAAAGTGTGTTTTGAACTGTATCAGTGAACACACTGTAAACAGAATATCAGCATCATGGAGGCAGCGTTTGTCCTAAGGTCAAGGTTTTGCTTAATCGTCCAGTTTTTGAATGCATATGATCGATAGAATGAAAAATCCTGTGGTTCTGATGAGGTTTGGTATTTTCTATAGCATACTACCTGGAACTATATGTTACAGGTCAGGTTGTAGTCTGTCATCTTGACTGTTTTAATTGGCTTTCAAGGCAATGCAGAACAGAATGCAATCTCAGCATAAGATACAAGTTTTGTACTAAGTTGTACTGAAAGGAAATGTTTATAATTCTCCATTTTTGGAGAGAAAATAGACTTGAGTTGTGAACTCAGGCATATTCTTCACAAATTCAGGACAATTTTTTAAAGTGGTAGCAACTTTAGTTTTCCAAGTATCTTTTTTATGGCAATTTCATCGCTGGAACTTTGCACTTTACTGACCCTGTGATCTGTCTCCTGCTTTGCACCAGATTCACTCATCCAGTCATTAAAAAGTAGCTGTGGAGCACTATTCTAATCATGTGGGCATTGCTTAATCCTCTGATCGAACCTGAATAAATCTCCTTGTATGCCATGTCAATCTGTTTGGGATTTGCAATCTGGCAAGGCACCCAAATACAAATTAAAGTAATTTTCTACCCAAAAAAAGTCATCTGTCTCTCTCAGTAGCATCTACCACTAGGTTCCAAGGTGAATAAAGATCAGGCAGTTGTGAACATCACTTTGGAAATAGGGGGCATAAATATTTGACATTAAGAATTTATGTTATGGATTTCCTAACTACAAGTCCTTGGCTACATTCAAAAGTCTCATTTTTGCTCTTACTGGCAATTCGGAAGAAAGGCTTTTGCTTAGTATTATTCCTTTTATTTTTTATTTTTTTGGCTATACCGATTATTTTCAGTCTGTGTTTTGTCATTCCAAGCACATATCCTGACCCCTGAAATTGTTTGGATTTCAGAATATTTACTATATTTGGATCTTACAAACTCCCACAGTTCTTCTTTCATCTCTCTTTATTTTAACCCTCTCTGTCCCTATATTACTATGTGACTGTTTTCAAAGGTGTTTGTTTGCCTTTCTTCAAAATGTGTGAGGTACTTGTAAGGAGAAAGAATGCCCACATCTCCACTCTCACCAAATTTTAATGGGTAAACCTGCGTGCCAAGTTGTTAGCATATATGTTTCACCTGTTAAAGAAGATTAGTGAAGTTATTTGGTTGGTTCACAGTTCAATATTTAGTTTTACTGTCTTTAGACTTTGACCTCTCTTGCTCCTTATTTCCTTAAAATCTCCAGTCTTTTTGTACTCTATCTTCTGCCTTTCTTCAATAGACAAATTATAAGCATATGTACAAAAAGTGTGCAATCCATTTATATTTACCCCATTCTTAGAACTCATAATGAAATTTTATATGCCAGATCACCATTCTAGTTATTCCGTTATCTCTGTGCAATAGTTCTATGGAAGGACTTTTAAAATAAAGTATATATCCCCACATGCACTGTATATAAAGAAATTATAATATATTATTAGCAAAGCAACTTAATGAATTTAAATTTTTGAGGTTAGAAAGGTAGAACACTACAGAAACTAATACCTATCTATTAGAAAATAATGTTCATTACAACTGTTGTAAAAAAAATTATGGAGAAATAAAAATCCTCCCAAGCACTGGCTTTGTTTTTACTTGTGTGTTTGATAGTATAAGGATGGATTTTCTGTCAGAACAAAATCAATTTCCAAATGAAATGTTGTCTCTGTTCTCAGAAGTGGATTCCTTTCTTCATTTTGTTCCAGGTGAAGAGAAGCTCTAGATAGCTTTGAGCTCAATGAACATATTTAACTTGAACTTTAAACATTGTTTGAGGTAAAATATCTTACCATGGTTGTCTCGGCAATGGATCCAAAGCTGTTTATAAATATGTTGCACGTGACATTAACTGGAGGTCCTGCAAAAGAGAAAAAACACCAGTCCCTGTTCCAGAATCTTTGCATATTGAGTAACTGTAAAATATAAGCCATTATGAAACAATATTTATTGACTTAGGAGGAAATAATGCTACGTTCACTACTCATGTAATGCAAAGTTAAATTGAATGGTTTCTAATAATTTTCCTTTCAATTTTTCTCAAAGGTACACTGCTTGACTGGCCAGAAAAGAAAGAGAAAGTTCACTATAAACTTGCACAGATGATTCTATGCAAAAAAATCAGCATCCCACTTGAAATATATAGTAAAAAATATTTTTATGTGTTTTTTAGTGAGCCATGTAGGTCACTTCTTACAGCAATTAAGAAAAGATTGACCTTTTTCACTCAGGGCACCTGCTACCTTTAGTGCTATCTGTCATCACCAGGAAGAGAAATACATTATGGCTGCTCTTATCTCTACTGCTTACAGGAAAAAATGTGGATAAGAAAGAATGACTTAGATTCTATTCTCATTTCTCTTAAATCCACAAAATGGTTCAGAATCCATTTAAACTGAATTTTCTGTTACCATGTGTCTTCAGTCAATTGTTGTCCTGTCTTATCTTGCGTTTGTGAAGCTTCAGTGGTGGCAGAGCAGTCATGATAACTGAACAATGAATCATCTCTTCATGGAAAAGGTTTTAAATTATTTCTCTGAAAGTCTCTGTAAAAACGGCATTGTGGTAGAGCATGCTAATTTCTCCATTATTTCTTATCAATTTCAGTCTGTGTACAGCAGAAAGAAGGCTTTTTCATCACAAGGTTTTTCTGTCACTCGCCTGCACCTTGATATTCTTATATCAATAATCCAATTCAGCATTGGAGAACCTTGTTTCTTTTTGCCAGTGTAAGCAGTCAGTAATAATGAAAGATCTATATTTGGAATTTGAGGCCTGGTCCCACAGACAGTTATGTAATATTTCTTTTTTAGGGTCACTGAAGTAAGAAACTGCTCTGGCACTGCTGGTGGTTTGCAACTAACAACATCAAATGTGACCAATGAATTTGATATGAAACACTTCAAGAATCAGAACGTCCATTAAAAATTCTGCCAACAGATCATAACTTGGAACATACAGCTTTCCCTCCTCAAGGAAACAATTGTTTTGAAGTACTGTATGGTAATTGTAACAAAAAATCACTGTGTGTACCTCAGTCATTATAATACACAAGACTATACCTATGGCTGAGGAGGCATCACTCTGCAGTCAATTTGACACTATTTTTTTCGCTTTGATACTTGGCTAATTATTTAGAGCTGTTGAGCATGTCCAGTACTTAGAATTCAGTAAAAGCTTGACTTTGACAACTCATCAAAAGGAGCAGAGGAAAAAGAAAAAACAGGGGAGAAGAACAAAGGCAGAGTCACTAAAAACTGCCAGGGAGAAAACTGTACTACCTGGCTGTGTTAGATAATTTGTTTGCAAGACAAATTTCCTTTCAGATACTTGCATGTTATAATACTTGTCAGCATTTCAAATATGCTAAGATACTGTCTTGTTTAAAACAGTACTATGCTTTAAAATGTAAGTTTGCTGTATCAACAAACGTAGTTGCTTTTATAAAGAAAAAGCCCTAAATCACTACAATGCAGATGCTTACTTTCAAAAGCAGCATTACAAAAATATGGTTAACAGCTGGTTAAAATAACATAAAAGGAGAAGCTAAAAGCAGCTTGCAAATGGTTCAGAGACTACTTAAAGATACTGTGCTGAGAGTAATAATGAACTTCCCAAAGCACGGTCAAAAAGAAAAATAAATTAAGCCCTTGAAACTGGAAGTCATATTCAAACACAGGAGCTCAGGAAAATTGAACAGAGATTAAAGACAGAGAGGAAAAAATTAGAGCTGAAACTCACTAGAGACAGAAAAGCTAACAATGATAACTGTCTGCAAGGCGTTAAAAATAGAATCCTGTCAGGATCTGGAAGGTGAAGTCAAGAGAAGATGATTAAGATGTAAAAGTATCTGTGAAAGTGAAGAAGGTCAGAGCAGAAAAACTAAATGAAGTCTTTGTAGCAGCATTTGTCTCCAATTGCCAGCCACGTTAAATACTGGAGCCATTCTGATGGAAGATATGTGCAAGGACTGTAGAAGACGTTTCAGACTAAGTGAACAGGAACAAACTGACAGGCTGAGGTGATATCAAGCCAGACATTATAAAAATATTTCCAAAATTGTGGAAAGATGAATCATTGTGAGTCAGCTAACACCTGTGTCAGTTTGGTTATCAGCAGAAATGTGTACCGTCTCCAGCAAGTATAACTTGAATTTGAAAAGTAAAACAGACCAGGTATGATGGTAGATGACATTGACAATGAACATTATCCCTGTAAACTTTACCTCTGTACCAGCAAAACTGGCAGAAATGATGAGAACTCTTATGATTAAAAGATATGGATTAATATTAGTTTTGCTGAAATGACGTCTCGGATCTACTGAAGCTCCCTGAAAGAGCTGGTGAGCACGTGAACTAAGGAAATGTAATGAATTTAAATACATTTTAATTTTAATTGTAATATATAATTAAATTAATTAAAATAGTTTATTTGGAGTTTAAAAAACTTTTCAACCTGCTCTTTTGTCAAAGGCTGTTAAAGGATACTAGTCTTCACAAACTGAGAGACAGTCCATTTATAGGCCTTTTGCTTTAAAGCTATTTAATTTTAGGGGTAAATAGACATTTTTCTCAGAGTGAGGTGATTGCTGCTGAGTTCCCTCATGGATCTGAACTGAATCTTTGTTGTTCAATATTAATGACCTAGAAAAGAAGATCTAGCAATATAATTTGCTTGTGATAGAAGATTATTTAGGATAGTTATGTATAAAGCTGACTGCAAGGAGATGCAGCAAAATCACAAAATACTGAGCTATCAAGCAATAAAATGTCTGATGAAATTCAGCATCAGTTAAATGCCAAATAATCCTTCCTATGCATTCCTATTTCTGGGCTACAAATTAAAGATTTTCGTGCAGGAAAGAGAGGCTATATTAATTATGGATGGTTCTCTGGAAGCATGCTCTGTAATCAATATAGGAGAATTCAAAGAAATACATTACAATAAATGGACTCCCATATAAGTAGATCATGAACTTCTGTCTTGAATACTCCAAAATTTCTCCTCTGTCTGCCTCAAAAGGATATATTAGGGAGAAAAGAGATGTCAAGAACTCAAAGAAAGATCACACATTCTATGAAATGCTGCCACACAGAAACAACTTAAGTAGAACAGAAGTCTACACATTGGGAAAGGTATCCAGTAGGGAGCAATATTTAAGTATACAAATCTGTAAATATCTAAAGGAAGTAATCTTTTTCCTCCATTTCTGAATAGGTTACATGGCAAGAAAATCAGTAAGATAGTCACCAAATTCAAAGCAAATAAAGAATTATAATTTTCACTATTCCAAAACACAAATATTTTATTGCTCTAAAATACTGGAAAGGCCAAAAGTATAAGCGGCTTCCAGAAGTGACTAGAAGAACATATTTATCTAATTTAATTTTTTCAGTTAAGTCCTGGCTTAAAAAGTTCCTAAACTAGGGATTGCTGAATTGCTGTTTGGCAACACCAGGGCAAGGAACACTTTACACTTTCCTATGTAAATCTCAAAATATCCACCTTAATAGATTGTTATCAATGGTACAATCTGGGCTGTATAAATTTGAAAATGTAACACCTGTTCTGTGTCAGGTTAATTCTGAGCATCTTGAGGCCATGACAATTTTTACACATGGATTGCATAATTATGTCTAAGTATGAAAGACAGTGAAGCATTTCCCTTTGTTGCAGGAACAGATATAGACTGGGATGTGGAACAGCTGAGTAGTGAAGCATTTCCCTTTGTTGCAGGAACAGATATAGACTGGGATGTGGAACAGCTGAGTAAATGAAGCACCTTGCTATAGGTTTTATGTACTGGAAATAAGAATGTTTTCCAACTCCAACAAAGATTTTACAAGAGTTCTTAATTTTCTGTTTTATTCCATAGCTAAATAAATACCAACAGTCTTCTCTATTATTTCTGTTGAACAAGAACAGATATGCAGAATTCCTTATGCAAAAGCAGAGCACTCAGGCAAAATATATAATTATGTGTTATTGACCAAGAATAATTATGAGGAAAAGCTGGTTAAAATCTTGTCTACATATGAATTTTACTGGAAGAACATATGGTTTAAAATTATTGTCTGAATTCTCTTAGCTGTACTCATTCTGTTTCTTTAAAACTGTTGCCAGATTAAAAACTCAAAAAGGCATTAAGCCCCAGCACTTGTTCTAGGACTAATAAAACTAACCAGAAAGTGGCAAAGTCACTTAAGGAGATGCTTATTCTTAGTGACAGGTCTGAATCATTCTGGGCAGATTTGTTCAAACTGCATAGCTGTCTAGAAGATTTAGAATGTGCACTTTTTGAAAAAGAACAATGTCAAATTAGGTTTTGTCTCTTTAAATTTCAGTAGTTACAAAACAAGGTTCTAAATCTTTTGAATTATACTTTTGAGAAGTACTGTGTTGAATTAACTAATCGCCAGACCATTTGCCTGTTCTTCGCTGAAGCCCCATCAGAATACTGTGATTGCGTGGTGTCCATGACAAACTCCAAATTCCAATCCCTAAATCAGCTGTTAAACTGTAAGCTCCTCATTTTTAAACATTTGTTTGTAGGGCTTCAGGAGACTCAGAGAAGAAAGAAGAAAAACTGTGCTGCTTAGACTTTACCTGAGGTGTTTTGCCCAGCACAGCTTTACCTTAGGTTGAACCTGCGGGTTTGCATGCTAAAGAGTATATTGTGGCAACAAGTCAAGGTAACTTTAACAAGGAGCAAAAATAATTTAAGGGCTACCTTTCATATAAGAAAGTAATTTTAAAAATACAGTGTTTTACATTACTTTGCAAATGTTATTTGATACATTAATCCTCCAGGAAGCCAGGCACTGGAACATTCTTCCAAGAAGTTCTGACAAGGAAAGTCCAAGGGACTTATTCTGTGTGGTCTTCAGGGATATTTATCCCCGTTGTAAATCTTTTAGCAATGTGTTTGAATTTCCAGCGCATGATTATCATTTTCTGAGAAATATCAGCACCACTACCTTACTAAAAGCAAAGCATTTCCAGCTGCAGTAAATCCTGGGTAATAAGTTTGTATACACAGCAGCACCAACTGTTTATGCCTTGCTGATGAGGAAGTAATTTGACAAACTGCTTGGTCCTTATGAATCAGTCTGGGCAAATTCTGCCAAAACCAGCAAAGAGCAATGGTTTTAGAGTCATAACCACTTAAGTTTCTGGGACTTGGAGATGTCACAAAATTGTAAAATTTAGTGCTGAATAAGAATTAAGATGGAAAGGCAGTGACAGATGGCTTAGAGGAGGAAGGACTGTCTGCTTGAGCAAAAATTTTTGTAGTAAATATGGAGTAAAACCCACCTTATAGTGAAACATTAGAGCTAAGAGAGTCTCTTGGACTCAAGAAGGTAGGCATAGGAACAGGCAGCTAAGGCAAAGTAAAAACAATTTTATTTTAAATCAAAATAGGTTTATTCTTTAAAAAATATTTCTGTTCTCGAGAATTTAAAGTCTGATAACTTGCTTAAAAGATTCAGAAATAGAGTTAAATATAGTCCTACTACATTGCTGGAATTCCTTACATTCTAAAAAAAGAATAGTCAAATTTACCTAAACATCCCAGATTGCAAAAGTAAGAATGGGTCGTATCTGTCTGTATAATAGTTTGTATAATTGCATAATTATGTAGTTTATATAATCCCTCATGAAACAGTCTGCTTTAGCATGCCTGAGTCTGGGTGAGATGGTTTGTGCTAAGACGCTCGGAAGATGTAATGATTGCATTTGCAGACTTCAGACTTTCAATCTTCTTCCTTTGTCTTTGAATCTCCTTTGTGACAAGCGCCTAAAGGGCACATGCCAAGAGACACCTTGACAACCTGCAGTTTCAGTGGAGAACGGAGACGAGGGAAAGGAGCAAGAGGAAAGATGTTCCATTTTGGCATTTCAAAGCAGAACTGAGGCACATGAGTGAGGACTCTAATGTCACAGGAGAATTTGGTGATAGATTTCGGTAACTAACATAAGCTCTCTTGAGTTTGACTTCGATGGTCATGTCATAAACACACTGTTCCTTCTGGTTAGGGTCAGGCAGGTGTGAGGGTTTGGCTTGTCTTTCATAGATAGAACTTGCTTTCTGGAGTGCTTCAGGCCAATGGTAGTCCAAGATGGGTATTGGAATCCGCTACCAAGCACTTCAGAAAAGAAAAGAAAACCCAACACCTATTAGACAATTCAAATCTAGTGACAAGCTAAATTTTCTTCAGGTCTACATTTGGGTGACTCTGAAAGCGACAGGAATAGAGCATATTGCTTCTGAAAAGAAATGTCATAGCAAAGACAGGAAAGAAGGCACTTTTTTTTTTCAGTGAGCGTACTTCTTCATTTTCATATTTTTTCCAGAAACTGCGTTTGTGTGAGAATAAATGCTGAAATATTGAAAACCTGAAATTTTAGCTTTGAAATTACCTTTGAAATTTGGTCTGATCCTGGCATCGTAGCCTGACATCCTACCCATTAACTTATCCAGGAAATCGGATGGCGACATTGGCATACTACGAGATCTTGCACTGTCTGTTTCCTTTGTGGCTACCAAGCTAACAGCAAGGAAAAACAAACAAACAACAAAAAAGAACAAAACATTTTGTTAGAGATATTGCTAGGGAAATTTTAGTTTTTCACAGTCAGTCACTTAGTTCATTCTTGTGTGAACAGGAAAATAGGAAAGCTAGGATTGCCTTTTAAGGTAGTTTAAGCTTCAAAAATAGTAGTAGCAAAGAAATGCAAACAGTAAGTTCTTTATATATCTGTCATTCTATTTTCAAATTTTATTTTGCTAAGTTGCATAGTTACAGGCTGCTGTTATCTCTTCCTCAGGACTTCTGGAGACAAAACACTTCAGGTCAACAGTAACCAATCCTTTATCACAGAGTTAAATAATGTCTTCTACACAAATAGCTGTGCACATGGAATGTCATAATTTGGAGTCTACTGTAAGGTTTGTTTAACTGAGTGTGGTGTAACAAAAACCTATATCAGAAAAAAAAAAGTAGTAAGACTAGTACTGCTACCACCAATTTTTGTTTAGCCGATATTTTATACCAATATTGAAACATAATACAATATATCATCAAACAGTCTCTTGGCAAATGGTATTGTCTTAGAGGTTTGTTTTCTGTTAGAACAGAAGTGACTGCTGCGGTAGGAAAAAACCCACAACTACTGAAGGGACTATCTTAGGGCAAAATTTTCATCTCAGGGCCACATGGCAAATGCCACCTCCTATAGCCTTCTCTCCATACATATGCAGAACTTCCACTGACATTCGGAAGTGTGCTCTGCGTATGCTAACAGAGGAGTATCGGCACTGTGATCAGCCATGTGGACCCAATGCAAAGGTCTTAATTGTTGTGGAACTTACTCAGGTGCTGGCCAACACACTGAAAACACAATACAATCATTAAATATATGCATAAATAAAACTGTGAATAACACTGTGATATACAGTGCAACTAAACCTTTCGTGGCTTCTGGAGTCTCAAAAAAGATGAAGAGCTTTTCCTATTTGTGCTTACTTCTACTCAAAACTGTTGCAGAAGGATGTGAATCTTTTTTACTTACCCACTTCATTGTCGCTTATTAATGCCAATTCACTCTTTTAGAAGTGCTTAAATATGACTTTCTTTAGAATTAAACACAGGGAATAGTATAAAACCCTTAGACATTTTCTCACTTGTAAAAAACCTTTGCTGAACGTTGCTTGTTAACAACAGAGGGAGTCCCAAAACGGAAAATACAGGCATGTGTGTATGCAGATGCCATGTTCAGGGCAGACCAGGAATGTAATTTTTTTCCTCCCAAGACTGTGTTACTCAGGACACGAAAAGTTACAGTTTTATGGCAACTTCCATTTAGATGGTCTGCTGAAAAATCTTGCTTCAATTTCAAAATTTGGATTTAATGTCTTAAAATAAATATTATGTTGTACAAATTCTGGAGTGTTGCAAATTTGGACATGTACAAAATACGAACATAGAAACCTCTAACACGCTGTGGTTTATTCATATTTTAATTGAAACTGGCAATTAAGTATTTTAATAGCAGTATTAACTGAAATCAGAGAGTTAAAAATTAATCCTGCTTATTTGCTTTTCCAGTGTTTATTCTATGTGTAAGTTGATTTGTGTATTTCTAGATTATTCATAAATGTATAAATTGTTAGATATTTCTAAATTGTTCTGAATACTCTTTCAGTACTATTTTTCAGGAAAAATGTTTCTTTAATCTCTTTCAGGAGCTAACCTAGTTCTTTATTTCTTCCCATAGCTGGAGACAGTATTTCCCTTTCTGAGAAAGTAAGTACTTAACATGTTCTCTTTCTAGTTCAATTTGAAATTATCCAATTGACATAGTTTTCATTATCAATCATTCTGAAAGTATCTGACTATGTCACAGTGTTGCAACATGTAGTCATTTGTATTTCTGTAAAACATCATATGTGGTTATAAAGCAAATAAGATATGAGAGTCCAGTTACACTTTACTGGATTTTATCTATTTTCAAGGCAGGAGAATGAAGTTACTGTGTATATACACATATATATAACACTTAGATTTCTTTCTTATGGCCTTGTACAAGAAAGTTGTATTTGTATTTTATGGGGTGTATAGAATTCCTACACTACAGCATATATATATCCTATATTTTTATTCTGAATGTAAATAAATTATCCAGAACACAAATATAGAAAGTCCCATTGTTAGCTTCAATATTGATCACTTTCTCTGAAAGGCGAATTGGTTTCTATGTCATTTTTTCACTTCTCCAAATTTTTTATAAATCTTTCTTTGTTGTACTTATAGTTGTTACTTTTAAAGACTGCCATGGAATAGAATACTTTAAAATCAAGGTAACTAATGCTGAATAAGGAAAACAGTAATCGTTGTGACTATGGATTTCCTCAAAGTGGTGTTTACCTTTTTGCATGATAGCATCACTAATGTTTGCTTTCATTAGTCAGTTAGAAGTCTCAGATATCTTGAATAATTTTATTGCCTGCTTCTGAAACAACATGTTCATCATAAGGAATACATTTTGTTTAAGCAAGTTTTATTTTAGAAATCATCTGTAATTTTTAACTAAATATTTCTTTAAGGAATGTTTTCCCTTGTTCTCAGCTCGGTGTGTTTACTGAGTAAAAGCTGGCTGAGTACTGCAGAATTCTGCCCTTTCAAATTACCTTTAATCAAAAACATGTATTTCAAGAATACTGTTGGACAAATAAGGCTTTCAACTACCTGAGCTGACTGGAGGAATACTCTTATAGTTAAAAAGGAGCGAGACTTGGTAATATAGTAAAACCTGAGGAAGGCAGTGGACTTTAGGAAGGCCTACCTGGCAAAGCATGGGCTTTCTGTTTACAAATAAACATAAGAAATAATTTGGCATGGTAAATACTCTTCAGTTTTATTGTACATTGCCTCTGAAAAACAAGCCTCTGGCTAAGCAGTTAGAGAAAGTTACACTCCTTTCACAAAGTATGAATTTATCTCCTTTTAATATTAATGCACATAGCTTCCTCCTTGATACACAACTATTTCATAGATCCAGGAATGGCTTTGTGCACCTCCAGAGGGAATTTGCTCTGACTTGTTGCATTTTTTTAAAGAATTTGTGCATGCGTTTTCTAACAGGCAGAACTATAAGACTTCAATATCAGCAAAATTTTTGTCCTTTGGTGCATTCAGAAGTAAGCTACAATAGACTTGTGATTAGCATAAAGTGATCATGCAACTTTAAATTACTGAGAAGGAAAGCTGTACATTTTGTTCACAGGTAGAGGCAGCGAAGGCTTCCCATTATTGAAGTCTTTTATCGGAGAGAGACAATAACCTCCCAGTCTTCCGGTCTAATCATATTCTGGTCTAATCGTATTTTGCCAGGAAAAGCTACCAATAAGAATGCTAGCCCTGGTAGTGATTCTGTGTTGTTCCTGTGGGTTATTGGTAAATGCTGCTGCAGTTATAAGGATTTAAACCATTTTCCAATTTCAGTCCTAAAACAGTACTTTATTTCACTTTCCTGAATGTGTCCTGAACATCTTTAAAGTGTAAAAGAAGCCTTACCAAACAATTAAATGGAAATTTGTTAATTAAGTAGTGAACAAAAATCAAGAAAAAAATGGATAATGTCAAGCTGTGTTCAAAAAATCATTTGTGACCAGCTGAATATACACCATCAAAAGTTAGGGTGAAAATTTTTGTTCCAAATAAGCTGTTACAAAAAACCAGGCATGAGCAGAAAATCAGAATCACCACGACTATAATTACTCCTGTCTTTGATCTATTCTGTCTGTCAAATCAGTGTTCACCTAAAATCTGAGGAGAGATGAGCCTTGAAGGCATCATGACTTGAAGACTGTCAGGTTGGAATTTCATGGACTGAGATAGGAAAATGTCCAGAATTACAGGTCTGTGACATTGAATGACCTAACAAAAGTCATATATGAGTCAGAAACAGGTCAAGCTGAGGACTTTTACAATGGGATATAAAAGTTAGAGAGTCAGAAGCAGCCTGGCACAGCTGAGATGCAACTTCTCTAGATCAGCACCCACATCCTAAATTCTAGACAAAAAGCTGCTGTGGGGAGTTTTTGTAAGCATGATGTTCAGCACTGCCATCTGAGATCTGGAAAGAAAATACAAAATCACTGATGGTTTAAAACTAAGAACTGAAAAAAAGTTTGACTGAGGTATAAATATTGATGAGTGCAAGAAAACAAGTCATTTCTTAAGCTCAGTCCATTTAAGTAGAACAGTTTAAAACAGACAGAGGAAGGATATTAGGAGATATATGAATTGGGATTGTGGGCAGAGTTGGAGAAAGCAGTGAGTCTGAAGCAGGATTCAGAGTTCGTGCTGAACAAATCAGCACCGTTGTGGCAAAGTTTTCACTGTGCTACTGCGTTATCCAGTGGTGTGGAAGGATTCAAAGCCTGAGTAGAAGCATGAAGGTCACTAATTATTTTATATGATATTAATGAGACCAGTTCTGGGACATTGCATCAAATTCCGTGTCCAAGTTTTAAAAGGACAACAAAGTGTTAGGAAGGGTACTGAACAAAGACACCAAACTGTGATCTGAGTTAGGGAAATTTTCTTAAAGTGAGAGACTTTAAGAGTTTCATCTGTTTAGTTTATCAGAAAGAAGATGGAAAAATCTCCTGATTAAAGCGTACAAATACATTAAAGGGGCATAAAATTCTGAACATTTATCAAAGGAAGAAAGGCAGAAGAAAGATCATTGAGAGACAGACAAATTCAAATGGGAATTTAGGCATGCAGTTTAATAATAAAGGTAACGCAACAGAAGATCAAACTGTGCCGGCCAACACAGTACAGCTTACCAGAAGAAACAATTTAGTAGACTGTAAGGTATTGTGTTTCATATATGGCTAGCTTGGTGAAAAGGAATGACCTATGATATGTAGAAAAGTAAGCAGATTCAGAGTAGACATTACAAATCTCATGCATAAATGTTCATATTGCCAAATGGATGTAGCTCGAAGTGGAAAATTGTGTATTCTCAGGGTCCTTGTACACTGGGGCTGAGGTGCAGGCTTGCAGTTGCCTGTACGGCAACCTGTAACCTGGGTTGTAGGGTGCATGTGGTAATGTTGGCCCATTTTGCTCAATTCCTTTCACAGCTGGGTATCTGACATACCCAGCAGCTGTGTGAGCATTTACAGTATGGAATTAAGCTCCAGAACTGAAACTGCACTTGAGCTGCCCATAAATTGCAGGCTGTTTATAAAATGCAGAGGTCGACCACTACTAGGAAAATATGAGCTCGTGTTCTGACACGCAAAATGTAACATTGTCATGAAAGTAAATGAATAAGAAGAGGCCAGGGATAAATTTAGATCATAAGTTAAAGGATTTTCAACCACCGAAACACTTCAGTTCAGGAATAGTTTAGCACTTTGAGTAGAGATAGAGAAGCCCTGTGTGTTTCAAGATGGAGCTGGATAAGGATATCAGGATGCTGAGACATGTATGACTGTGATTACAAGTGATGGGACTCAGTTCTTTTCTAACTCCTCTGCTGAGGATATGTTTACATCATTATTGATTCTTTTATGTGTTTAAAATAATTACAACTACAGAACTTTGAAAAAATATATAGTTAACACAGTTATGCAGCCAGAGCACCAACATCTGCAGAATTTCAAGGGGAGATCTTATCTGGGAACTGGCAATGTAGATGGCATGAGTCATGAATCTGTGCTCCTGAAGTGTCTATTCAAAGTAGGCATGCTTGTGAGAGAAAACCTCGCTCTCTTCTCTTCCTCCACCAAAAGAAAATGGTTGAGAACTCTTGAAAGGGAATTTCACAATCTCTGCAAATATTTTCTTCTCTAAAACATTTTAAGCTACAAAGCTAAAGCTTTCCCATGTTTTTTTGAAGAACCATAGTATTCCTACTCATAAACTCTCTCTCTTCTGTCTGCCCCAAACTTTTGCACATATTTACCAAAGCACAAATAAAGGAAAAGAACATTACTAATGAAAGTGTTTTATATATTCTTTATTTTAAAAGGTATGTTTTCAAAAGTAGTTTCAATCACACTGCCTTTGAGATTTTCGTATCATTTGTGCGCTACAGAAAGTACTGTTCTTCACTGATTTCTCCTCTCTCTTTTAAACTTTTCACCTGTAAGGGGGATTCTTAGAAAGCACTATCGGTGTGTTTTTTCAGCCTTAAAAGAATACCTATTTATTTGAAAATATTGAAGAAAAGAAGTAATGGGCTACTGTCAACATTTGTACAAGCAAGATAGTAGTCCTCCAGAAGAGCTTAATAAGAACAGTATAGACAGAAGGTGAAAGCAGAAATTACATCTTACACCTTTTGATGAATTTTACCAGTTTGTTGTAGGTGGATGACAGACATAAAGAAAGAGTATGGTGTGCTGTAATACCTTCCGCTGGAAACTACCCAGAGAAAAGTTTCCAAGTTCAGCTTAGAGCAGTCTCCTAATTTATCCAAGTTATTCCAAGAATAGTCTCCAGAGTCTCACTAACATACTTTTGAATACTGTGATACAAATTATCTTTGAATTAGATGATTTTTTGCCTCAGTCTTAACTGGCAACCTCTCTCCTCACCCCTCCCAAGTCGATGGATGGCATGAAGGAGACCAGGAGGGTAAAATCCCTCCAGCTGTAAGTGAAGATCAGGTTCGGGACCTCCTGAG
>Ga0065711_1030120_pt1 | contig 33626 bp, 18 predicted proteins | sample Hoacrofraction12_FD_59098 | JGI IMG/M metagenome (GOLD analysis project Ga0065711, IMG submission 59098) | Hoatzin crop microbial communities from Cojedes, Venezuela - Epithelial fraction 12 v2 (version 2) | ecosystem: Host-associated > Birds > Digestive system > Esophagus > Crop | place...
TCTTTTTTTTTTTTTTTTTTTGTCTAGTGCGCATCCCATTCATACAGACCTAAAATGCACCCGCTATGTTTAACTGAGCCTCACACACTTCCTCCTGTGAGATCTGTTCATCATGCAGACATGAAGAAAAGCACTCTTGCTGGCATTTGATCCACTAACATTTCAGATACACAACACTGCTTCAAATGACAAAATAATCTAGTAATACAGAAAGTACCAGCCAGTTAAATGTACAACACTTATTATGATCCAAAGTTTCAACAGTCTTCAGCATAAAACCCAGTATTACAAATTTTATACTTACTATGACAGGGTTTCCACGTTTGCGTCTGATTTTTAAAAGATGCTTTATCATCATGTAACAGAAGCAGTCCAAATACATAAATTAATTTTGTACATTTAGAAAAAGCAATGAATGTACTGAAGTTGGCTGACTATTGATTTCAGAACATCTGTGTCACAAAATCATCTTCTGCAATAAAGCAGGTTCGGGTAATTTGCAAACAGCGTACAATTATTGCTTCCGTAAGCTCCTTTGTGTTTCACTTAGACATGTTCATTTGTTTTGAATGTAATATCTGTCTTTAAAACTACGGTCTATAAACATTATTAGAAACAGCACTATTAGCATGTCTCGAGATCGCTGTATGCCAGCAGAATGCAACCGATTGAACAGAAATCAATAAAGGTATTTAATGACTTCATGAGAAAAATAAGTGCCCCTCACACCCTTAATGGATTAACGTCACTTATGTGCAACACATTGCGTACTGCTGACACAGAGCCACTCCAAGCAGTGTCACTTTTCATATGAGTGCCTTAAAACCTTATCAAAGGGAAATTGTGTTTTAATGCTATTTCAGATGTCATTTTTGAGAGGATTTTTACAATCCCATTTCATAAAGCAGAAAGCATGATCTGAATGGTTACAAGTAGCTTTTGTCATTGGCACATGTACGAGGTCACCATCTGAAGCTAGCTGGTGAAATGAAATCCTGAACACAGGAGGAGGAGAACACTCTGAAACGTTACTCAACAACTTGTTTACTGTCGGCTTTCGACTCTGAATACACCGTTCTCTACATATCTGAATCTTTAATCAATTACCAACAGCACGCTCTGCTAGGGAGGGGAGACGACTCCTCACCGTCGGTCCTACAGCGGGAGATGGACGGGACGCGCAGCTCCCCGGTACGCTACCTGAGAATCAAACCGGGACGAGGGAGACAGCAAAACGAAAGAGCTCTACGCCATTAAATGAACGCTGGCCTGGGTGTTTGTCTGTTCATCTTCAGTACACTGCTTTTGTATCCCGTTTTACTTTTATTCACTGCAGAGCAACTGTGGGTCACAGCAAACTGTTCCATGCTCTAATTCCTTTATTTTTACTTTAATAGACTAAATTTGGAAATACGCAGTACCTACGAGGGATCTCTTTAGTGACACGAAGGCTCCTTTTTGGGAAAGAAGCACGTCAAATTAAAGATGTCAATATGCACTGCCTATAAGCAGGCTTTGCCATTACCAGGCTGCACTCACAATTCCGTTGGAGTAAACCCAAACGTAACGGAGGGGAGCTGATGTTCCAGCTTCTTGTTCTATTTGCCATATTATCTACCATAATTTTATGCTCACCACTAAGAAAAATGAAAGAACTAAAAAAAAATATTTAGATATTTTTCCTAAATATAATTTGGTCCGAGTTTTCATATGCAGTTTTCACTTGAGGAAATAGGGAAAAAACTGCGTTCAGATAAAACAAGGAAGCAAATGCAAAAGCTTTTGCTGACTGACTCAAACATTTCCTTATTCCTCCCCAAAGGATATGAAAACTTCTCCGGTAAATGTAGCATCATAATTGGCTATAATTGACTCCATCCTTCAATTTTTAAGGCAATCTATAAAATATGGATTGTTTCGTCAACTGGGAGCCAATTTTGTGACACCACACTGTTTATCTCGTTACAGCGATCTCAGCTGCACTCGATACCATTTGTTACCCCTCAGACTACCTTATCTGTGCTGTAATCCTGGCCCTCTCCACATTTAATGCACTGCACACCAGTTAGCTGTAATACCAAACATTTTGAGTGCTACCAAAAGCATTGCTTGCTGAAGCTCACTGTAATAGGGGATAACAGTAGCAATGATACGGTGGCAGGTGAAGTACAGCCATCGTACGCGGGCAAGTGAGCCCTGTTCCAACACATCAGTGTACTTCACGCTATCCTGTCATTAGTCCATCTCACAACTTATGGCACACGAATCAGAGGGGACGAGGGACAAAAAAATGTACAGGTTTAACCGCTCTGCTGCTGTTTTTCTATTACACCTGCCGTTCTACTGCATTTGCAGTATTTTAACGCAAATTGGTAACACTCTGGCTGTAGAGACTGTTACCACATCTCGGTAGTTTTGCAACAGACTCTTTGGTCACAACAATGCGACGACTTCTGAATGAGCGTGACTGCATCTGGCCATTTCTACTAGCTGAGTAAATGCAAACACCTACAAAGGTATTCAAACACAGAGTCAGAATGATGGAACTGGCTTATCTTTTTTTCCTATGTCTTCCAATAATTATTTTTATTTATAAATCTCTCTTTACGTGCTGCAAGACTTCAGATGAAAACTAAGGTTAGTAGAAGGAAGATAAAAACTAAAACCTAAAAAAATCCAAGTACCAATAGCCACAAAACTGCAGGAAATGATTGATAGAAACATTGATGTAATCCTGTCCATAGCAACAGTTTAATTATGAGCATCTTGGCAGTGAGCCTGCTCTATGTGTTGATTTTCCCCAGCAGAGAATGCCATACAATCCATCTTTGTGTTATGCGCTACATGACTACATGGAGAGGCCAATCAAAGGGGAACAGAGAAGTTGTAGTAAATTACCAGGGTGATACAGGAGTGAGTACGTTGGCGATGAATTATTTCAATCCTCAGGATATGCAAGCCTGAGCAAAAGGAGGGGTAGAAAAAAACACCAGGAGGGTGCTACCCACAACAAAATTGTACTACAGTCCTTAATTACAGTGATTACAGCATACAACATGAATACTCCTCTCTGATGAATGACATGAACTCCTGGTACCCATCTTAAAGTGCCCCATCACAAATTCTTGTTCCCAGGATGACGCCTGTGCCGTCACCAGGACTGACAGGATCACAGGAGGACCCTGCTATCCTAGGTGAGAAGGTCTCCCACCAGGGACGCCGGGCTCCCGGGCCGTGGCTGCACTGGGCATTGCAAAGCAAGGCATGCCAACAGGAGCAGATCTGCTGTGCGGAGCAGCTGCTGCCAAGACCCCGACAGCCAGGCGATTCGTATTTTCGGGGTTCCCCTTCGGGGCGGCTCCAGCGCGGCCCTGCGGGCAGGAGCCCGTGGGCAGATGAGGACGGGAAGAGGAGCACTTGTGGAGCAGGCATCGGTGTGTCTGCTCCGATACCGCTCCGCGGGACAAACCAAAGCACGGTCAGCCAGGAGACCTGCTGAAAGGCCACATTGCCACCCAGGCTGAAACACAAACACGTCAGGCACATCAAAGGGGATGTGCAACACCGTCGGTGAGGTGCAGAGTTCACTCCAGTAAACCAGAGGGCAAGGAGGCGACAGCGGCAACTCTGCAGTGAGGGTGTAAAGGGCAGGGACCTTCGGAGCAGAAGGCAGCAGTGCAGGCTTCGGAGCTTTTTAATAAATAGTGAGATCGGACTGTGACTGGTTCTCAAGATACATGCAGGTAATGTCAGACAGAAACAAAAAAACATAATAGACTCATATTTTATAATTAGTCTTACTTCCAATTTCTATGTTGGAAAGTGTTTGTTAAAAGAACCAACTGTTATGATGCAATGAATGAACTCCATTCAACAAAATGAATACAACAACGTATTTCAGCCTATATGCAACAGCAACCTACAGTGTTCATTTACACACAAAAGTTCCCTTAAACTCCGGACCTATTTTTTGAAGCCACAGTTAGGAAAATCTCTCCGCAACACTGAAGCAGCAGTTTAAGATTATACTATCTGCTCTTTAAAACCTCCTGATAATTTTTAAGTGTGCGGGCAAAGGTTTAGTGAAATCCTGTTAGGCTATTACATGTGGTAAGAAAACCATCAATCATTTCTGCAGCCTAGTGTCCACATTCAAAACTTAACTCAATAAAGACTGTTTCTAGTTTCTATTAAGGTATGAATATTTTATATATGTAACCACATAAATCAATGAGAATACTCATATATGTATATACATGGACCACACCATCTATATGCTTCTTTGAAGAACGCACTGAAAACAATTAAAAAATTTGAAATAATGGCACTCCAGAAATGAGCTTCCTAAAGTTTACAGAAATTACAAGACGTATTCAAACCAAACACGTAATTTTGAACTTTTAAACTTACACCACACAACTGTTGTTCCACTCTACGTTTTTTATTTGCAGATGTGTGACTATTTCCATCTCCAAGACACTGTGGCTGCATCACAACATGAAAACAACTTTTTCTTCTTTTTTAAATACCAAATGTATAGGCATGCTCTACTCATTGTGCATTACCTGCCTGAGAAATTGCTTTTAAAGACAAGGTGTTAGACTTTAGGAGACTCTGCTTTACCTTCACCAGCTCTTCCTCATTAAAATTTACTTAAAACACTGAAGGGCTTTTTTTCTTTTTTTTTTTTTTTGTGGGCAGAAGCTAATGTTCAGTTCATTACATTATAAAAATCTATTAAATCATAGAACTAAAATTGGATTAGTTATTTAAGCTTTGAAAGCCGAAGATACTCATCTGCGTTCCTCCAGATATGGTCATTTTTAGCTCCCAATTCAGGTCTCGTGTTTCAGCTCAGAGCACTCAAGAGGTACTCCGGTTTTCTAAACCACAATGTACTAAGTGATGTCTGTACTTGATAAAAATTCCTTTTGTGTATCATCTCATTTTTTTCAGCACCAAACATTCTAGTTTGCCAACAACAAAAAAATTCACTGTTTGATCATCTCTGTACTGTAGAGATTCTCTCATAATAAACACAACATCTTCTAAAATACCTATGTGACTGTACTGATAGAACGACTGCCTGAATAAAACACCCAGCTGATTACATTGAATATTCAGTTAACTTATTTACCCTTCAACAGCTAGAGAATACAACGAAAGCGAAACCCACAGGAACTCCTGGTAGAGATCTTTTGTCAAGACATTAATCAAAGCTAGAGTAATATGAACGGTTACATCACTCCTCAGTAAGTTCACCTTGGTATTTTCACAAAAAGGTTATTTGCAAAATCTTCAGAAAAAAAGAAAAATGACATATCACTGTTTCGTACCAGGGTTTATGGGAGTGAGGGAAAATGGGAGTCTGCTCTCAGGCACACGGAAATATGTAGCACATACAGTGCTTTTGATGGTCTTTCAGTTACACTTTTTATTTGTGAATGAGAACTTCTACAAGAGTGACTGTGCTTTGTAAAAAATTTGGAAATGCTTAATGGCCGCTATGACACAGAGGACACAGAAGTTCTGCAACTAACAAAATAATTCTGAAGTCTCAATAGAATTGCAAATGAAAAAAATACACGTTTTTAATGAACCAATAACTGAATTAACGATTACAGAATATCTGAAAGATCTTAATGACTACCAAATCTGACATTAAAGTTGGTGGCCATTTAAATCTTCTGTTACTTTTGGTGCATTACTTCAGATCAAAGCACACAAATCTGGCTGAAAGTATTTTTGCCCTAAGATCCCTATCACAACTCTTTTTCCCTAATTGAAAACCTAAATAAAAAAATCCCCAAGACGACCACATATCAAATCTCAAAGAGAAGAGGACAATTTGCCATTTAAGAATTCTTAGCTATTGGAAAAGCCAGCAAAAATCTTTGAGTTCAGAATAGTTACTTTGGCCAGTCTTCCACTGGGCAGAGCTGGGAAGTTGAGACACAAGCCTTGTGGAGGACGTTCCGCAATATTCAGCCTGGAGATGTGCTCCTGACGATCTCTGCTAAAGCTGGACACATGGACGTCCAGTTATCAACCGTGTATCTACGTAGAAACAGCGGCTCAAAGTACAAGGGCAGTTCAGTGAGAAACAAGGTGCTACTCCACGTAAAGAACTGCAGTGAAATTTGGTGACATTTTGTTTAAAAAATCCCACAAAAATAAAAAGCCCTATGTGCCAGTGCTTCGGTTTTATTCATTGCTGTATTTAGAGTCTAATGGCCTCTTTCTCCAAAGTCTCAGCGACCAAAGGGAGCGTGCAGAAGATGTTTCACTTCTTACTGAAGCAGTGGAGAAGACTTCAAGCTTGGGAGGGTTTCCTGAGTGACTGCCACCCACCTTACGCTTCTGATGACTCTGCCTGGGTTGGCTTCTATTAAAAGGTTGAGGGTATCATAGCTCAAGTACGCAGGAGACAGTTGTGGTAGCTGACAGATGAACACTGGTTCAAAACCAACCTGCAAGACACCTCTCGCACCAAGTTAATTAAGTCTGACAGGGAGTAGGGATCTTCATATTAGGAACACGCAATGAACACACCCAGCTGTGGGCTTCACTTACTTCACCCTGCCACCACAGGCGATACTTTCCTGGACAACTTTTGGTTTCCAAGATTAATCCTTCAGAAAATAAATATATGAAAAGCGTATTTTGGAACAGAGCACAGCTGAGATTCTCAATGAAAAAAACTGTTATTTTGGACCACAACGGTAAAGAAAGCTTTTCACAGTTATTTACATGTACTTGAATTAAATATCAAAATGAAGGCAAGAGTGCTCAATAGGCTATAGTTGTCTGAACTATCTCTGATCATTTCTTCAGCACACAGGATTGCAGCACAACAGAAAAAAGGCTATTTGAGGGAGCCAGTGTATTTCTACAATTTGACACAATGCCAAATGTGCAGAACAGTTGCCTGCATCTTGGGATCAGTTTAACCACCTCACCGCAGTACTGACCACAGGCTATCAAGCCTGGCTTCTGATTATCTTAGGCACTGTAGTGAGCTCACATTGATGCACTACTTTTGATTTGGGCAGTAGCTTGGGTACCTCTACACCAAATTCTTTGTGGATTAACTAAACACATATTTGGATCTACTCAGAGTAGCAGTATCTGGAGAAGCAGCACCAAAACATACATGTTCCAAGACTTATGTCTGAAACTAGCTAAAGTAAAGTAATCATCCTACAATAAAAGACAAATTACCAAACTAATAAAAAAAATCAAACCGGAATATTGGAATTATTTCTTTTACTGCAATTATTACATTGAGTGAGCAAGTAATTTCTTATAACATTAAGAATTGGACTTCGTTTAGGCACTAACCCCTAAATCAGAGGCTAGAATTAAGCTCTGTGTGAACTGACATTGTGTTCCAGCTAACCAGTGAACACGAAAGGATCAGCTCATCTCCATTCTGAAACAAGTACTTAGATTGAGGGTCTCATGCCAATTATGGAAGTCTGCTAAAAATACGATCTGATTAGATAATAAGCTTTTCTTTCTCCTCTTCACAATCAGATACAGATAAAATAGGCCATTCCTGCTCTCTTCAAGACACTCCCTATTACTACATTTAAATTCAAATACCAGTTGGAAACACAAACCTCCTATTTGAAAAATACATGTCTTGGATGTGTTGGGCAGAAAAGACATTTTATAGGCTAAAACCTATTATATTGGGACTGTGCTCAGAAAAAAAAACAACTGAGTCTGGCTCTACACATTCCTACACTACTTGACCATACTGTGAAATGGGGAAAAAGCTAAAGGAGATACAGATATCCATTAAAAATACTAAAAGAAAACAAACTTAAGCAGTACGGTACTTCAGCAGTACGCTTATTGCAATTTCTAAATTTTAATTATGCTTCTGGAAGATGGTATATTTGACAAAATCAGCCATCTATTTTTTTGGCTTCATTAATATCAGTGGAGCATTGGGTTTTTTAAACCACACACTTCTTTGCCAGATATGTGTCCACTTCAGAAAGCAAAGGAAGCACAAGACTTTCAGCAAGCCTGGTTTACCATATGACCAGACAAGAAGACAAAGCTTGCAGCAGGGGGAAGATTACTTTCTTTTTCTTCATCAGGCTAGGAAGTCTGCCTGCTTCTGCTCATTCATCTCCCTTAGTCCAGCAACCCAGAACATGACAGTTTACTTTTGAGGCCTTGTTAGTTTGGACTGACCATCTTCGGTGGAGTGTAGTCTGAAAATACTTTGTGTTTTAGACATTTACAGTACACTCAACAAAAGCCAAGGTAAGCTCTTCAAAGGTTCAACAAGTTATTCTCAAAAAAACTCCAACTGGAAAAAAAAAATCCAAACTATAAAAGTCAGGCATAAAACTAGGAAAAAGATTGGAAAGAAAAAGCCTCAACAGCAGTACTGCCTCAGCCACAAGCAAAACAATTCTTCCTCTGCTCTGCAGACAGACTTGAGATCCCATTTCATATATAAACACATCCCTTATTCCAGTCAGCAGTTCAACTTTTAACAAAATTTCTTAACATGGTAATCAGAATAAAAATATTAGATAATCAAAGTAAAACTATATTGCTCTTAGAAACCATCAGAGTTTGATTTCTGTTTTCATATGGAAGTCTACCTGCTTCATCTTAGCTCACATGCTCAAAGATCTCATTTTGCTCACAGAGATTACTTTCTTCTAACCACTTAATTGCACGCTTGTTCACAGGACCAGATAAGTTTTTTCTAACTTAAACAAAAGGAAAAAGGAGTCCTGGGGGATGTGGGTGTGAAGGACAAACAAAATGAAAAAAAAGACAGTGAACAAAAATGTAAAAGGAAAAAAAAATCATTTTAACAGCATAATTTTAACTTGGTTTGCTTCTATGTTGATTTCATTAATATAACTAATATTCTAAGTCTTCTAACTGTAGCTCAGTCCCCCATTTTCTTCCATGTGGGCAGCTCTGTGTGCCTGTAGGGAACTCCATTTAATTCAGTGGGTTACACAAGGCTGTAGCCATTTGCAGATGTGCCGCACATATTTTGTTTTCCTTTCTCTTTGTCAATGCATTTTTAAAAAATACAATAAAAATTGCAACACTGAAAAGAAAAACCCAGCCGCCCCCGCCCTCCCCCAAGCCCACCACCCCTGCCTGTTTTAGAGCTGGGCACTATGAACTTCCCGCTTACTTCCTCCAGCCATTTGCCGATGATCTGGATTCGTGAGGACTAGCAAACCATTTGCAGCACTAGGGGAAATTCTCAATCACTGCTCTTGTGAAAAGGTGTGGTGAATTTTAAGGATTTTGTATTTTGAAAGCAGAGGTAACTATTCCAGATTTAAATCAGTACTCTGGGACTGTAACCCTTCATTCTGATGGGAGTTATTTGCTGTGAAGCTCATTGCTTTTCTCTGGCAAATAAGTACAGCCTATAGTCTTAAAACATATTTTTTCTTTTAATTCACAAAACTTACATGCATGAGAAAAATACTGTTAGGCAGAACCATTTAATTGCCATTAACATCCCAGAAACAATAAGCCATCTAGACAGAGGCTGATTCAACTAGAGAGGCACAGACACAGGTCCAGGTAGACTTGCTTCTTTTTTTTTTTTTTTTTTTAATGCAACATAGTTCCCACCCTAACTTCTACCAATACAAATTTGAAGATCCATATGGCAAAGTTCTCAAAACTGAAACAAAGGTTCAGGTTAGCTAAGTTACCTGGCTCCATTAGCTCTGCCTACAGCCTTGAGTGGAAAAGGCGGAGAAATGCCGTGTTAAATTGGAAAACCACCACCTCTTTAACACAGTTGACAAAAAAGCCAGGTATTAAAAAAAAGCATGCAGACTATAATTTTAGAAAAATAACATACTTTAAATTTACCGACCTGTAGATCATTATTTTCAATATTGAACAACATTGTGCAAGAAAAGTAAGGCAGCCTGGACCAGCTTCAGCCCCACCTCAGCCTGACGCGGGTGGGCTCCGGCTCGGCAACGCAGGCTGATGCCGCTCCGCCAGGACCGTGCCCCGCAGCCACGGCACGCCAGCGGCCCGCAGCCATACCACAACCCTGCCAGGCAATGCCAGTATTGGATAAAATAAGGTGACTGTTCGTGCAGCCTCAGTAGATTGTAACAAACACCGCTGGGCACTGCTGAAAGCTTGCATATGACATTGCAGTAGTACCCTCTCTTCAGAGCGTAGCTTTGGTAGAAAGTAGTACCTTTTCCTCTTTTTCCCACTCTTCTTTCTTCAGTAAACCAGAATTTAAGTAAATAGTCCAATGTGTCATATCCAAAAGTATGGAAAGAGTTTTTGTTTTTAAATGTGTATGTTTTGGTACGCAAGCGGAAATTACGCAATGTTATCCTCCCATTTATAATTCCCCCCCCCCAACTATCAAAATGATCCCCTGCATGGACACAAACATGCCAACAGAAACTCTGCTTCAGCCTTTGAAACTCCGTCAAGGGTGACCTCTCTGAGCACAGATTTAAGTGTTACAAAAGGAGACGCTCTAACGGACAGGTATATGAAATGAATGGATCAGAATCCTTTTCTCCGCCCCAGCATTTAGCCGCGTCTTCTGAAGACAACACGCAAGTGTGCACCTCTCACGTAACACCACCTTGTTAAAGGTAACCTGACGCAGCCAGGTAAGCAGGGATAGCTTTCTGCTTCAGTAAAGTCCAAAGGAAAGACGAGAGAAGTAGTGCTAAAACTATGCTGCATGCTTTTAAGAACAGACATTTTTCTTTAGCTCCATTTACTGTAATTTTATGCCACTGCATTTAGAGCACCTAGGTATCAAGAGTAAAAAAGAAATGGGGGAGCTAAGTGGAGGGAGGGAGGAAGGGAGAGAGAAAACCCAATTATCAAGTTAAGTTACGCAACAGCATTAAACATGCTTGGGTTTTTTAGGGTTGTTTTCTGTTTGGTTGTTTTTTTTACAGAGTACACATCCATTTCTGTGCCAATCAACTCAACACCACATATTTTGAAACAGTATTTTGTAAATCTGCAGCTGTAGACAGCATGTATTTTGAAATGCCACTATACTAAAAAAACAAGGTCTTTGGTGGTGTAATACTCCTATTTTGTTTTTTGCATCAACCCCGTCTTTCTGAAAGCTATTTAGAAGTCCTGAATGCTACACTTAAAGGGTCCTTAATTTTGGAGGAGACACGTAAAGATTCCTGGAGACACTACAAACATGTGCACTCCAAAGCATTTCCTCTGTGATCAGTTTGAAATATCTCAGAAATACTCCTGTTTGCCCATTTAAACATATTGATATCAATTGTAATCTAACCAGCATTAAAAGTTATTTTATATAGTTTAAATCTAAACAAAACATTTCAAAATCATCTTTGGGAAATGTTTCCAAAGAATTACAGTGAAATTGTTTGGTGGGTTGTTTTGTTTAGTTTTTTTTTCTTTTTGTATTACCAGTCATGAAAGAGGATTTCTATTTTGTCCTGATTTGGAATGGGAATATTCCTCCTGAAATATTAAAAATGTTTTTTTCGTTAGTTCTCTTCAGAATATTTACGCAGATTATTTCTGTTGCCTGACAAGCATGCAACATACTTCAAACCGTAATGCAGAAGGGGAAAATGAACCATGGCACAGTCTGCTTAGAAGTATCTACCTCAGGTACGCAGTTAAATCACCCGCTTATACACCTGGTAGGATTACAACGGGAATTTCTGTGCCTCAGTGCAGGAATGGTACCCAAAATCCCTTACCTTACATGTCTGAGAACTTGCAGAAGTCCAAGTTTTCACCAGCAAAGCTGCAGAAGCTTCCTGAATTCTGCATTATCTTATCTTGTACCGAATATATTGCATCTCCAGGCCATTCGCCACTCACAAATGAGACCGGACAAAACCCCCTGAGGCTCTCGAGTCGCAAGAAAGCTCTGACTGCCTAAGGCCATCGTCAGATGCGTTGCGCTGGATGCATCTGAGTGGGGTGAAGAGGTTACTGCTCCCAGCTGCTCATCGCCAGGGGAGAGGAACATCGCCTCACCATCACAGCCACGCACTCGTCTCCTAACCCCCCGATGCCAAAATGACAGGCTAAAATGGCTTTGTTATCGGAACTGCGTGAGGGAATGGCGGCTGTCTGGACAGGCCAGGCTAGGGAGCAGGTAGGTGGGCTGGTAGCTGGCTGGGACGGGCGGCTGGCAGCAGAAAGCCCTTACGTGGCTCAGCCACTGCCAGCTGGGCTTGTCTGACTGCGGCCCTCGCTCGCCTGTGACACGGAGTTCAGCACAATTCCCTGTTCCTTCTAATCAGCACCAGCAGAGGAAAGCTGACCCTTTTTAATTATTAAAAGAAATCCTTTTCCTCCTAATAGAAGCCATGGCACTTAGTGCTAAATGCAAAATCTGTAGGACCTTCAAGTGACAGTCAGGCAGAGCGTGTCCCTGTCACCAACCACGGAGAGCAATGCCAGCGACGGCAGAGAAACTGCGGCTTGCGGCTGCTCACCCGAGCCTCTGGGAGGGCGAAAGGCTACACAGCACACCTACGCTCAGAAGCCCCCCTCAAAAGAACCAGGAAAGTAACCTAGATCTGGATACTGCCCCACGCCCAAAATCAGAATTAATCTCTTTTTCATTTTTGCGAGAATGCAAAAATTATTACATAGGTAATCCTCATCAGAATTAGAAAATATTTATCAACAGGTAAGCCGTGAAGTTGATGTTAACTAGTATTAAACAGTGCTACAACATACAAAACAGTTTCATATGCACTGACTATTCTGTGATAATTCCATATTTTGTTTCTTAAATACAAGACACAAAATCTTTACAGACAGGCCACAATTACGACCAAGTCTCTGTCAAGATCAGCAGTACATGACAATGTTACTATTCAACGTGTGCAGTAATCTTAAATGCAACACTTCCCTAAAACCACCATCTGACTTTTTGCTACTGTGTTTATGTATTATGCACAACATGGTGTAGAGACACTACAAAATATCCTAAATTCTGTTTCCATAATGACTGTATACATATAACAGCATAGAAAAGAGAAAAAAAGCGGAAAGGAAGGGGAAGGAAATAAAATAAAGATGTAACTATGAAAACTCAATTTTACATTCCAACAGAATATAAAAGCTCCCAAACTTTATCACAAATTGATGAGGGAGATGAAATAACATCTCAAAGACTGCTATATAACTTATCTAACCACTCTATAAGAGCAACAGATATCCGTATTATACGAGGCATTCTCTAAACTTACTGTTACTTGAAATTTAGGGTACATTCAGTCACCATTGCCCACACAGTAAAATAATTTTTTTCCAGTAATTACCTGAAAAGATGACAGCTGGGATTTGAGCAACTGAAATCATACTTTTGTTCCCAAGAATTATCAGACCAGAAATTCAATGTATTGCTAGAAAACTCCCACACTCTCTTTGGGCTGTAATACTGCAGCGGCTAGGGAGTTTGACAAAACAGGCCCATTATTATTTAATTCCCAGAAAATGCAATTTGGAAGATGAAAAGAGGACAAAGAGAGAAGGGGAAAAAGCCACAAAGGTTTGGTAAATGTCATGAGATTACTTCATAGCCGTTTTCCACCCGAGAAGCAGATATAGCTTCAAATGTTTTGTGAGGCTGATATGGAAATGGTTGCTAAAATGCACTTTCAAATAAAAACAACTTTACGAAACCAACTATCATCCCCTCCAGGCAGCAGCTCCTCTCGACGCTTCCGATAAGCCTACAGCTCTTGTTCAATAGCCCTTCTCTCACCCCTGAGCAGGAAGCAAGCTGTGAAGTTGAGCAGCACTGTTATGGGATGCTACCTGCTGTGCTATCGGTGGACTTCAACAAATAATTAGAGCTGCCGGCAGCCATCCAGGACTGTAAAGGCTGCTGATGCACCAGGTCACGGCGGTGACACTTCCCAGTAGCGATCGCTACAAGAGGTTTCCAGGCCCCTGTCCTCTCACCTTGTTCAGAGCATGTTTCAGTCGCACTAGTTAAAATAACCACAGTCCCCAAGGCCTTGTCGACCCTGGCAGTGCCCCTCTTTCCTACGCCAGTGCAGCTGGATGCGCAGCAGCAGCGGGAGCGAAAATGTCTTTACATAGGAGCCAAGTTTTTCTTTCATTACTCCATATGAATTGCACCAGCATCTGAGGCACTGCGTCTATCTGCAGTGTCTAAGGCACAGTCAAATGCGTACAGAACCTACTGCCGAAGGTCAAGTTATGATTCTTACTTTTAATGAGTATGAAGTTGCTCAGCCCTCTAGGGTAGGATTCCTTCAAAGAGACGTTCAATTCTGCTGTGTCCAGAACACAGGACCTAATTCACACCTAGCCGTAAGTTTAAGCGCATTTTAAAGTCCTGTTAATTTAATTTCACCCACGTACTGCCAGATTAGAGAATTATACGACTCAAGCGCTACAATGGATCTAGACAACAACTCTGGAAATAAATTTTCGACATCGGTAAAGGTTCTGGTAAAACTCGTGTAGAATTTCTGTATTATAGCCACTTGCAGCATTCACAACCCATGAGAGAGGAGGAAAAACGTGGAATCACACACAAATATTTCTGATAGCAACTGCTGATCCTTGTTTTCTTTATTTTCTGACCTCCAGTTTTTCTTTTTCTTCAAAATAGCTGACAACCGAAACTGTCTTTCACAATTTCAGATATACAACCTCCTCTGCAGGTTTCTCTGACAAGGATTTTCCTCCATGCAACATATTTTGGCTTACTCAGAGAAATCATCTCATCTACTTGCATTTTAGTGTGAATTTCTCAGACAAGCTACTCACTGAATTCTCCACACAAAGCAGAGAGAATCAGTCATCAGAATGGAATAAATTTCTTCAAATGGAAAGTAGAAGAAAAAAAAATGTCAAAGGATCAGTGCCACACGTATGAAAATGTCTTTTTTTGAGTACAGAAATAGCCAGATTTTGGCCAAACTTGAGAAAACACAATGAAAAGTAAATTCTAGTAGCAATGTTGCAGAGGTTAGAGGTGCAGCAAATTGCTTAATAGCTACACTGCATCATGATAGTAGTTTGAAATACAAAGACAAAAATACGATCAAAATTTTGCACTTGTAGCTTAGCAGAAAAGTTCAATAGCGATATTGAGTAGAACATCAGAAAGTGAAATGCAGTATTTCGAACATACAGGATAAAAGGTCAGAATGCTGGGAAAGATCTGTAGCGGGGACTGAAATCCAGTCCTGGGACAGAGTGTTACTGAAACACAAACGTTCACCTCCACATCCAGGAGTGAGCAGCCAGCAAGCCTCCTGACAAAACCAAAGATACAGAAGTATCAGAAAACTTCACTGATTTTGATTCTGCATGGTAAGAAGCTGTAGTTGTGTACTGAGCCCTGCATACATGTCCTCTAACACGTTTTCTAAGTTTTCTAAAACAAGGCTAGAAAAGACCACAAACGTATATATATCTATAAAAGAGTAACTTAGGAAATGGAAAAGCCAGAATACACAGTAACACAGGAAAAACAGAGTACAGCTTTGCACTGACCCTGAAAAACTAAAAAATACAGAAAACATAATATTAATATTTCACCCTGTGGGGACAGGTTAAAAAAAAAATCTTCAGTACATATAGATGTTGCTGGAAGACAAATTTAGCTCCTTTGTGCAGCTAAGTTCCAAGATCTGTACTTTCACTTCTCCATTTGGGTCAGAAAGTACTCTTTGGGATATACTGAAGCTTAGTACTTTTTGAATACATAGTGACCCAGATGGCAGAAAAGGAACGCACTCACTGCCAACCCAGTCCAGGCTGCAATGACGCTTAACATCAAGAAGAATGTGAAGAGTACAGGAATCTGCACAGAGTAGAGGGCAAGAAATTGTACAAAACTAGATATTAATCTCCCATGATTGAAACCATTTATTCATAAAAGAAATAAGACCGCAAAGGGGAAGTGCCTCATTAAGTTAACGTTTAAACCATATTAATGATGCAGACCAGAAGGCTAACTACAACAAAAAAAAACCCCAACAAAAACCCCAAACCCAACCAAACAAAAAGTCAAACAAGAAAACCTCAAATCAAAACACCAAAAATGAAATCCCCAGAACTCAGATACCGCAAAGAATAATGAATTATGAAAGCCAGCTTGTACTAAGGCAAACAGAATCTAAACAGCTCACACCCAGAATATTTTCCTGCAAGTCTGCAAAATGCTTAAGCTAAAAGCAGTTCTACTATGTCTGACTTGCTCAGAAAAGATTGAGCTTCCCACTGCAGCTTCAAGAAGAGGCATAAAGACAAGTGGATGTGGTGATAAGATACTGTGTCCCCTCTGAGAAATATGACAGCTGCAGGAAAAAAACCAGAGAGCATACATAAATACTTAATCAGATGACCAAGTCTTATATGCCATAAGAAGTTTAGTGATTTGTGCTGATCCTTTGCTGCTTTTCAGTGGTTTAGTCTCAGGACAAAATAGTCTTTGTGTCTCTGATTAACTCTGAAAGGGGAGACAAAAGCTCCAAGAAGATACCCCTTAGGGCACTAGTGACTGAGCGAATGTCAAGAGCACAAAGTTCACTTGAATTGTTTTATAGCTCCCTGCTCCAGCTATTTAACAAATACACGAACACAAAGTTCACATATCGCCAGGAGTGTGGAAGCGGGCGGAGGAAGACTCCACCATGGAGAAAGCTCAAGGGGCAGCAACACAAGATGTAAATAACATTTGGGGGAATTGACACCTTGCATCTCCACAGGTACAGCATGGTGATGGGCTTCCAGCGAGCTCTGCTGTACTCTGTAGAGTTTTGCTGGTTTGCACAGAGATGAGAAGAACAAGCGGGAAACACACGAAGGACACCATGGAATTGTGTAATATTATAGCAACAGAAGCAATAAAAAGAGCCAGAGAAGTTGGACCATGTGCATTCTTAAAAATGATGATGACCAGTCATGGTAACGGAGGTAAGGAAGAGCAGAAGAGTGACACCATCACGAGCTCGTGCGAGTAGCACCCCGCTTCGACGGACAGAGCGGCTGGGCCCCGGTTCTGCTTTGAGCAGACATCAATTTGAAAACATTGCAGTCCCATTTGTCATCACATAGATTTGAACCTTCTTCGCACTGATTTATTTCAAGGACTGTGGCAGCAAAAAATAGACCACAAAACTATAAGCTTTGCTGTAACATATGTAAGTCAGTCAATGCAAGACATCATAAAAACACCATGGTCTGATGCATAAGCAAACTGATTAAAAAATGTGTAATACTTAGACATCACAAACAACCAAAGCACTTAAGCACTAACCAACATTTTCATGAAGAGACTTTCTTCACCAACACAGAATACAAAACGCTGACATTGCCTGCAATTTCACGTAAAAAGAGATGTCACTATGCAGTTGCCACACACAGGACAAGATGACTGCTCTCATCTCAAAAAAGATCAGATTGTTAGAAAAACTCCAACAGCTCAAAAGCACAGACAACATCCGAAATACTAATATGTGGAAAATATATAGTCAACAACCAGAGTAAGACACAGGTTTTAAAATACCAGTTTTTCACATTTAGGCCTCACAGAGAGCAGAAACACTTCAAGAAGCTCTGAACTTTTACAGCACTGATATGACAGGTTAAGGTTAGTGAAGAAAACGAATTGGCAAACCCCACAGAAGAGTAAATAGAGCGTGCATAAAAGCCAGAAGTATGGATGGTTTGGGTCCCTCTCGGAGAGGAAGCAAAGAGGCTGGACTGCCATACAAAGCAGACGTGCCTGCCAGCAGGCCAAGGAGACTGGTCAGGAACTTTTCATACTGTTGCAACAACACAAAAGGAAACAAGCTCAATCGTGGTATTATTGTCAATTTTACAGAGCAGATTGATTCCTTTTGCTTTGTAACAGGAGGGGGGAAGAAAAAAAGTTCTGTAAGTAAGGAATCCTGAGCAAGGAGACACAGAAGGACCAAACCTTCAAAGCCACACGCACGCAGAAGTAGACACAAGCATATCTAGGCTAGATAACAAAGCCAATGTACGAAGGCTAAGATGCACAAGTGAATCATCTACCCGTCTCCAAGCAGCAACCGTGCCAGACACCCATGCAAGGGGATCCCCCCATCCTTGTACATTCAGGCAGTCCTTCAGTAGTAGGAGAAATCCTAACGAAAGCCAAAGTCTCTGCTGCCTTTTCACGGCCCAAGTCGTACCAGTCTAGGGTATTTCTTACTGGGGTTGGTGTATATAAAATCTCTATTGTGTGTATATTTTGTACGAATGAACTGTGCAGTTCTTCCGTGAAGGAGATCCTTGGTCATCAAAGTGCATTGCTGGGTCTTGCATACTAGGGACTGTAATAATCCTCACAAGTCGTTACAAATTAAAGAATTTGTCTTCCCAGAGCTGCTTCTGCTCAGCCGATACTACAAAGAAGTCAGAAAAAAAATGGCTGGCCTCCAGTTATCTTAGCTAAAACAACAAATCTTCCTCCCGATTGCTGTACCTGCAAGCAACCACAGCCCAACCTCTGCCCGCCTGCCCTGGCGGGCCGAGCATCCTCCCGGATGGGGCTCTCCAGAGCCCCAGCTCACCCAAGCACGCCAGCTGGCAGGACCACCCTGCCGCGAGGGCCTCTGCCCAGGGGCTCTCTGCCGCGCGGCCGCACACGCCGCAGCAGAGGCTCCCCTCCCAACAGCTTCACCGACACCCTTCAGTCATCCAAATCAACACTTGACCACCAGACAATGGCAGGTTATTTCCAGCTGTTAAATGCAGTAATTTGAAACAGTATCTGTTTTAAAACAATTGCAGCAAATCTGGATCCCAGATCTGGAATCAATTTGTACTGTTGTCAATTTAACTAAAGACAGCACAATTTAGCTATAAAAGGCATTTTTCTGGCATCCGGCTATTCTCTAGATGGCAAAATATAAGACAGGAGCAGGCTGAAATGTGACCTATAAATTTCATTCTCTAATCTTTTTGAATATTGCATCTGAAATTATTCTTTAAAAATTGAGAAGAGAAGCTGTAAGCTTTTATGAATCACAGAAATGGGCAAAAGTATGCAGGAAGGGCAAGCAAACCCAAACCCACATCTATTTGCATTTTCTCCTTCCAAATCAGCCAACCAACAGCTAGGCTGAAGGGAAAACAGGAACATTTGGTGGTTTACTCATAAATTAAAATCGAAGTATATACAATACAGATATGCAATTGAGTCATCCTTTCCCATTTTTCATACATCCTTTGTTTTATACTACAAGCTCTTCAGGACAGGGGCTGTGCCTCTGTATTGTTGAAAAGTGCTTAGTACAAAGAGGCTCTAATGATGTGTGGAGACTTGCGTGACTACTAAAATATTAATATTTTATACTTAATTTTAATATTTAATATTAACAATATCAAGAGCAGCAACAAATATCTCTGTGGGGCTGTCACAGGTGTAATCTTGGCAAGGGAGGGAAAGCTCAGAAAGACGAAAGGCTGCATTTTCAGATACTCATGCCTGCAGATCCGTCCAAGCTGCACGGAGAGGGCCCTTGTGGCATCCTACCCACTGTACATGGTAGCTGCCATCGACTGTCTTGGCCACCACAGAATTCATGCTTCATCAGGTCTGCATTGCCACTTTAAAACAATGAAAACAGAAAATAATGCTTATACTCAACTGTGATCCACCATATGCTCTAGTGCACGGGTTCTCATATGTTTCGTGCATGCATTGCCTTCTTTACCATTAGGTTAACTCCTCTCCACCCACCGCTAGAACTTTTATATGAGACTAATGTAGGGAAGTTCTCAAATGCCCTAATTTGAGCTACTCAATGCAAAAGAGGGCCATCAAGTGCCCAGCTGCTCTGGCCTCACAGTTCAGGACATGGTGAAGCGCTTAGTACGCTTAAATCTGCAGCGCAGGTTTCGTGTTCAACCGAATCTCACTTTCGGGCTACAGCTATAAGTTAGAGATGGAAAAGACTTACTAGATTCTCCTCCTCCTCTCCTTGCTTCTATACATGTTATTTCTCAGTGCTGCAGGCAGTCTACTCCTAAAAAAATTCTGGGACTCTGGTAACTTCCTCCAGAGAAATGCTACACTTCTTTCATTCTCCAACACATGTGGTTTTCTAACATATACTGTAATTTCCCCCCTTATTTCTATTATTATTGGCTACATATCGCTTTAAATAATTTTCTGTTCTTTTCTGCTAATTGCACCTCTCTGTGTTTTCCAGTTTCTCCATACTAGCTTGTCCTCCTCCAGCATACTGACTTCTTAAAAGAATTCCTCATAACTAAACATACATCCTGATGCTTACACTGAAACACAAGGCATCGAAATGAGGATCAACTGAACAATTACAATGCTGAATTCATAAAGCTGTCCTTAATCCCAAACCTACTTAGGCACAGTCATATTCACCATGAACACAAAATGCACTAAAATTGTAAGCCTCAGTTAGAATACATTTTACTGAATTGTTAATTTAATTTTATAGCAGAAAACTACTATTATTGCATGAATAAAAGTCCATTGGCTTTTACCTTACTAAATGCAGGATACAATTTCCTTGTAATCAAAAACAAGCCACCAAAAATGAACTTCACACATCCTCTACTGAAGAGCAACCTCTACAAAAAATATCTCCCAGTATTTCCTAAGGGTTACCCAAATGCCACTTCCTAAGTATAATTAGAGAAATAGCACAAAATGCCTTAAGGTCAGACACCGAAAAATATACAAGAGAATTAAAATTTCTCATTGTAAAAAGGATTGGTCAGCATGTAAGACAGGTCCAAAATTGTAAACTTTTGTTGTGTAATCTAAATTTATTGTATATTACATCTAAAATCATACAAGTATGTTGGCTTTTGTAATTTAAGCTGACCAACCAAACTTAATCTTCCATAGAAAGTGCAAGCTTCTCAGGATACAGAAGCATACTTTTACAAGGTTTGGTGTTTGGAAAACATGAATAAGCAAAAGGGCAAGAGTGGAAAGCTGCACAAAAGATGGAAAGGTGTTCACTGAACAAACGAAAAGAGAGGTCATGGCTGAATTCCAAGCTGTATGATCCTTGTCTTTTTCTTTGTGGTCAGCTAAAATAGTTAATTTTAACTTTATTCTGCAGCTTCTTGCCTGAAAGACATCACTCACTGATATTCTTTATGACTTAGTAATTGGTAATAGAATGAATGAGTTTTCAATGCATCGATATTCTGTAACTAATACATTGGCCTTTCCATCACAAAGCAATGATGGCACATTTGGAGAGCAGTATATTCAATTCTGGTTTTGCTGTTACACAGAACTCCTCATGAAAGTGAGAATAATAATAAAAAAACAAGTTATAAGTAGACATGGACAATAAGCATATTTCTTTTAGGCACAGATTCCTATGTTTATTTATAAAGAATGTAACTATGCCAAAAATAATACTATTAAGATCACAAATGAGGAATATTACTTCCATTTCAAAAGAAATGCCTCCCCCAATGCTTTCTGCAAACATTCAAATCCCAGCTTAATAAAAACAAATGGCATCCCTCATTTCTTCAAAATTGCATATTTGATATCCAAATGTTTGCTGTTCTAACAAGATACAAGCACTTTGAAATCCCACATTTACGTATTCATGTGCCAGAAGTCAGACACATCTTTTTTCGTAGATGTGGGTGAATATAATAAATACATCTGTAACTCTCAACATTTCTAGACCTTGCTTTTAAACATGAAAAAAAACCATAATGGCAGATAGTAAAGGCCACTGGAAACATCACAAAACCGTTGTAAAGGTGAAGTCTTATTCCCTTGGCATGTAATCTCCACCACCATTTGCAACCACTTTCGGTAGCAGATACTAACTCATTTTTCAGTTACATTTGCAATCTTATTTATATAGTGAAGCTACAGGTGATTTCTTACAAAGAAGAGCTTACAGAACAGCTCCAACAGCAAGTAATTGATGTTTCAATCAAAATTTCAAATATTGTACACTTCAAATAGCTTAAACACATGACATTCAATATATATCTGAGGAAAACTTCACACATCCTGCTTCCAAGGAGTAGTAATTGAACACCACAACTTAAACTGCACACAGTAGTCATTCACATACACTTAACCAGTCAACTTGAGGACTATGGGAACCTATGTCTTAAAGTGACTTTTCATTTCCAAATTGACCCAGTAAAAAAGAAAATGAAGAGCTATTTATCCTTAACAACTGTATTGAATTTACCAGACTACAAGGGCCAACTCATTTTTTTCATATATTATCAAGTTTTACTAAGAATGTCCCTGAGGCATTTTTTGTTTCTCTTCATTTGACTGCTAGTTGCTAGGTGGCAGTCACATGTACCCAGATCTCACAGAGCAACGTTTAGCAGGAAATGGCATTCGCTTTCAGTTCATCAGTGAAGATATATTTGGAATTTCTTACTTAGCAGCATTTAGTGTTACAATTACTCAGAAGCAAGATCTCCCCCATCACAGATTATTTAAAATAATACAATAGTATGAAGTCTCTTGAAAAAAAAAAAATCTCAATTTGTTTCATATACCACTTAGGGAAACAGTTAAGTATGTATTTGATAGTAGCTATTTAGCATAAGAAATCTTGTAATATGCATATGTAGAGGGTCTGGCATAACATTTCCATCAGACACTCTCAACAGCGTGTATATATTTAGCAATGTGATATGAGATGATCACCATCAGCAGTTTGAATTTGACATTTAAGATGACATTAATAGCAACACTAGAAACATGACAAACCTTGGGCAACAATAACGGAAAAGTAAAATGATGCTGTTATAATTAGGCTTCCAAAAATAAGCCCATCTTTCAGTCATAGCCTTCTGCCACTGCACCTAGAAGCCCTCCACAAAGCAGTACAAAATTTTTTGACTATTAAACGTGCCACAGGTAGGGCAGTCAAAAGCAACAAGACGAGAGTTCTCCAAACTACACAGTTTGAGTTGCCTGGGTACTAATATATCATTTTATTTCTGCACAACGGTGACAAAAAGGCCTTCACCGAACACTGCAGGATGGCAGCCGCTGACACACATTTTTCCCCTCTGGACTTCTGTCATGACAGAGCATTTTAAACATTTAACTTTATGAGGTATCGAACTCCATCAGATGAACGTTATCCCAGTTAAAACACCAAACAGTTTCAGAATACGTGAAATAAATGACGAAGGTTATTTATCAAAATAAACTTCACAAACCCGCACCACTGAGCGTCTGGGGGCCCCGACGCCGGCACTCTTCGCCGCCATTTGGGGCCCCAGCAGCAGTGACCGTACGGCAGCATTTGGCACGCAACATAAAAAACGGGCCCATCGAGGTATCAGTGCTGTACCGTGCCCTCAGAGAAATGTCCTTCTGACAATAGGCCAAACACAGAGAATATTCAAAGTCTTTTGAGGCTTCCAGAGGCTATGACACTGCCTGTAGCATCCCAATCTCTGGCAGGAAAATCTAAGGAAATTTTCCTGATGGGGAAAGGCCCTGAAGAAATGGTTGCCTAGATGAGGACTACCACCTTCTGTACAATATGGTCTGTGCCACTCTAAGCCTATGAAAGCTTCTGATCAAGTTTTAAAAAAAAAAAAAAAAATCTGGGCTGACACAATGTCCAGCGATCCCTCCCACAGCCGCCATTTTAAGGAGATAGTGGAAGATGGAGAGCAGCCTCTGTCTCTGCGAAGCTGCTGAGAACCAGCAGCGAAACCTAAAGGGGCACTGGCGCTTACGAAATGCTTCCAGAAGGGGATTTGGGAGCATTTCCAAAATACCGACTGCAGAAACTCCCCGTGCGCCAGCAAAAGGGCCTGGAAAAGGACTGGATCCAGCAGCCTGCACCCTGCGAAACGGCGACCAGTGCTTCCCTGCTCGGTGGTAGCCTGGAATGAAGCCCCAGAAATGAAAGCACGCTTGTTTGATTCAGCTTGGCTTCCTAACCAAATACTAAGTACAAGGCAGCAGCTACTCTGAACCTGCAGTTTATCTGGATTATGTACTCTCTTTACAATTATCTTCTGCTTTACTAAGAATTAACTTTCATACATAGAGTTGCCTTGTTTGTCCTGCGCTGAATTAAGAGCAAGGGTTAGCACCTCCTGACTGCAGCTCGGTCATCTAGTGGGAAACAGAGCGGATGATTCACTACAAACCAACAGTCAAGTACCAACAAACTAAACAAAAAATAAAACGTTAAGAAGAAATAAAAAAAAACCCTTCTCTCTTTTCTTGTCTCTTAATGTTTCGTCCCCTCAGCTCAATCACATTACATTAAAAGTTCAAAGTTTGAAAGGATTTTCTATTAAAATTGGAAAATCAAGAGTATTGTGGAAAATATAAATTTTATCTGCTGATAGTAATCTTAGCTTTATCAATAAACAGGTACCTCTCTGTATACTAAAGCTGGCGTTTCTCTCCCATCTAATTTCGCAAAACAGTTCGGCACGTTCTTAACTTTACACTTTATCTGAATCTCAGCAGAGGCGATGAAATACAAGCATTGCACCAAAGACACACCGTTATCTTGGTGCTTTGCAGAAGAGGGATCTGCACCAGACATTTCAACGCTTTGCTCAGTATTATGAACATGTCCTCTAAACAAAAACTAGTTTGTTTGCTGCCGTATCACACTCCCCTTTGCTGTCAGTGAAATCAATTAAATAGTTGAAGCTACACAATATCTGAAGAAATAGCTTCTTAGGGCATCGTCTATTTTGAAACAAACCGAGCTTCAGGATGGAGACATCCACGCCCTCATCCAGAATGCAGGTGAGCTTCAGAACCGCCCCCGGCGCTGGCTCCGTGATGCCCAGCGGCAGCGCGCGGTCCCTACCCCCTGGTCTACAGGAGCACACACCAAGAGCATATTCCTGTAACAGGAGGTCCTTCAGCACGGATTCACCGCCCAGAAAGGCTGTACAGCCTCACGTCACGTCTCGCAGCTCTCACTCGTAACAAAACCAAGGAACAAACCTGACCTCTCGAGACAAGTTTTAAATCAATTAGCAAGAGCCTGCAGTAAAACAACTAAAATGCAGACTGACCTTTCCGAGATACTGTTTATCAGATACGCCTTATTCCAAACAGCCACGGTAGGTTTGAGTGGACGTTCTCCACTAGTCATCTCTTTCTACACATCCATTTGGTTGGTAAACAGTAAAGCTGCACTACCATAAACAAAAGCACTGGGAGCCACACATTCCTTCTGCCCAGCCTGTCCTCCCTGGCAGGCTACAGGATTAGATGGTATCTCCTGCCTGAATTTTGCCCTCCCTCCATCTCCCTTGCAGACTGGCACAAAATGAAGTACTCGGAGAGAGCAGGGATGACTCAACATAAAACCTTTTGTTTATTAAGAAAAAAAAAAAATAAAAAAAATTGAGCAATGAATTCTGTGTGGGTTCATTGTTCAGTTTTGTCCATTATTGCCCAGTTTTGTCCAAGAGATTTTAAAATCACCGTAGCAGTAAGGTTGAGGGGCCAATGGCAAAAAGAGATGCCTACGTTGAGAGCAAAGCTGATTTTCTTTTTTTTTGTTGTTGTTGTGGCTTTTTTTTTTTTTAAATAAAGGTTTAGGCCTTTCATTTCTCATTCTTTCAAAATATTTCTTCATCGTCTCTCATAGAAATAGGAAACTACTTGTTACTACAAACATGCACAATTACGAGCAGCAGATAATAGAAGTACACAAGCGGTACCTGAAGCCAAGCAACACAATTATACTTTTCCAGGAACAATAAGCAAACAGCAGTGCACTTAGAACAAAAAGCAGCCTCCTTATAACCTGTGAGTAATCAACTGTGGATACTGTACGACACTTACATGGCATCTAGCTATGCCAAAGCCATCGCAGACTGTCATTTTTCCTTCGGGGTGTACGCTACAGAGGAGCTGCACAAACATTCAGCTCTGTGAAAATCCAGCGGCTGAGCTCATCTCACTCCGCTCTAAAGACTGGCTGTTAAAGGAGCCATGCTATTTAGAAGTGCCTGCCTGCATGCACCTTGTGCAGCTCCTTCAGAGGTGGTTTTAAGGAGTCAATAGTTCCTGAAAGCAGGAGGGGGACGAGACGGAGGGGCAGGGTTTCGGGGAGAGGACTGACTGCAGTCTGGATTGGACTGCAGTGTGTTTTTCAGGCAGGACTGCGCTCCTGTGCTGCCAGGGCACGGCGGCAGCAAGCCACAGAGTGCAAACTCACAGGGCGACTGGGACAGACTCCTTCTATTTTGCTGCGGAGAAAGTCCCTACAGCTGCTCAGGTTTACGAGTCTATTGTAGTGATTTTTTCTTCACAGCAATTGCACAAATGTGCACAGTAAGCACACTGAGGCTCAAATAAGAGCAGGACAACTTCACTCATATGCCACTGGGTAGCCAGAAAAGTAAATAAATAGCAAATACACTGCAAGTCAGCACTGAAACCTTCACTTTCACTGATACTGCAACCATCAATGCACATGTTTAACTAATACGACCGTGCCCTACAGACATTCCGAGTGCAAGGAAAAAGCCTTAAAGAACACGAAACTGAGGTGCGGCACAAACTCGGTTATCACACTGCAGTAACTCAAGCCATTCTGTCACCGCAAATGCCTTCAGCTGAATGCTAAAAGCGATGCAAAATACGATGCCGGTTTTAAAAGATCACAGGTATTACACATCAGTGCTACCAATAAAGGCTGAAGTTGTAGTTTAAGGCTGAGCTATTATCATGGTCTGCCACCAAAAAGGGGACACCCCGCTCTACCCTCTCCCTGCTCCAGCCAGCCATTCCTGCCCCCCACCTTTACTACCCATCTGTCTGCATGGGGAGCTGATTTAACTTGCTAACCAAACAGAAAACCATGGTGGTTTCTCCCCCTACCTGCTTTCTTCCGGATTATGTTGTTTGGCAGCAGTGAACTGTCAGCTCAAGACTGGCTCAAGCCTTAGAGCGCGACTTTACCCCAAGATTTGGGGTGGTAATGGGGGGAACAACTTTCCTTTCTCATCTTCTCCTGTCTCTGAGCACAGGCTTCTTTGAAACTTCTGTCTATTACACTCATGTGGGGAGCTCCTATATAACAGAAAGGATGTAAACCCTTGTACAAAATCTTGTTCCACTTGCAAAAACTGAGCCCCTACAAATTCGGGTTAGCGAAGAACTTGTCTCCCCTACTACCAGACCCTACAGTTCGCATTTCTTACACTGCCGGCGTAGGTGAGGCCTTTGGCAAAATTTTATTGACGTAAGCAGGAACTGTACTTCATACCTAGTATTATCTGCCAGCAGGACAGAGTGATCGGGCAATGCTTGGTAAATGTAAAGCCTTGGGTAGCCTGCAGGTCTGCCGAGCAGCTCGAAGAAACAGTGTGAGCTGCTCTGAAACTGTGGGTGACAAACTTGAGAAGCGATTAGGAGTAAACCGCAAGCTAGAATCTAAAAGAAAGCCACCTTAAGACAGTATCCTCAATGATACTGGAAGTAAGAGGTTTTTGTTCTGACCCGTGCAGCACTGCAGTTATTTGGGAAGCAAGCAATGTTCAGTTGGCTGTCTTCATCTTCTAGCACACCACCCACCTTTATCTGCAAAGAAAACCCAGTATTTTATTTTATTTTATGTCAGTCATTCTATGCTCCTGGTCAGGTTCTGAAGCAAAAAGGGAAGTAATAATAAAGTAGTTCTGGAACTGGCATACTGAAATTGTAACTGCTCTATATATATCTATATGACAATCATTTATAATTCACTCTTAATAAATACTTTCCTTTTAGGATTCATCTTCTCTACTTCACAGATACAGAGCTTGGGTTTGTTTTTTTATAGTTTGAGGAAGGCAAAGCCAGCCAATTACAGTGCTAATACGCAGTTCCCACAACTCGCCACAACCTCCACAGTATCTCTTCAGAGGTGCTCACAGGCAATCCGAAACCATTTTGAAGCCAAAAAGTATTACTAATTGAAACATTTCAAGGCTCACAGCTTTACTTTAAGAATGTAAATTTAATCTTAGAATAAGTTACTTAATAACTGTCTGACATTTGAAGAGGACTCGATCCTTCCTCCTGCATCAACTTGAAAGTGCAAAGCATAAACTTATAGGTTTGAGTGCGAAGTGCCAAGGTCCTGGTTCCTCAAGATAGCAAGTAAGCCGCCTTTCATTTCCTAAATTGGTACTTTCCAACCTTGCCGTCCACACCAACACTGCCTGTGGATTAGGAGAGGCCAGGACTGAGCAGAAGAGCAGTAACAGTAACAGGGGATGCACCAAACACCGTATGAGCAGCTGTGGTGGATTAAGTAGTGAGGCACTTCTTTAAAGTTAATCCTGCAACCAGTCCTGCTCTTGCTGAAGCCAGTATGTACAGCTCTCACAGAGCAGCCTAAGCACAGCTTTCTCTCTGTCCAGTGACACCCACTTCACCCAAGAAAGGATCTATATGGAAATGTGCAGTCCCGTAAGTCAGTACGTTTTTCTAGCAGGGAACTGAACTCAAAGGCAGTCTGAGGGTGTTTTTTTGTTTCCCAAAAAGGAATGGAGCCTGTCCCATAATTTCACGTTTTCACTGAGACTAAACCAAGCTAACAGAAAGGTGATGACCAGCTGGGAAAGAAAGCGGGGATGGAGAGGAAGGCTGGAGGAGGGGAGACATTGCTGCTCACACCTCCCTGAAACTCCAGAGGTGCCCCAAGCCTCTCCTGCTCTCTCCTACATCCCCTTTAAACCAGCATGTATCACCCCAACATACGTCTAGTTGTCAAGCCGCTGGTCTGAACCAGAACTAAGCGGTCCAGTCTCAGTGGCAGATAAGCCCGAGCCAAAAGCACTGCTGGCTCCAGTGAGCTGGCGAAGAGGCACCAAAAAGGAGCCTGAGTCTGGAGCGAGGAGCAAAACAACACAACGCCCTGACCAACCAAGCGACCAAAAAAAGCTCACGGGGGGGGGGCAAAAATAAGGAAGTAAAAAAAAACCCAGAGCAGATATGAAGAAGGGACAGGAAAACTGGGAAGATTTCATAGCAAGACAGGCAGAAAAGCACGCAGCCTTCAGGCCGTGTTAAGTGAGCTTCCAGCACGCAGGATGTCCGTGTCTCTCCTCTCGTGGGGCTGCCCCCCGGTGCAGTAAGGCTGGGTAACACAGCTAACAAAATACAACCAGGGAGCTCAGCGCGGCTCAGAAATACGCACCCAGCTGCCCCTCAGCGGAAAATCACCCTGCCCAGTACCACACCAGTAAGGAGAGAGCACAGGAGAAAGCGGCACCCCAGAGGCCAGCGGTGGGGCAGCGGGGGGAAGGCGGCTGCTCTTCTGCGGCGTGCTATCTGCCAACTGCTCTGTTCAATAGGAGCAAAAACCAGCAGCTATTTTATCTGATCTTTTTTATACAGATGGTGTTTTTGTATTAAATTAATGAATGCATACCACATTAAACCGCATGCATTGAAGAGGTTTTATCTTGAGGATGCATTGCTATTTTCTTCTCATTTTAAACATATTTTAAGCATATTTCTGAAATAAATTCAGGCCAGCTGACTGCGCTACAAATAATTACACAAACTCTGAAACAGCACCTTGTTCCAGCTACTTGGTTTTGTCCTGTTTTTTTAAAAAACATGATTTAAAGAAATCAAACACAGACAAATCCTGCCAGAAAATGTTTTCACAGCAGACACAAGTAATGCCTACACCAAACACATCTGAAACAAGAGCTTGTCAGCAATGCCTCTCTCAGCTACGCTAACCACTCTGAGAAACAGCATGTACTACACAAAGCAGTAGCACAACATCCATGGATCACCATTAGGTGGTAAATCCAGATATTGCATCCTCACGCGCACAGTAACATGAATGGCAACTTTCATCCTCCTCCTCCTCCTCCATGTCCTACAACCCTCCACCCCAGCCCAGCCAGCCGAATGAGCTACACCAGGATTTAGCTCAGAGGGCCTTTTTTTCCACTGACGAGCTTCAGGGACAAAACTTCGTCTGAACTGCCACAGGAGTGGAGATGAGACCTTCAGGGCTGGACGTAACTGCGGTAGTGCAGGCAGGAGAAAACGCAGCACGCAGGAGCGCAGCTTCTCTCTGCAGGCACCTGTTTGCAGTCACTGGAGGGCCCCTACAGCAAACTCACTACACTGAAGGAGAGCAGGGTAATACTTCTTTGGTTTAACTGACAGTGTTTTTGTGTGTGGCCACTGCCAGTTATTTTCTCTGCATAGTCAATTAGGTTTTTTCCTTGGTTTAAAATACCCCCATGAAATTCCCAGGGAAAAATAATAATGCGAAATAGTTGACAAAATATTTACCACTTAGAGATTATTTTTGTTATAAAAACTGCAAGAAACAGATGAGCATGCATGTAATACAGACTAGTTTTACTAATAGAAATGGGGAAAAAAGTAATGGCACCTCAAAATAAACACATTTCTGCCAGTACATGTTCTACAAGAGATACAATTATACCAGCAGCGGAAGCAGAACTCAGTTAAAACTACGGAAGCAAAAATCCTTTCACTGAAATAACACATGCTTCTACCACTGTGAACGGGCAGCAGGGATTGCTGCTACACCTCCGCTGACAAACGTTTTGGGAAAAGTCAGCCTGTAATCTGTGTTCCTGTAAGAGCTGCTGTCTGCCAGAAGTGAGAGCAAACAGCTTATGGGTTTTTTTCATTACAACCTGAACATGCTTTATTCACTAATTCTAAGCTTACAGCCTCTCACACAAAGTGATCCACTGTTTCATTCCAGAAAAACGTCTGCAGAGGCCAGTTAGGATCTTTTACAGTTCAAACAAAAGGCACCACAGTTTCAGCATATTGGTATTTACAAACTTTAAGTTTGTAATCAAAATCCTGTTACTCCACATGCTAACAAATGTGTCATTTTACAGTACTGATGTAAATTTACACAGGCTACGAAACCACAGATTCTTCAACAGTTTTAAGATTATTTTATGCTATATTCAAGAATCCAGTGTCTGCAATTCCTCTCACTGCTCTACAGCATGAAGAAAAATACTCTCCACTCAAAATATTCAGCTGACTAGTCTGACTTTCTGACTAGTTCATTTTTTATACCTACCCATGCAGAAATTCTGGCATTACACAAAACACCTTTTAGAAATGATGAAACAAAAACAATTTTCTAGTCCTTGGAGACCTACACATTTAAATTCTATTCATTATTAACGCATGTAATTTGATTACCCATCTTCCACTCATATCACCAAAGATTATTTTATTGCCTACAGGTATGTGTTTTAACATCTTAAAACTTAAGAGGCAAGTTTTAGCATCAGTCACAGACAAGTGTGAAAACTACTACTCAGGTTATGTTTAAATTTGACTAAGAAATGTAGGAGGAATGTGCCATACCAGGATAAGGCATATCCCATTATATTTGGATTTCTAAGTCTCTTAAGGTTAAATTGTTCAATATTCTCTGTGGATGGCAAGAACTACTGCTTTTACTGAGTTTATTGTCATAAATATTATACCTATTTGTGATTTGAAATGTAGCCACACTTGTAACCTGTTGCTACAGTGTTGGTAGTATTTTATTATTGATAATGTTACAATGAAAATAACGACTTGAAACATCTTTCTCCTTCATGTGAACGAAGTTTAAAATATTTCCATTACCCCCCTTCCCGGAAAGCTGCTTTCCAAATCCTTCTTTCAAAAGTGTTTTGTGACAGAAAATCCCCAATCCGCCACTGAGTGCTCATGACCAATTATGAAGTACGACAGACAGAAGAGGATGCCTCAGAACAACAGTAACAACTCTCTCAGTGAATGGCTTTTTCCCTTTTCTCAAGGCTTTCATAGAATGAAAAGGATAACAATCCTCAAATGCTGACCATAGTAATGGTATCCACAATTAAACTCATCACAAACTGTAAAATAAACAAACAAACATTTTGTTACCTTATGACATTAAGAGTTCTTGACCTGAGAAGCATCGAGCAAGGTACTAGACACATTAAACACAAACAAGACATCTGTTTCAGGGAACTCTACCCCAGCAGACAGCACTTCAAAGTTTACAGATGTTTGTAATAAAGGTATTAAAAAAGGCAAAAAGCTGATTGCTAGTTTCACATGCACTACCTCTTTAAAAACTGACTTGCTCTTGTAGGCATGTGAAGACCTGCTAGTGCTGTAGCTGTAACACAGCAAGGGAATTTGTCTACAGAAGCAATGTGTCTTCTTCATAATTTCCTTCTGAAACATGAAAATCCAAAGGTGCTTATTTCTGATGTTATTGCATTTTAAATATTAAGTTATTACAGGAGCTCCTGGCATTCCTGTGCTGGAGCTGTCACTTCCACTATGCACTCCGTTTCTCAAGCATTCGTAATTTAGCAGTTTTAATCCACATCTGGATGAAATCTGGTATACTAGTCAGCTTGAATACAAATTTCCTCTGAAAAGGTGGGGAAAAATAGAAAGCCTCAGATTCCATCCAGCTTGTTAACCTTAAAAGTCTAACATATTTAAATAAATTCTAATAATATTTCATTTTATAATAATATTTTAATTATCAGTGCCTTGGTGTAACGGTCTGGATTGGAGGTTTCCACTGTAACCTGTACCTGAGCTACGCTGGCCCTTAGGTAGCTCTGTGCCACAATATGAAACTGGGGACACTGGGGAGCGACTTTGCAGAAACTTCTGACTGCAACAGGGATGGATGCTCTCAACCAACTAGTTCACGCTACCTCGAAATAATCCTGGGAGGCAATGATCCCTGTTTTCCAATAGGAGCTGGAACCTCCAAAGATTCAGACTTCAGATCCCATCTGTGACCTCCAACAGGTTTCTCCGTTGATCTCCGGTTGCACAGGGAATTTGAGCTGTCACTTAACACACAAGCATCATGATGAAGTTGTATTACTCACTCCTCAAATAACTCTAGCATACCCCCAAAGTTTGAACACTTACATAATATGTTCTAATAACGTCTATCACTTTTTGTATTCAAAAGTAAGTTCATTAAGCTCACTGGAATGCTAGGTGCGGTCTGAATGACGTAAGGATTCCTATCCTATGAGGCTCTAAGTTACCTCCAGGTTTTCTGTTAGTAGACACAGAGTAGCTCACAACAGCACAGATTTTAAATATGAGTATTTGAAGTTACAGGAAACTTAACAGCAGTAACAGCATGGTCTTCTCTTCGGCATGACTCAGGAAATTACAAGAATAAAATATCAGAAAAACAAATATATGCAATTAAGTTACACATAACATGTACACACATTGATTTGATACCTGTTTGCTTATACCACAGATGTGCAATTGCACTGATTTCATAAACACTGTATATACCATCAATATTAAATTCTAAAATTTTCTATACATTTTAGTACAGATAAAGCTTTCATTCCTCTTTGACAGGGTTATCCTGTTCCCCTGCACTGGCACATCAACTTATACTAAATATAAAGGAAAGCAGCAAGTTCACCACGTGGAAGAACACAGCAACTTCATTAAATTTGCTTTAACAACCACACCATAGATACTTGCAAAACTCAGGTATTTCAGAGCAAAGTGTACAGTGTTATTGCTACTTTTGCTATCGGTACATTTTCCGAATTACAGAATCACA
>Ga0065711_1030123_pt1 | contig 33620 bp, 22 predicted proteins | sample Hoacrofraction12_FD_59098 | JGI IMG/M metagenome (GOLD analysis project Ga0065711, IMG submission 59098) | Hoatzin crop microbial communities from Cojedes, Venezuela - Epithelial fraction 12 v2 (version 2) | ecosystem: Host-associated > Birds > Digestive system > Esophagus > Crop | place...
CGCCGGTCCCTCGGGGCAGCGCCCGCCGGAGCCCGGGGCGAGGGGCTTCGCGGGGCCAGGCGGAGCCCAGTCTCCGGGGCCGCGCGTCCCCCCGCTCCCCGACCCCGCCGCTCTCCTCGGCGGGGCGCGGCTGGGAGCCCTGCGGTTTGGGGGAAAGGCTCCGGCTGACGGGGCTCTGGCGAACCGGGATTTTAGTTAAGGGAGCGGGACGCGGAGTGACCGCGTCCCCCGCCCGCAAAGGCGAGCCGTCAGAGCCCGCCTTCCCCCGAGCTTCCCCAGGAGACCGCTGAAAGGGGCCGGTCCGACGTACTGCTGCTCTGAGGGACTGATGTCCGGAGAAACTGTTTCTGGATGCCAGGTCTCTAGTGAGCGACACAGGTAACGCGTCCCTAAGCTGCTGCTGGGATCTCTTCTACATTTCCCTTTCCTCCTTCTTAATTGGGAAATACTTGCTTACGGCAGCTGGAGCCTAGAGTTTGAACACTTTGAAGGCACCTGGAACACGAGGCTGAATACAAGTATTCCAGCTGCAAGCAAAACGGTCACGTTTGAAAAAAAAACCCAAACAAAACAAAAAACATGAGTCTGTACCTGCAGTCTCCTGTAGTCCATTCCTGGCCACCGTTTCTGCTACTGTGGCCACTACAGAAGCCTTTCTTGTGGTGTGGGAACATCCCCCGGCTTGCTCTGCTTTTAAAGAGCTACTGCCCTGCCCTCACCTGCCTCACATGTTTCAGGTGGCTTAATTCTTTCATGAAACTGAAATTCTTTAAGTTCTTCTGATTAAAGTATTGCTGAAGTCTGAGTGACATGCTGCATGCAGTGTGTACAAGCCATTGCTATTCCAGCGTGCTTGCTCTGAACCTACGGATGTATTCCAGAGGAAAATGTTCACCTTTCGAAATATCTCAGAAATCTCCTGTGGAAAGAATGGCATTGGTGTATGCGCTTCCAGATGTAATGCTGCGTGCTCAGGTGTGTTGTTTTCACAGTCCTTGTGTGCAGCCACCTGAAGAACCCCAAGTGATGAATCAAACAGAAACTCCAACTGAGTGCTTTCATGGGGTTTTAGGTTATTTTTATTTAGCATTTAATTTCCCACTGTCTTCAGAGAGAGGTGTTCAAAGCCAGAGCTTTCAAAGAGAATGCAATTTTCCACTGACGTTGAAGACACTACATCTTCACTGTAGACATACAAGAAAAAAAACTGGCTTGACATACCCTTTTCCTCATTTGAATGATCTTATACTTCATAGCTTGCTGTTTTTCGCAGCACACTAGAAAACCCTCAGTGTTCTTCCATCATTCTAGGAGGGCAGATCCCCATAAGCCATCCTCATGCCAGAATCGGCTTGAGGTGTGGTTATCAGCCCAGAGCTCTTCTCTGGCTGCTGCTGCAGGGCTGCTGGAGGTAGCCAGCATTGTGCGTTCCCTCACGCGGAAGGCATCAGTAAAGAATGACAGCAGATAGCTCTTCCTTTCTAAAGGCAGGTGTGTGGGGCTCCCAGCCCCTGCTGGCTTGAAAGCTGGAGAGTTGAACATGGACTTTGCAGCCGTGTTGGCTGCATTATCACCGACTGGCTGGACCAGCCCAACGTGGTTTTAATTCTATTTTTGTTTTTTAACAGGCAGAGATTTTTTCCTAAACTTGTGTTCCACTTGATTTCAGCGGTACTTTCTGGCTGTCTGATACCACTGTTCCTCCTGACCTTCTGCTGCAAAAGTGACAAAACAAACAAACTGCAAATTAAAATAAATTCTTCCATGTGGTGTTCTCACAGACTGTCAAAAAGCCTTGTTTCGGAGATGCATCCCAAACTCCGTATGCAAAGCATAGCACTTAGTCCATACATAAATGAACCATTCTCTTAATGAAGCTGCTAATATTGTATGCATTTTGATAGAAAATTTACTCTGAGATAATACCTGACTAGAATATAGCTATTTACAATCTCAGCCATATCCTGTCGTATATCACACAGCCCACACACAAGGGAAAACAGGAGGAACACAAATCTACTGGCAGGAATAGTCAGGGTAAAAAGAGATCTTGTGTTATTGTCGCACTTCAGCCATCTCGATGAGCTGAGCAACACTTGTGAAATAAATAATATTTGCAGCGGTATAAAGTATTTACATCTAGGATGTCAGCTGGTTCCCAGTGAAGTAAATGGCAGAATTCCCATCAATTCCTGTAGTCCAGATTTATAACTTGCTAAAATGATGTTTCACAGGCTTGCTGTATATTTTGCCTGCTTGGGTGGAGAGTGTGACTGTATTTAGGTGGTAATGGAAGTTCTCTATTCTTCATTCCCTGAATTCATTCCTCATCTGTTTTGTGTGTAGCTGTCATTCATGAGTGGACTCTGCAGTGCAATTGCAATAAAGGGTCAGAAGCCACCAGAATAGCCAAGAAAATAGGCAACACGGAATAAACCGAGTGTTCCACTACTTGGACACCAGTGCATTTGATGTGTTTGTTAGTGCCGAGTACCTCAAACCAGTGATATCCAAATAGAATTTGAGCTCCATTTGCAGGCTACCAAATACTTGGGCAGTCTCTCAGCATCTGAAAGCCTCTACTTTTTTTAGTTAAATTGTCTTTCCTATGTTATGGAAGTCATCTTTGAGGGTGAAATCTGAGAATTTTAAACATCCATTTTCTTTTTCCTTTGTGCTATTTTTATTTTGCAGTCATACTCTATTTGGACAGGAGAAGTAACACTTTCTCTTTGTTTGTAGTCAGTTGATTTTTTTCAGTTGGTTAATTTTCAGGGTTTTATGTAGTAACCCAGAACTTCAGTTTTTAAGATGCATTGTAAACTGAGTTTTAATTACTCTGCATGTATGTTACAAAAGATTCACAGGAAATTTTCATACCCAGGGGATATGTTAGCTTTTGCCTTGTGGAAACTTAAAATTCAGACCAAGTACAACCTAAGAAACTTGATTAGCCCATCTACTTGTAATCTGTTTTGCAGAACAGCCTTGAAATTGCACACTGCTTCCATTCACTGTGATAGACACAACCACTTGGAGATGTCCTGGATCAGAATTTTCCATGGTCTGATGCAGTCTTCCTCATCTGCAGCTGACAGAGCTGCTGGGCTGAGCTGTAACGAAGGTGTCCTTAGCTCAGGTTCATAAAAGGAGCAGATAGTATGAAAGAGAGAAGAGGGAGCTGGTGTTCTCAGCGAATGCTGTACCAGCGTTCCAGCTCTGCTGCAGAACTGTAGCTTCTGGAGCAGGCTCTGAGCCCTCGGGGCCAAATCATGCCGTGATGAGCTCTGGAGAATGGAAGACGATGACACCAGCAGAGATAAATGGTGGTGTATCCTCTCTTTTCCAGTTCCCGCAGGATTGAGCAGTGTGCACCTCCAGCCGGTACGTGCTGCAGATGGCAACTGAGAGAAGGGGCTGGCCATGCCCTTTAGCTGGCAGACTGTGTTCTCTTGGAGCTGCCGTGTGCCAGTCAGCGTGGGAGAAGATCTGGCTCCCTGTCATTCCCTGAGCTGATACATGGGAATCTTGCCCTCCTTTCTACCCATTTTTCCTTCTCTCGACATCACGTGTGTGGGAGGGGGGAAACGAAGGGGGGGGGAACTTGAGGGAAATGTGAGAAGGGAGCGGAGTTATCTTCAAGTATGAGGTATTCTCCAAGATTAATCCCTCCTGTCAGGAAGGGGGTGGACTTTTGGATCATAGCCTGAATTATGCATGTATACTATTTTTATGCAGGCAGTAATTGAAACACATAGCATAAAATTATGTTAGTGCGAGATAGGAGACCAGCCACCCATAAGCCATGAAATAGCCAGTGGAAGAGATCACGAGTGACAGCCTCTCACAGAAGCCCACTGAACTTTCTTATTGTGGCATACAGCTCTCCTATTGTTGGGTGTGTCAGCTCCATATCATGAGTCGTCTGCCATCTGTTTATTCTGCTTTAATCTTGATAAGAGTTCAAGGGCTAGACCTTCAGCTGTATAAATATGCCTTTAATGCTCAATTTATAGATACCAAGCATCTGCAGAAGGCTCTCATTAGAAGCCATGGCTCTCTTCAAGAGAATGAGCTCTCCAGAGAGCTGAATAGAAGTACAGAACACAACACTCAAGGAAAGTTGCAGGGATGAGATCTGCATAAAATTATCAATACCCATTTTATTTTTGTTGCTGGAAGGGTAAATAGATGCCTCAAGCAAACATCCATCGCCTTCATTATTGAAAGAAAGAATTTCAAGGGAAAAAAAACATTTTCTTATCTACATTAGAACAAATATTGCAGAAAAGAAATTGGGGCTTTTGAATATCCATGCATTAAAATCTCAGACTTGCTTTGGCATTTATGATACTTTTTAATCATTTTTTTTCCTATGCACATGCAAATCAGTGAGTCTGGGTGATTTACAAGCTCATTTGTGGAAAACAAAGGTTTTTCAGGTGTTCGTATGAATTTGTGATTGTGAACTTTATTGCCAGGATTCTTTAGCTAACATTGCCTTTCAGCCTGTGATATATAGACCCTTGGTAGTCTGCAGAAACAAGCTATTTGTTCATGAGAGCAGAATTAAACAAAATAAACCAATTGTCACTACACTTCACTCTGTTGGGTTTTGTACTTTCCACTGAAAAGATCAAGAAATTCTTTACAGTAATTTCTTCATCTGCATGTGCAATGTGGAAAAGGAGACCTGCAATAAACACGTGCATCCCAGGTTACTGCTCCATTGCTGGTAGCAGCGGTATCAGCTGTGCTGTAGATATTCCTCATAGTGATGTAAAATTGGGCACAGGAACAACAATCTGCAGGTTTCTACTCTTGCAAGTCCTGTTCTTGTCAGTATGGAGAAGGCCACTGATTTCCTTTTTTTTTTTTTAAACAGAGATTTGAGTGAGAAATAGAAGTGTCTTATGTAACTTACTTGGCTGATCATATTGAATAGTCGCTCAACTATCTTGCCAGCACAGGGTAGTCTGGAATATTTTTGTGCCATGAAGTGTCTGGACCATCTAGAATGACAAACAAGCTTGGAAAACTTGAAACCGGTTCACAGATAATTTGTGATTGGAATAAATGCCAAATTATTTCAAGTTTTTAGCTCCTTGTTTGAGACAACTCATGCCTATGTATCTGATCAGAAAAAACCCTTTATCTCTGCTGAGGGATCTGGCATGGCCCCTCGGTTTTAATCCAGAGCCCAAGGGCATGCCCTGCTATATTTTGGGAAGAAGGCTGCTTTCCGCTTTGTGGCTGCATTTTGTTAGCCCATACTTGCCTGAATACTTAACATATTATTCTTACTCTTTGCCATATTTTACACCGGATGCTTTCCTTGAGTTTCTCCGCTTAGCCATAGTGATCACATATGTACATGCCACACTTCTTACTCATCATCCTTCCGTGGCCCTTGCTTCACAAATGCAGTTATGGGTAAGCACACCAACACCTTGTCTTTGACTACAGTCTCTGTCACAGTTCAAATATTTAATACTGCTTATGCCCTTTGGTCAGTTTTTGCTCTTGCTCCTTGTAGTTGGTAAAAATCAGCTGTTGAGCTCTACTTGTGTTTGTAATGACTTCCTGGTTGACTTCACTGTCAAGCTGTGCACTAACCTAGTGCTGCTGCTGCTTTTGAATTGCTGTCAGTGCCAGACCAACTCAAATGCAGCCAAGTTTCTCTCCCCTCCCTCATGCCTTCTGTCTCCATCAAAATAGAAGACAAAAGAAATGGCCAGGGACGTTTTTTCACTGCTGTCTTTAAGCAGTTCTGTGGAGGTATTCATTACTTAATGAACACATAAGGAGACAGGGTTTGCTCAGCATTTTGCAGTCTCGTTTGTCATTTAATGCAATTTGGACAGATGTACTTGAAGATTAGGAGCGAAGGTGGGAGCAGACAGCAGAGAAGAGCTGTTAAATGGCCAAGTAAACCAACTGAATTTTAAGGAGTCTGGAAAGCTCTTCCAGGCGAAGGGTGTGACGTGGGGAAAATAGGAAAATAGAGAATCAAACCCAGAAGGAGAAAAGTACATTCGCAGAGGTTTGGTGAGAAGGCCAAAGAACTGGAACTTCTTGCCGCAAGAAAGAAAAGGAGTGAGAGGATTTGAAGATGGAAGTAACTTGGGTGAGGAGAGTGCTTTTGACAGGTGAATTTTGGCTAGTCTGGATCACATGATGGAGGCCAATCTTTCTTCTGCTCTGGATCAGTGAGTGTCAGAGATTTACAAACTCTTGATAAAGCACCATTGCGTGTAGCAGTTTGCTGCCATTTTATCTGTTCCACCATGAAAAGAGCATTGAGAGTTTGTGGAGCCTCTCAGGATAGTCAAGGGAGGAGCGGGAAGCAGAAACCAGGTTCCTCAGGCTCTTTCTTACCCATCAAATCGTGTGCAGCACCCTGAACACAAACACACCTGTAGGTGGCAGCAGCTGGCATAAAGCACAAAGATGAATCTCAGAATCTCTGTACAATTTTGAATTCTGTGGAGAAACAAGTGATTGGAAGGTAAAGGTAAAATAGTCCTTAAGTTTGTAAAAAGGGACTGGCATTTGCAATTCATTTATGAGAACACTTGTTCAGAGGTAACCTGGAAAGGAAAAATGAGAAGAGCTTTCTTGTTTTTTACAAGATACAAAGTCAGTCTGACATATAACATTCTTCTGTCTTTGGACTTGCCTTCATTTAGACCTTTACAACTTCAAAGAAAGATAGTTGCAGCACTACAGTGGGTGTATATGGACTTGGTTGTAGCACTGTGCAAAGGTGCTGGTCCATAAAGGTAGAATAGAATAGAATACTTCAGTTGGAAGGGACCTACAACAATCATCTAGTCCAACTGCCTGACCACTTCAGAGCTGACCAAAAGTTAAAGCATGTTCCCACACATCCTATCACTGGATCCCAGGAAGAAGAGATCAGCACCTCCCTCCTCACTTCCGTTCTTCAGGAAGCTGTAGGTCACCCCTCAGCCTCCTTTTCTCCAGATTAGACAAACCCAGAGTCCTCAGCCAATCCTCAGAGGACATGCCTTCCAGCCCATATCTGGAAGATGACAAACCGGTTTAGAGTGTTGTACCTATGTCCAGTACTTGGGATTTTACTAGTGTAAAGGTTCTGGCATCTGGCAAACCTTACTGGCAATTAAAAACATTAATCTGTGCGTCAGACACCTTCTGCTGGAAGTTTCTGCTCTAGCAGCACAGGAAGCAGAAGGGAATGCCCACCTCTGCTGCAGCTACTCCAGTTCACAGTCCAGTATCTTATCTGAAACTGCAGTTAGAGCTCATGTGCCTTTCAGATGCTAATCTCTGAACTGAAGCAGCTGTGATGTGATGCACTGTAAGAAAGCTGGTTTGGCAGCACTATTCCTTAGCAGAGAGCTGGAGCCACCATCACACAGGAACCTTAGACATCATTGAATACAAGTCAGACCCAGGACTGGACATCAGCACAGGCCTAGCCTCACATAACAAAGAAAAGTTTGTGTTGACTGAGCTTGTTTTAGAGATTCCAGCAATGTGAAAGCTGGGTTTTCCTAGTTCTGCTAAAGATCAGGAGCTTTTTCATTAAGTGAAGGAGGTAATCCCTCTTCCCAGGGTTTTTGAGCATTTATGTTAACGAAGAGCCCCAAAATGAAAATGTTCTAAGAGCTTGAGAAAAATCACATGCCATTCTACCTAGTTACATTTCACTTGTTGATTTCTGATGTTACAAGTTTCCTAGGTTTCGTTGTGTGTAGAGTCAAGAAAAAAAAAGTAGACGAAACTTGAATATTTGATTTAAAATACTCATTTCCACAGATTGTTTTCTCTCCATCTTACCACTTAGAAGCTGCTCTTACCCTCCTTCCACCAGCAACGTAGTCCTTTTATAACGGCAGTTCAAAGCTCAGTTTTTTCCATTCCAAGAGAGTTACAGGCCAAACAATTTCTAGCTGCTTGACAGCCCCTCAGAAGGCCTAGCAATGTAATTCCAACTCTCACAATATTTGGTGTTTCCTTAGAACCTTGTCCCCTGAGGCTCTTGATTAGATGAGAATCTCTGCTTTCAAGAAAAGAAAAAATGTAACTCTCATGGCTTTGGAGCAGGATTTGAAGATAGGATCCTGTCTCAAAAAAACCTCACCACAAACGGGGGAGGATGGGGGAGAGAAAGAATGGATTACTTTTTTTTTTTAAATCTTGGTTTTGGAGAACCCGAGTTATGATTTTTCAGCATTGGAGGATGTCAATATTATACTGAGCTTTTAAGTAAAAGAAGTAGATAGATTGCTAACTAATTTACAACTTTGTCAGACCAGACAAAACCATGAACACTCATGTCTTTGAGTGTATGATCATGAAATATCCAGACTAGTTATAAATTAATGAGATTGTTGATGAAAGCTGATTGAAATACACAAACTTAAATTAAAAGTTCCAGTATAAGTATACACAAAGAATATGCCCAGAGTGGTTCATGGTTAAATCTTGCTAGAGGAAAGAGTGAATATGATCAGTAGAGGAATTCTTGGGAACATAATCACGTTCACTACAGGGATTTGATCTGTACTGCATTTCTAACTTCAGTAATAATACAAGGAACGGTGCAGGGGACTAAAGCTGCCATCTTTGGGGATATTAAACATATCACAGATAATTATCCAGCATCTCACCAGCTTGTCACAGGCTGAGCAGTCAGATTGCCACAAACATACCCACACAAAATTTACAAGTGCTCTAAGTTTGTGGACAATCATTTTGTTTCAGTTATAATACAAGCAAGTTTGTAAAGAATGCACAGGTTAAATGGTCAAATTAATCTTGAGATTGTATTGGAAAAGAGTTTAACCAAATAAAAATGTACAAACACCTTTTTAAAACCACATTCTTAGGTGTTATAAGTCCTTGAAGAACTGATATTTTAGTGGAAATTAGTAAACTAAATTATAATGAACCATTGTTACAAGTTGACTATGTTAAAAAGTTGAGTCATTTTACAAAGTATGGATATAGTATTTATAGGAAAATATTTTACCTGAAATAAACCAAGCCAAATGTTCGCATTGGTATAACGCTGTCCAGCTGAAACAGTTTTGCTGCTCTAGGTTTAAAATATGTATTTATTTGTATGCATATCTATTATATATGCCAATATGGTGATGCAAAATCTTGAGTTTGAATTATTTCTTCCTTATGTAGGTAGAAAACCATTTGTTATATCTGTTTTTTACATGCATTCATACAATAACGGATCCTAGATTTCATAAATGGGTTTTGTTAATTTGCTATTTTTAAAATTCTTGCAAGACCTCTTCTGTTTCCATGACAATTTGATTTCCATAAACATATTTTTTGTGTGTGAATATTGAACATTGTATTTGCTGTTCTGTGTTGGGGAAAGGAGATGGCAGCTTGACACCATGGAAATCACTATGCAGATAAGCCCGTGTAGTCAGACCCTCTTTATACTAAGAGAAAGTAAGCTCTTGGGTCAAAGTTTATGCATCTATATTTCCTGTAAATGAATTTATTCCCCCCCCCATGTCTTCTTGCAAACACTGTTTTGGAGTCAGGAAGCTTTAAGTTTTCTTCCCACTGAAAGTTGGTTCTAAGAATCTGAAGACTCTATTCTAGCTAAAAGTACAGCTGGATCTCCTTGGGTCTACATACGCAAAGCTGCTGTAAGGACATATGACTAACTGACCTGCAACCCACTCTGGAGTTTGTCCCAGTGGGATGGGTTCATAAAGGATTTAGGACTGTGAGAGAGGACTGGTTACAAACAGACATTTGTGAGGTGCAGCCAGAGGAAAATCCCTTTCTAGCTGTGGGGTCAGCATGGTTCCCCATTTCTTCTATCTTTGTGAAATTATTACAACAAATAAGACCTGCTTCTGTACTCATTTGCACCAGACTGGTTATTGATTAATCCGCTGAAAAAAGTAGGTACATTGGTTTTGATGTAGCTAAACAATTTAGCTAGCCCAATCCAGAGAATTAGCACTATCAAATTATCTCTTGATCTATTTAACTGTGAAAGCATTGCCAGATCTTCTTGTCTGTATTGCAAGGATGATGATGGTTTTTTGCTGCATGGCTGTGTTCTTTAGGTCTGCACCCAAACTGTTCAATGCCAGAGAAGGCTTAACAGGGGTTTTAGAAAACAAATACTATTTCTTTTTTTAAAAACAGTATTTTAGACTCAGCATCACGAGATTTTTTTCCCCTCCTACTGAAATTTCATTGTGGCTACTGAGAGCTGGTGGGATGGTTCCTTGTCTCATGTAAAAGAGAACAGAGCACAGGAACTACAATCATTGGCAATTGTGAGTGCAAAAATGCTCTCTTGTTCTCTCTTTTAAAAGCCAGAAGGTAATATTATACATTGACTTGCACCTGAGTGCTTATTTCTCTTAGTCCTCTGCTCCTCCCATGCATCCCACAAAACCAACATTGAAATGGATTCTCCTGGCACTCCTTTGAAGTTGACTCCCTGGGGAGATCTAACTTTAGTCGTATTTACATTGGTCAGCTGTACATAGTGACCCAATTTGTGTGCCTTGAGAGCTAGCCCCTTACATCCTCCACTGTCACAGAAGTCTGGTGTTCTTTCACACCCATGGTGCAGAGGTGTATATAGCTGTGTGTAGATAGCTGCACAAGTGCAAGGTAGAGCTTGAACCAAGCCGTGACTGTGGCTAGAAGAATGAAGAGGACTCTTTGTCCAGCCATCAGCTGTTCTATGTCACAAATCCATCTTGATCCAAAGAAGTCCTTATGCACAAGGGTGCCAACGTGCAAATTCTCATTTCCAGAGTTAAACCTCAGTATTCCCAGTTTGGATGGTAGATTCAAGGCAACGTAGTTAAAAGTAGGACTTGTCTCTTTGTGCTGCGTGCAGCTGATGCTTAGAAGCAAGCTGTGGTGGAGCCAGGAGGGGAGTTTAGACCAAGCTTTAGTTCCCAGGAACTACTCTTGCTCAGCAGTTACACAGTGAATCCTTCTTTTACTGAAGCTGTGATGAATAAATGCTAACAGTCCACCCTTAGTATTATTGATACAAGGAATAAGAGATTTTTCTTAGGTCTGTTAGCTAAAATATGGTATACATGGTGCAACTAAGCCTGGCCCATGTGCATTTATGTTCTTTCAGTGCTCATTTACTCTGTGTGCTAAGGTAGAGCTAAAGAGAGAGGATTCCCACTTTCTGGTTGCTCCAAATCACACTGCTTGTAGCAACAAACAGTGATTTGAACCACCCAGAATGTTCCGACTTCAAGCTAAACTCACTTGTCAGAGCCGAGAATCCACAGCATGCAGACCAATGCAGTGCTGAGCCTCTAGAACCAGTTTGCCTCACCTGTGTTCACCATTTTTGCTTCTTGTAAGATTGGTCTGGCCCCTTGAGGTTGCTCCTGTGAATAAGTATAAGCAGACTAACACTCAAGTCCTGTTACGATACAGAAATACGAAGGAAGAGTTATGTCACACACTGAAACTGTTTGCAGCCTGAATGGAGAAGTCAGAGGAAATAACCTGCTGAAGACTGTCCAGGAAGTTGGTGGCAGAACCAAGAAGAGAATCCACATGGACTTCTTGCAATTCAGTGCCTCAAATCACACAGCCAATACTTTAGTTTCCATTAACCTCTTCCAAGGAAACTGTTTTTAATGAGCCACCTCCATCACTCTTGGACTTTGTCAGGAAGCAGGGTGTTGTCTGTGCCACACATTAGTGAAAGCACAATGAACAGGTAGGATGGACAAGGCAGTTTGTAGTTCAGATGTGCTGCTTACTCCCTCCTGGGATCTTATGATCTGCTTTATGCCTGTGAAAGCTACACACTGTCTTATACATACAAGGAGACTTCAGCATGTTCTAGTTAGTACATGGCAAAAAATCCTAAAACCAAAACCCAAAGCCAAGCAAGCACAGATGCACCCTAAAGTTGCCATCTGAAAGAACACTGATTTGTACTGTGCTTTGTAGTTTAGTATTAACAGATATTTGCAGTAAATAGACTCCACTGTATTCCTTCTTGTTTACACCACAATTGTGTGCAAAATGGGGCTTTACTGTCACCATAAAATGTACTATTTTAAATATTATTTATACAACTGTGTAGGTGACCGTGGCACTGTACAGACAACGGAAAAATAATGGGTCCTGTCCCAGAATGTTGTGATAGAAATGTAACCCCAAGAGTCAGATCAGTATTAAAAGAAATCTTAATAAAAACACACAATACAGTGTAATGAAAAGTATTTCCTTGAGTTGTATGTTTAAAGGCAGAGTTTTAAAGGCATGGTTGGGACTTGTTTCTTAGCAACAGGGCACATTGAGCCATGCAAACACTGTCATGCTGGAAAAAGATACCTTTAAGAAGAAAGGCAACATGAAAGGAGCTAGAAACATCAAATTTAGATGTCTTCCTGCTGTTGCAGGAGCATTTTGTCAGCATTGCAAAGCCTTCAGGCAATGACCAAAGTCATTTTGATAAACTGTAATGATCAGAACAAAGAACTTGTCTTTATTTCGCTTTCTCAACAGGGAGGAATGGCAAAAATAACATTAAAAAAATATGTGCATTGGTGTTCCAGGAATACCATAAACCATAGTTTAGGTCCAGTCTTCCCTCTGTATGCTTAATAACATTGCTGTATTCTACACTGAGGGCAGAGGAGTCCTGCAGAACAAAGTCCTTGCTCTGTTGTACCTCGTACTTTATGCAGTACTAGACCTTTCAGAGGAAGACCCGTAGTGAACAGAGTTGAGTGCAATAGCCTGCCTGGAGCAAAAGCTCCTCCTAAAGGACTTGATTAGCTAGCTGATACACCAAAGCAGGAGATAGTTTTTATCAGTATTATTTGGCCAAACATTCTTTTTATTGGACTTATTAGATGGGATTCATCTACCTGTGCATCCGAGTTGGTTGCCGTTACAATCTGTGGTGAGGAATTCGGCACTACCAGCGTGTGACTCATCTCTTCTCTAAAATAGCTTACGTGAATCACACCCTCTGGGGGCCTCCGTCTCTTCCCCCCACCCCCCCTCTGCTGCAAAGGGTAACTGGCTCACATCGACACGTCTCCCTTGCAGATGTCTGAAGTTAGGTCAGGTGAAAGCTACGCATTGACTGGTTTGCAGAATAAACCATTTACTTTAAGAGTTTCAAAATGCATCAGATGCATTGCCCACACATCTTTCTGGATCTTGTCTTGTAAGGACAAGAACTCCTAAGTAGGTCTGACCTCCGTGCTGTTTCCTAATGCATATACATCTACCATGTCTCATGTCATCTGTATATTTGTGAAGCTTAGACCTCCTAACTTTTCTCATGATTCCTTGTATAGAAACTTTCAATTTCTGTAATTACTGTCATTGCCCTTCCCTGTAGCTCTTTTCCAAAGGGTATGCGTATTGGGTGTTGGTGTCAGTTTTGGTAGCGGGGGGCTGCAGGGGAGGGGGGACACCTCTGTGAGAACAGCTGGAAGATACCTGCATGGAGAAGCCGTGCTGGAACAAGTGCTCCTGACAGGAACTGCAACTTGTGGAGAGCCTGTACTAGAGCAGATTTGTCCCTAAGGACAGCAGCCCATGGAGTGACCAACGCTAGACCAGGGGAAAAGCATCAGGAGGAAGGAGTGGCAGAGAGAAACTGCTGTGAACTGATCACACCCCCCTGTTCCCCATCCATCCTGCACTGCTCACAGTGGGGCAGCAGTAGAGGAATTGGGAATGAAAGAGGAAATTTGAACCGGGGGGGCAGGAGGAAAATAAGCGGAGGAGATGGTGTTTTAATTTGTCTGTTGCTCACTATCCAAACCTATTTTAATTGGCAGTAAATTGGTTTTCCTCAAGTCTGGTCTGTTTTGCCTGACTATAATTGGTAAGTGATCTTGATGTCTTTATCTCAAACCACAAACTTTTTTATTTTCTCCCTCTGTCCAGTGGAGGGAGTGAGAGAGCAGCTGGGTGGGTGTCTGGCAGCCAGCCAAGGTCAACCCACCACAACATATCACTGTCTCTGTAATGCCATTAGAACTTCTTCCATAGCATCCCTCTAGTACAGTCTAAAATGTTGTTAGCTTTGCTGACTCTGGAACACTGGGAGGACGTGTTGTTGCTAAGCTGCGCATGGTGATATTTAGATCCCTTCATTGAAGGATGTGCTGGATGTTCACAATGTTTTCCGTTATGCATTATCTATAGTATAGAAGGTATGAGAGAGGTCCTTGCATGTTCCATATCAGTAGCATTGAGAGCTGTTACATTTAGTAATGGAGCTGACAGGTGAACTCCGATGAATCTCAGGAAGTGGCTACTGCCTCTCTTAACTTTGCCCCAGTCAAGCAGTATGATGCCTGGCAGGAATCTCTGGTTGTGATAACATAGAAAGGTTTCCCTTCTCGTTCATCTGACTTCTGGAGCATTGACAACTCCATCAGAAACTTGACTGTGGCAGCTTAAGCAGTTACAGCTGAAGTAATGGTGTCTATTCCATGCCCTGGAGATACCCCACCTCACATCAAGAGATGGCAGATGAAAACATCTATTAGTACCTCACTGCAAAGCCATGGTTAAAGTAAGCTGAATTTAAGCTTAGGAAAGCTTTGGTAAGACTTTGCACTGAATCTGCTGTGGCACAGATACACATTCCCTTCTGTTGACTCTGATATGGGCTTATAACCTATACTAAAAGGAGATTAATTGCCTAGCAGCTAGTCCTCTTCAGCCTGTAAGTCCTTGCATAGTTGCACAGCATAAGCATTTGATTGTATGATATTGGACCGGTTCTGCTCTCCTCAAGTTGTAAGAAACCCACCACATGTCATTAGCACTGCTTAAATGGGAAGAAATATAAACTATGACAGCACAGGAAAGACTTTTCAGACAAACATAATATCCTGTAGTATCCTCATTTTTCTGGTACATACTCATACTCCTAAACCATATGTTTCACTTTCATTATAGCTGAAAGCTGTGAAGGGCAGTGAGGCTAAACTAGGAAAGCCAGAATTCGATCTAATAACCTGACAGCTCTTTCACTATGGCCTCAGATGTGTCTGGAATTCTTTGATTTCAGTGGAAATTAGGTGCCCAAGTGTTTTCAAAAGTCCATGCTTTAGCTTCTCTGCCTTCCTTCTTTTTTTCTTCAACAGAAGAAAGAATGCTAGCATACCTTATTACACAGACACACACTGGGGTATTGTTAGTACTTATTAAATACTAAGATAAAGAGAACTTTATGAAGTGCTGCTCTTGGTCAGTATGACATTAGGAGAGAAGTGACAGTATGTTCAAAACAGTAAGTAGAAAAATATATGCAGAGTTATTTGCATATGTTAAAAAAGTTGAAGGATTATAAATAGTTTAGGGCCAGACGCTTGAAGAGGAACTATGTTTGTGTTCTCTCCCTGCTGAGCAGTTTTGGCTCAGCTGTTCAACTTCACTAGCTGGAAAATAAATTCCACTTTTCCAATAGACTTGTATTGTCTTAATCCCAGATCTAGAAATGCGATGTTTCACACAGATCCTGTGCATGCTGCACAGCACGCTGTGCCTGTTGTGTATGATTTGCCACTTAGCTAGCAATGATCAGACTGAACTGTGCCACAGCACCAGGCAGGTTCTGCTTTGTCCAGCCAGCCAACATGTCGGTAAGTGTGCCAGCACCTTCTCCTGATACTCCTTTCTTCCTCAGGGTATTCTGCAATTCAGAGACTTCCTAACCCGTAAGTTGTAACTGTGTCCCTGTGTTGTAGTGGCCTTTGACTTTCTTCTGTATTTTGATCAGTGTTAGTTCAATTAGTAGTGAGGGGAATTGATCAGAGCCTTAGTTCAGCCAGTCCTCTTTCCACTCTCATCCCACCCTGAACCTGCTCTTGCTTTGTCAGATGGGCAAAAAGAAGAGCTAGTTCCACGTAACCCGTAGCTACGAGCACGTGCATTGGCTTGAAACATCCTGCTGCCATCCACACGATCTCTCAGGTAAGGCATGATGGGCTTTGTGCGAAGCATCATTCCAGCTTTGAAACATTCAGCCAAAAGACCAAACACAACCCTGGTGGCAGCTCATGTTTGCCTAGTTTCCTCCAAGAGCAGAGAGAGTTACTGGGCAGCTTAAGCAGCAGTATTCATTCTACCTCTGCAGGAACAGGTTGGTTTTGAGGCTCTTTCAGGAAGGAGCAGGGTGAGGTGAGTGTTGGACCCAAAACACTTGCACCTTCTGCAACAGCTGAAAAAGAGTACAGACCAAGTTGCAAAGGTGAATGCAGAGATTTCTAGAGAGTCCTGGGCTGCCTCTAGTTTCTTGCAGGGGAATACAGTAGGAACTGCCAGGGCAGCTCTGCAGCCTTTAGCTCACTGTGATTAGTGATCATCCACAAATCATCCATGTAGGCTAGTTTGCTCCACCTGCACCCCAGGCCCAGACACAAGCATCCAGTGCTTTTACTGTGTGCAGAAATTACTTTTCTACTTGAGGAGTATTTTCTGGGCGAGAGTTGAGGCAGTCCGGACAACATTTAGGAACTTCATGTTACAGAATCTGTTCCATGGAACTTGAACCTAAACTTCCCTCCCCTCTGCTGTTCTGTGTGCTAACTTGCTGTTGCCTTTCCCTGCAAGGGGCTGCCATAGGGCAGTGGTTCCATTTGTAGAGCACAGTGTAATCATTACTGATTTTACACCCTACAGTAGGCCCTGCTGCTTAGATTATTACGCTTTACTAATCGCCCTAGTGTCTGAGATATGCATGTCTTTTGCTGTGGATGGCTCTGGTGTCCCAGAGTGGTCCTGTTCCAATCTGTCTCCAAGGAAAGTTTAATAAGATGCAGCTGCTTTGTGATGTGGTCCTAATGCATTTACATGTTTGGATTTTTGCATTTTTCTCTAGCAAATACCAATTGTAAAATTTAAGGTAGTTTTTCATGACTGCATCTGGTTAAACAAACGTTCCTTTGAATGACAATAACAGGCTTCTGCTATCAGATTGTTCTGTGTAGCATTGTCAGCTAAAAATACATGCTTTTTTTTTCCACTGCAGGCACAATAAAAGATGGCAGAATAGCTCTAATGTGTCAGATGGTTGCTTTTGTACCATACTGTACTAAAAATTTTGTAAAATGTGAGGGAACAAAAAATACTACATTTTTATCACTAAAATGGAAGAAAAATGAAATATTTTAGCTAGAAATATAGGGTTATTTAGTGCTTAATTGCAGGAAGCTCTAATGACTGTAGAAACACACTTTAGACACTTGTAGGGTTTAGCATAGAAGAGTAAGGAATTCTTAAGTAGGAAGAGAACATTGCGGTATATAGCAGTATATCAATGGTCCACTCTTTCAGAGAGCGCACAGTAGTTCATGCTTTACGGGGAAGAGCATGGGCTCATCACAGTTTGTTAGCAAACAGCTTGTTTTCTGCCACTAATTGTTGACACTGGGCAGGAGGAAGTATAGCTTTCTGTCATTTTGGTGGGTAGAACTGTAGACATCTACATGTGTAAGTTAAAAGTATTTGACATATTCATTGGTCTAAAAAAAGTCACACAACAATGATATAACTGTTTTAGCCTTTGTCAGTTCCTAATATGGATGGGGACATTTGTTAATTACAGAAATAAATTATCCCAACAAATTACCTTGTGTCACGCAGGAAGTACAACAGATCCCTAATTCACAGTAGGGGTTTTGTGTTGCAGGGTATATAAATGATAACAACAACAGATGTTCATCAGTGCCAGAAGTAAGGTCTTAGGGTGGAAAGCATTTCATATAGTACATGAAGGGGAACTCTGGCTAGAGAGTAGGCTAGAGCAATTGTAGTGAATATAAGGAAAGAAAAACATTGAACTTGTTGACATGCAAGAGAAAAAGGAATAGTATTTGGGGTGACCTGAATGCATGGGAAAAGGAGAGGGAAGAATTAAATATGTAATTCTTCTCCTTTTCACTTCTGAGCCTGATTGATGGGAAGGCGGTTGGTGGTGTCAGTGAGAAACATTCACTACGCAGGGAAATGGAGTTTGACTTTGCCATCTTTGTTAAGACAAGAGGCTGTTCAAGCAGAGATACCAGAAAGACTGATAAGGACATGGGAGAAGAGTCCTAAAGAGATGCAGGAGTTTGAGAGACTGGCATAGAGATGGCACACAAAGGTTCACATGTGGATGAAGTTTAAAGAAGGCACAGCATGGAGACAACAGGAAACCAGGAAGGGAATTGCAGAGGCTCAGTCTGTGCCTCTGTGAAAGAGCAAAAGAAAGATGGCAATGTAGAGTGGGATATGTTGAGGACACAGTAGGAGAGAGAAGAAAGGCAGATGGCAAGATGTCAAAGAGCAGAGAGCCCCTAATGTACTCTGGAGCCAGGAACCAGAAATACTGAGATGGAGCAGAGGTCCTGACACTCACCCAGACTCTTTGCAGGCCTTTGAGAACAGTTTCAGCAGAGGGGACAGAGCTGGTCTCCCAGCTATACAGCTGCTGGGCACAAGGCGAGCCTGGAGAGCCTGGCAGGATCACCAGGCACCGTGGTCCTGCTCAGGTAAGCAGGAAGGAGAGCACCACCAGCTGCTGTACAGAGCAGAGCCCATTCCTCATACAGCACAACAGACTTCCTAAAAAGTTAGGAAAGTGCCTGTATGCATATAGAATCAATTTTCTGCAGTTTCTTATTCTGCTCAGATTGTATGGATGCATATTTATGTTAGCCCTGTTGAAGTTCCCATTTGGATTTGTTTCATCAGCCTCACACAGAGAAGCAGGCATATAATGTTTGCCATGGCCTGTTACTATAATTTAAAAGAACCATTTCTGCTGTTTGCACTTCTGAATTGCTGCCAAGATCAGGTTAGACCTGATGAGCCAAATTAATCCCCAGTGTAGCTCTGTGGCAGTCAATGGATTTATGTCAGAGATGAATCTGGGCCCAATATAGATGTATTTTTTGGCAATAGGAAAAGAATGCCAACATAGGAATGAATAAAGGTTAGATGGATGGTCCCTCAGCTGAGCCTTCCCTTTCAAGAAGTGTTTTCCCTCTATGCCCACGCCTTCTTTCCAAGGAGATGCAATTCTTCTGCTTTCCTTGCTGCTTGCTCCGGAGTCCTCAGCCAGGGGAGCCATGCCAGGTACAAATGGCAGTCCTCAGTGGGTTGGAAGTTACAGAGCTTTTTGAGCTGCTCCAGAGACCCACAGGCTCTTGAGAGACAGTGCATAACACCAGTTCCCGAGAAGCTACGACAGGATTAGTTTTGGGGATATCACAGAGTTGCAGTATGAGCTCTTTAGGACAGGGAGATTCTTCTGGGGTTCATACACTGCCTGCCACAAGGAGGTCCTGGCCAGCACACAGGTAGCAAATATGAGTTCCCTTTCCTCTGCAGGACTGGACCCACAAAAAGACGGTCTTGTTCAGAAAACTAGGTAAGAACTGACCCTAGCAAGTTCCAGTTTGTCAAACTGGAGGACATACAGAAGCAGAGAAACATTTTTGTTCAGGTTGTGAAGTCCTGTGCTGCAATGTCAGTGTTGGCTGTTAGGGTTGGTCCCCCACTCCCAGTCTGATGGCTTCTCTGTAAGGCAGGAAAGGACATTTAAAAGTCTGAATCTCATCTCAGCTGCACCCTTTAAAATTTAGATAATGCTTCCAGTAGTGTTGCGTAGGAGAGTTGAACAGTTTTACTGTTTTCCCTAACCTTATCGTAACCTATTCAACATAAGAATTGTAAAAAGAATGGCAAGCAAGAAGAAACTATGATAATTTCCAGTTTCTCTTTGTATAACACTTTCCCTGGTACATCGCACTCCATATAAATCTTCTCTAACCTCTGAAGAATGGTGTCCTTGAATCATTTATATAATACATGTATTACTTTTCATATTTCACTCAGAATAATTATATGCTACATTGTGATGTTGGGAACTTGGTTCTTTGTGATATCTACAAACAAATGCATATGCATTTTTATCTAATGCTGACCAGTAGCTGCATGGCAGATATTAGAAATTATTTGGTTAAGGGAAAATCTGTTCTGTAATGAAAACAAGAGTAAATCAGACACTATTTCCTGCAAATTGGAACTGTGAGAACTGCTACAGATGGAGGTGTTCAGGGGGCATTCAGATGAAAAGACCATGTGTAAAAGCCCACAAGCCCACTTAGATGGCTGTGCAGAGGCCCAGGCCTGCCGGACACATCTTGGCTGGCCAAGTGGCATTAACTGTTTGTGGATCACCCAACTCCTGAACAGGACCCAGTATTTGTCTGTTTCTGACCCGCTCAACTAAGCTATGGTGTTTCCCTTAGCTTTGCTTTCAGACAAAAAAAGGACTAGACTCTGCAGGAATGATGATTTTATTCAAGTCGATATTACTTTTAAGGAAAGAAGGCACTTCTGTGTAAAGTGCTATTTCCCCTTGCTACAAAGGCAGCTCCCCTCAGAGGCTGGCTGAGCTGTTTGGTGTGAGCATGCGGGCGCTCGGGGGGGGGCAACGTCAAAGCAGGGGGCCTGTTGACTTGAAGTTCACCTGTTTTGGCATGATCAGCAACTCGCAGGCATGCTTTCTGCTCAGGTGTACTGAGTGCTGTGAGAGTAATTGCACCTGATGTTTCAAAACCAGAACAGCTCTTCAAAAATAAATTTTAAAAAATAATGAAAAGTCCTATGTTCAAGAGCTGTTAGTCATGTAGCAGCAGCAGGACACAGCTCTGGGAAAAGAAACTGAAACAGATCAGCTAAGCCTTGTGTAGAGTAGTTAAAGTTACTGAAATATAGGGCAGCTGAGGCTAGAAGAGATTTCTGGAGGTCATCTAGTCCTTCCTCTAAATGGGTTAAACAACAGCAGGTTGCTCAGGTCCTTGTCCACAATATTGCAGATACAGTGCAGTAGCCTCCATAGTCTCCACATTTTCTCCACCCTAATAAGAAATCTTCCTTTTAGAAAACTATGCTAGCTGGGCTGAATTCATTTGTCTTGGCTGGTGCTCATATTCACAGAATCTATAAAGTCATGGGTCACTCCAGCCTGCTCTATTTATAGAACCTGCACTGGGGTGATGTCAGGCATGAGGTACCACAGCTCATTTCTCCACTGCCAGCAAAGACTTGCTTTTGTTGGTCTGCCTGGGGCCTTTCCATGGGGAGCCAAAAAGCCTCTGGAAGACTCCAGATGTTCTCCCCATCTTCCCCATAGGAGCAAGACTGTAGACAGCAGGTCATGCATAGAGGCTCACTCTGGCTATGTGCATCACCTCTACAATTACAGCACCCACCTTCCTCACCAAAGAGAGCATGGGTTGGTTGGAGCCCAGCTCTTCTACAGAATCCATCACGTCCAAATCTGCTGTTCAGAGATGTTAGAGTGGGAAGTTTCAGTTGAAATGGATAAAAGTTAAGCTGCAGAAAATGTTCCCTACAGTTTTGCTGAATAGGATAAGACAGCTTTATATTCTGCATCAGGTAAACTATCATGAAATTAGATTTTTGTTTGTTATCCATCTGAAGGTACCAAAGCCAAACTTAGAGTGTAAAGCATCATCTCTTAAGTGTTTCAGATGTTATGTACATGAGTAAACCAGCAACTCTGCAGTGGCTTTAGTAGGTAAAGTGCTTTGCCTTTCATCTAAGAAAGAACAGTGCTTTGTGAAAACTGTCCTTTAAAAGCAAGACCTGGTCACTGTTTGACTTACAGTAGCACTGAACAGAACAGGTATATAACCCTGTCATGTTAGGTGCCTGAAAGATAGTGAATTTCTTGGGACAAGGACTATCTAAATAGAAGAGACACTTGAAAGTAGTGCTGTTAACACCTTAATAACATTACTCTGGCACTGGAAGAATAAAGTTACAGCTTCAGAATTATTTAGCAAGTGGCCGTAAAGCCAGGACTGAATTCTGCCCTCCTAAGTCATATTCCAGACTCCTGGGTGCAGCACTGTACCTCTGGGCTATGGAGTGCAACTCTATCATGTTCCCTTTAAGTCCCTGCTTGAGACGCTTTGGCTCATAAAATGCATGTACTGAGATTTAAAAACATCTTTTTGTTGGTCTCCTGCATGCTTATCACTGCAGATGTCTGAACATTTATGTCACAGTTTTCTTTTACATTCCTATACTGCTTAAAAGATAGCTTGTACTTCAGGGTGATTTTGGAGGCTGGCACAATTTATTACACTTCTGTTTCAGCTGTCTTGATCTGTAGCAAAACCTGTAATTGCTCTCCATCCCCATCTAACCTTCTAATAAGATTATTTCTGTCTTGTGTCTTGGTAGTCCCTAATTAGCATGATTTGTCTTCACAGTTAAGGACTCCAGGGTATCGCAGCAAGCTCAGATTCACTGCTCAGTGAATCTTAGAAGTAGTTAATCTACCCTTCCATGAGCAGAGCAAATGAAGTTAGGTAGCTTCAAAGGACTAAATGGGTTGCAAGGCAGTGATCAAAAAGACAAGGAGGCAGCACAGCTGCAGACCTCACCTTGAACTGTGGCTGCTTGGCTGAAGGCAGAGACACAAGGCAGGGGGGAGAGAGACCCTTACACTGCCCTTAGCCTCCTGCTTTCCAATTAAGTGCCCATCTCGGGGTGCTCAATGGCACTAAATTAACCCATGGGAGGGCAGAGGCAGGAACACAAGTGAGCATTTGATCTGGCGTCACTCAGTAAAACGGAACGCCATTCTAAGCCCTTAAGCTAGTGTGGAAGTTGAGACTGGAGCATCGCACACACCTTCCTTCTGCTCTGTGCCTGACAAGGAAGAGCTTTCCCGGGTACAGATAATTAAGAATAAACTCCAGCTCATCACTCTATAATTGGCTAGAGCCTTTGTGAAAGCTCTTGAGAATCCATGGCCTTTTCCTCATTTTTCCACTGTTACGTAGCTCCTATTTCCAGTGGCCTTTAGGAACTGGGAGATATCGAAAAGCCAAAAAGCTTCCCTTACAGGTGGTTTCACAGCCACTCTGAAATGGGGAGGGGCTCTCTCCAGCGCCTCTGCTCTGGAAGCTTCCAGGTTTGTAAAGTTTGGATGAAAAGCCACATCCAAATTATTTCAATATCAGTAGCATAAAATAGAATGGCTTGAAGTATGTTTCTGGATGTACATCAACAGAAAACTGATTTCTGGAGGTGCTTGACAATTGTGGATTAAGATCATAGTCTTAGAAATAAGAGATATTTTAGTGGAAGGTTCTTTCCATCTCCTTGGTTCCTCTGTCACTTGGATCCTGAGCTCCTGCAGTGGGTGGGTTCAGAGCAGCCTGGGACTAGGAGAGCCATGGCAAAGCACCCAAGCTCCTGTTCCTGGGTAGCTGGTGGGAGGAGAGGGGAGTGCGAGGTGTGGTAAGCACCTGGTTTAATAGCAGACAGCATGAATACAGAAAGTTCTGCATGGCAGGAGACAGCAAAGAGAAACCAGCAAGTAGAGCTGTTTCCATGAAACAAAGCTTTTAAGTTCCTGACAGAATTACAGAGCAGCAGGAATGCATCCACTCAGGGCAAATGAGCTTCTAGCAAAGTGCCCTATGCTGTAAATGGTGGTCATGTCTTCTGTTGTCCCTTATGTCTGTTGTCATAGTTAGAGGCCAATTACATTGTTTCCCTCAGTGCTGGCATACTTAATAAGGAGGCAAATTAATTAAAATTCTCTCCTCATGCCATTAGCAAAGAAAAAAGTAAGCATTGAGCAGCAGCAAGGCTGCAGTGTCTCGGTTCTGTTCATAGCTGTGCCCCTGGCTAGCAGCAGAGCAAGAGACATGTCGTTTCCCCCCCATGACTCTTTGTTCACTGTCTGCAACATACAGCCAGCCTGTGATCTGCTTCATAGCAAACATCCACCTTACAAACTGCAGAACCGTATTAGCTTTAACCAAGCCAGCCTTGTTGTGGGCAAGAAGCAAGCCAGATTAGTTTATACGGAGCTCAAGCTGCTAGGCTGCTTGCTGTGCCCAAGGGATGACTTCTTTACATCCAACATAGCATCTCTCTATGCCACCAGAGTCAGCAGCACAGGTGTAGTGAGTAGCTACGGTGGAACTTGGACAGCCAGGGATTCTCAGGTGACTCAAACAGGAGCCAGAACAGGTTCAGAAGGAAGATGACTTAGTGACATGCTAGCATTACACTGGGAAGAAGTTGGGAATAAGCCACAGACTGGTGATGTGTTTGGAGCATGGACCTGCATGTCAGTTAAGTGTGGCAAAGAATTTGTCCCTGAGGCACGGTATCTTGGAAATATGGCAAAAGGTGATACTTCTTGTGTAGGTGGACTTCTCTTAAGCAATTAATTTTCTGTGACTGCAGGTATTGTTTGGTGTACCCTTCCCATTTCCTATATCTAGGTTTCTGTGTAGTAATTCCCCCTTCCCCTTTACTTTTGGGAAATTACAAGTTTTCCTCAGTGGTTAGTACTATTATAAAGCACAATGCAAAATGTCAATGGCAGTTCTAGGACCACATCTTTTATAGAAAAGGGGAAAAAATTAGTTTGGGAGTCAGGCAGCTACAACTTGCAAAAACAATTCAGCAGCAGCAAGTCCTGGCAGAAGTCTGAGGTCTGCCCTGCCACTGTGGACTACCCAGTTGGGCCCCACATCACTGTTCAGCAGAACTTCTCCAATCTCAAATACTTCAAGCACACCCTGAATTTTAAGCATGAAGTCAACAGAATTAAACCATAGGACTGGATTGGAAAACTTCACCCAAGGATTATGGAATGTCTGGCAATGGAACAAGCTGTACTGCAATCTCACTATTTATGGGTGGCTGCTCTTAAGCATTCAAAATGTTGCAGTGCTGCAGAGTAAAAATAATGCCGATGGCTCCATGTATAATTAAAGCTTTAGTAAGTCATTTCACCTTCATGCAGCCCCCCCAAGTAATTTAAGATTTCGCTGTGTATTTTTAGACTTAGAAGTCTGTGAAAGTTTGTTGCAGTCAAGTTTTGCAGTTTGTGTTAAAGAACTCTGTATTTTCAGAAGAGTTAACTTTTTCTAAAGCATTAAATATGAGAAAAAAAATCTCATTTTTGATGCAAAGGCAATGCTATCTTACTTGCACGTGGGCAGTCTTCTGTAGATGCTACATAAACACTGTCAAGTCTGTTCTGACCACATGACACAAGCCTACTAATAACAAACAGATGCAGAGCACTAGCTCAGTCCTGGAGCTACAGCGATGTACTGAAGCAGTTCTAGTCAGTCATGGGCATATAATGCTTTGGGACGTGCTGGACATTTTTCACATATGTAGGGAAACCAAAAAGCTAATCCTATACACAGCCCGCCTTCTGCAGACTTGAGAGTTGGAACAAATCCTGGCGAGACAAGAATTGCAAGTGCCAGCTCTCACTTGTCAAGCGACTGTACGTGAGGACAAAAAGGACTGGACAGAGCCAGAATTCACTTTGAATGTCCTTCCAGTATGGAAGGGGAAAATAAAAACAACATGCTGGCAGAAGCTAAACAAAGCATTTTTAATAGCAGGCCACAAAGGAAAATTCATGAGCTACTCTCCATGGCAACATCTAGGTTCTGTCACGTTTGCTGCCTCCACTCTCTCCTCCTCCCCTTTCTCCCTCTCCTACCCTTCGGCTCCCACTGTTCTTCCCTGGGTCCTGCCCACACGGCTGTCCATGAAACCTGGCATTTGCAGGTGATGGCTTCACCAAGATGTCTGCACATCATTGATGTCCCCCCCTTGCAGCAATGCTTGTTACACCCAGCCTATGCACACAGGATTCAGATTTTCAGTTCTTAGAGGTGCTACCTGCAACCAAGCAAGCCTCTTATTTTCTAAACTCTCCACTGCTCCTGCTGTTAAATCATTAAAGCCACCTACCTGACCTAGCCCCCTCTCACTGTATTTGGCAGGATTAGACTTTAGTCTGTTTGGATACTGGAAAGGGGGAGAAAGCTTGCCAATGGCTGGTTGATCAGACTTCAGCCTAGAAAACAAGCTTTAAGATGTTGGTCTAAACCACCCTTATTTCTAGAAGAAAGGCAGGTAAATGCACCGAGTACTGACTTACTTCCATGGCTGAAATGAACTACAAGGGGGAGTATGTAGGGTATGCCACTGACAACTCAGGTTGCATATTCTCTTGGTTGAGACACCTAACCCTTGCTGATGCTGCAGTCTTACCATCTCTGCTTTCTTTACATTTCAAGAGATACAAGTCCAGCTAAAGACCTCACTAAAGGTCAAAGAATTGCTGTGTAAATGGCAGACTCCATACACTGGACCAAGCACTCGCCCCAACCCGTAGTGCCAGCACAAATTCTTCAACACTTGAAAGTTGCTCAGCCTTTTCTGTTCAGGGAGCCACAGTAAGCTTGGAAAGAAAGCACTCATCTCAGAGTGTTTAGGTGATAAACCTGTGGTAGCAGGTTCTTTCTGATGCAGCCTAAGCCCTAGTGAGTTCCAGCCAGGTGGAGACTGGGAACACTGGTGAGGACTCACACTGGCCAGAACACTTCCAGGGGGTTTTACTTAGCATGTATTTTTTCAAGCAAAGACACAAATAATTCTATACTTTAGGAAACTTTTAGTAGATAGTCAAGCCTGAGCATTAACACTTTTCAACTTTGTTTTTACCACGTTGTTAATAGCGCCCTTTCCACAGCCCAGCTCTACCCATGTAAGCAGAGGGGAACGGTTTTCAGCATCAGCAGACACTTCTATAGCCCTTTTTCAGGCAAGTTTTAGTAGTTCTCTTTCCACCATCATAATGCAGAGGGCTACAGCTTAGCATTTTGATCAATGCCAAGGATGAAAGGCCTCCACAACTCAAATATCTCCTTACAGTTCAAACTAGAATATAAAAATGAGTTCAGGACACTTAGAACCTAAGGATGTCTCAGCCAACAGATACCACATTCACGCTAATACCAAGGAAAGAAGTGCAATCCTTCTTACCCTTCTCATACAGTTTTTCTGACTCAATCAAGTGAGAACCAGCATGTCTCATGCATTTTCAGCACATCCACAACATCTGCCTCATATACCTGCCAACATTGTTTAACAACAGCTAATAATCATTTATACTTAAAAAATTCAAAGGCACATCAGACATGTCCCCACACAGAGCACTCTCCTGACACAATACAGCTACAAAGGTACATCTCATCCCCACAAAATACACACCCATTAACTACATCTCCCACTGTTGATCCAACAGCCTTCCATGCTCCCACAGATACCTCAAATTTCATTCCACTCTCCTTCACATCTTTGCTTATGCTTACCTGTAGCTGCACTCCAGCTCCTGAGTCATGGCACAGTCCCATTTTTCCCCTTCCTGGAGCAGGAAAGAAGGCACCATCCCACTGACTTATTGACTCCCAGTGCTATAGGGAAACATCTTAAATAACCTCCAGGCTTGTGGGAAGAGGAAGGGGTGTTTCCTAGCCCCTCCCTGGGTCCAGGCTTTTGTAGGGTAAGGACCATGACCAGCAGCAACAGCTGCTTCACATGCTGCCCCTGACTGCAGTAATTTGGGCTTCTGCTGTTCCTCCACCTGTAACAGGGCAGCTCGTCAGGTGTGATTTCCTTGCAGCATCAATGCTTTCTGTTGTGGAGTTTCAGACATTGGGTAGTCAGTGGGAAGTTCATTAACAAGATGTCTGTGTGCTCAAATTACTTCTGCTTACCCTACGGGTGTTGGTGCCTCGTCTCCCTTTGCATTGCACCCTGGCTCCCACCTCTGATGTTTCTGGGAAGGCCTTGCTGGCTCTGGGTGCCAGTGGGCTTCATGGCTTGGCCGGCTGTCTGCAATGGACCCATGAGGCTGAACAAACAGACTCTTAGGTAGCATAGGACATCATGTCTCCACCACCTCCCCTCTGTCCTCAAAGAGGCTGTATTAATTCATAATTTAGAATAATCACATATTTTACTGCCTTTTGCGTATTTTTCGTGGGGAAGATAGAAGAAATGCTTGTTGTAATTTACTTATGTTATGCTGTCATAGCTGTAGGGGCTTTCAGTTTACATCTGCTTGCAAAGTTAGCAGTGTGCTTGCTGGTTGCACTCACAGCCTGAGACCTGTTTGGACAGCTGATTTGCTTGGCCACCGTAGTCCCAGCTGCAGTCTGCGCACCCAATTTATGATTGCTGGCCGATGGGCATTCAAGTGTCTGAGTGCTTGGTCAGGAAGGGAAATGGTTTGGTGCCTCAGCCCTGACGCAGCCCAGCGGTATCAGCAGATACAACTTGCTTGCCTTCCTCCTCCTCCTCCTCCGCTCCATCTCTCTGCTTCCAGATGCAAACAATTCCATATTCGGCAATGTGTAACTACGATGGCTTCTTAAGGGGAAAACAGCTACCTTGGCAAATGCATTTAAGACTCTTTCTGCTGCTTCACGTTTTAAAGCATATGTGGACTAGAGGAAAGATACTTCCATCTTATGTCTGCTGGCGTGTCTCAAGTCTTGTATTTAAAAATGCCAACAGCCTCCCAAAGATTAGCTAATCATAATTAATAAGGAAAATGCACTAGCACTGGCAAATGAATTGGCTTCTGTGAGTAGGAAAGTGGCCTCAAGAGAAAATCAGAAGCCGAGGTTCATGAGATTTTAATCCTGATTTCTGTATCAATTCCCTGTCCAGAGAGGGACACTTAACTGCTTTGTTTGCTTTGTTCCCTTCCGAATGGGACTAGACATTAGCTTAGTCACTGTGGTGTTTAGGGGATTAATTAGCTAATTCAGCACCTCACTCCAATGATGTAAAAATCTTAAAAGCTTCACTGGAAGGATTTGAAGTTTTAGCTTAAGAATTATTGCTCATTTACGACCTTTTTATTGTAACACATCTTGGAAGAGTTAAAGGTAAGGCAAGAGGGGAAGATTTTCATTTTCATTTTAAAATGAAACATGCCTTTTCATTTGGCAAGATTTTGCATCCTGATGGGAAAACATAAACACCCAGTCTCCGATCTTGCCTCAATCCATATTTAATCTCAGAGAGTGCTGTGGTACAACTTTGCAGATAACAGTTTCAGGAAGCACAAGGGAATATTCCAGGCTTCCTTCTGCTTTAGAGAAACTATAAAGGAAAAAAAAGGCAGGTGAAGCGGGGCAGAGATCTCACCTAATCACACATGGAGGACACAAAAGACACGGAAAACTAAGCCACAGAGCAAAAGACAGCCTTTCTTCTAACATGCAACAGGGATATTTATACCACATCCTTTGAGATTAAAATATTTTCCCCTTTACCTCTGCGCAGACCCTTTTGTTTCAGTGGGTAAAGGGGTGAAACCCTGCCTGTGAAAGCCAAGCAGTGAGACAACGAAGCGCAGGGGGCATTTCTGACAAGGTAGGAGATGCTGCCCCGCTGCCTGCCGGCGCTGCTCTGCCGTGGGGCTGCCTCCCACCGCCCCAGCAGTGCTCACCCACTCCTTCTGTGCCCGGCTTCAGCGTGCAGCAAAGGGAGCGGGTGGGAGTATGAAATCCGTTCGAGCCAGCGGCAGGAAGACGAGCGGGTTTTAGGAGCTGGTGGAGTGTTAGGAAGATGCTGGGGTTGAAGCCTGCAGAGATTAAAAATAGGCTGTAGCCAGCCTTCCCCAGCATTTCAGCAACTTAACTGCCTGTTATCCTTGTGACCTACGGAAGAACAGGCAGCGATGGGGGAGATTACCTCTTCCACCACCCTGGCAATGCAGGACGAAATGGTATTTTTCTCCTAACGAGATCCTTCTTCTCTTGCTGTCTGGTGAAGTCTTCTGGAAGGGTGTAAACTGAGTGCTTCCTCCCTGCCTTCTGCCACACCAAGGGACTACCTCCTTCCCCCAGGTTCAACAAGGCACTTCTGGGCGTCAGAGACGAGCTCATTCATTCACATCTTACAGGTCACTTGCAGGCTTCCGTCCTTTGAAAGGGAAAAGGGCGATTTTTGTAGAAACCACTGGATGTCGTGCTGCAGGATTTTTAATTCAAGACATTCATTAAAGAAAGTATTTCACAGCTCTACATTATCCAGTACAATCCACGTTACACCTTTGTACCTACCTTAGCAATGCTGTATTTATATTAAAAAAAAAAACCCCAAAGACAATATATAAGGATAAGATGTTGAAGTGCATACTTTGATCAGGTGACTGAACCTCCTGGCCAACAGCTCGCATGTTACAGGGGTCAGAAGCAGTATTTTCTGCTCTTTGCCCACACTGTGTGTTTCTGCAGTTTGGTTGTGGGACAGAGAAGGCTTCCCTGAGCTGTGGGTTTCTGCTAGCCAGGGGCCCAGGACGTCAGCTGCAAAATTCAGGAAGAATCTTTGTAAAGGCTGCTGTGGTGTAGTTTTTCCCCCCAGCTTTAACTTTCATACATCGGTGAGATCCTTCATCGGAATGGTTGTAGGAAGTCTGAAGGTTGTTTGCGAGTTTTGGTCTCAAGCAGAGCTGAGGGCTGCGATGCCGGGTCACCTGGCTCCAGCCCTGGCTTAGCTGCTTCTGCTTTGCTAAAACACGCTCTCAGGTAACACTTGCAATGGGGAAGGAGTTATGCAAAGATGCAGTGCCTCGTTAGCACCCCTTTCTGTGTATGTGCCCCTTCTAGAGTAGTATGGGTGAATAGTAACAGACTGCCAGACATGCCAGAGCCCTACAGCTCTCTAGAGCCGGTCCTGCTCCAACTCTGGGTGCAATTTTCCCTTGTACAGCTTCTGTGGAGTAAATATCCTCCCCAAGAGAGAGCCACCAGGCAGAAAAACGGTAGACTGGTACTTCCACAGGCACATAGCACTCCCTTGTAAACTGCCTACAGTGCGTAAGTGGGTAGTGTTGGGTGGAGGGGGAAGGAGCCCAAACCAGGGGTGTTTTTTCTGTCCTGGTTTTTAAGTATTCGTATCTGTATGATTCTCTCTGGGAGACAGTAGTGTGTTCGAATGAGATGTGGCTGCGCCTCCTTTAGTCCTCCTGTAACGTGTTTCCAGATTTTCAGCATTGCGGTGGGAGCACAAGAAGTGGGACGCTGTGAGAAGTGGGCCTAAGGGAAGGAATTTGGCACGAAGCCGTGGCTTTCACTGGGTGTTTTGTTGCTGCTCTCTCCCTAGGCACGTTTGTATCCGCTTTCACCGTGCTGTGCGGAGCCCGGACCGACCTCCCCGACAGGCACATGTGTTGTGTCTTCTGGCTGAACATTGCTGCTGCTCTGATTCAGATCCTGACGGCGATCGTGATGGTTGGCTGGATTATGAGTATATTTTGGGGGATGGACATGGTCATTCTCGCAAGTAAGTATAGCCCACTTACCCCCCTCCCCGACTTCTCCCCTCTGTGGCCGTGTTGCTGGGTCCCAGATGATGCCCTGCAAGCCATTGGACTGCACTGTAGGGAAGAAGAGCCGCTGGATGGGCTCTGGAAGTACACGGGAAACACAGGAGGCAGAGGAATTGCTGAGAGGCAGTTGGGATGGGCTCTGTGACACGTCTGGAAAAGCCTCCCATTCCACCACACGGGTTAGGATCTTCCTTTCCCCTTTATAAAATGATAAGTCCGGGAAGGCGTGAGGCCCCACGGCACTGTGAACTCTGCAGCCTGGAGCCCCTTCTGCCCTGGTCACATCCGCAATCGTGTTTGAATGAGAAAGTCCTTTCTCCTCGCAACTCCGGCTGCATCTCGCTGGTTAGCGAGACCTTCCCACGAGGCTGGTTCTGCTCGCAGGGACACCAGCTGTCCCCAGAAAAGCCCTGGGGACTCTCCTGGAACACCCTTCCTCCCCAGAATCCATTTACCCAAAGGCTTTTTATCATGTTTCACACCAAGTTCTTAGGCTGAACAAGACTATTTAGCTATTCCTAGAAGGATTTCCCCTACACCCTCTAAGGACCCTCCAAAACATCCGTCCCGGGGAAGAAGAGAGGAATCCTTTTTTAAGCATATATAATTTAGATCACTCAGTTAGTTAACAATGTATTACTAATCTAGAATACAAGCTCTGTAACTTTATCTGCTAAAGACATTTACTGGTGCAAAGCGATACTCCATTTTGCACCTGTACCATATCTCAGAGAATAAAGGTAACAACCTCACCTTTCAACTCACACTGCTGATTGCGTCTGCAAGACCCCACTCTCTTTCCAAAGGCTGGGAGGGGCCGGTGGGCATAGCCCCAAACTGAACAAGTCTGAGATCCTTCAGGCTGGCAGGGCAGGCAGTTCCTGAAGTGAGCACTTCTCCTGAAGAACAGCTTAGCAGCAGCATTTGCCTTTTGGTTTGAAGAGACTCCACTTTGTCGTCTCAGCTGATGACATCTGTGGCTGCATGACAGATGAGGAGAGAGGATCTCAGGAAATTGCCAGGCACCTGCTTAAAGATTAAATGGATGAACTTGAAAAAAACAGCAGGAAACCAGTGCACATCTTCAGCTGCCAAACCCAGAGGATAAACCCTCTCACCAAACCACCTGCTAATTTCTGAGTCAGCTTCAATTTACAGGCTGAGTTAAGGGCAATCCCCACGCAAAGTAAACAATGGATATCAAAAACCTTAACATAAGCAAGGCAAAAGGCTTTCCTCAGGACGAAGGCAGCACTGCCCTTCGTTTTTCCCTGCAAACCACCTGCCAAGTGTCATCTCAGATGTACCTGCACATCAGGGGTAGCCCAAATTGTTTCTGAGGATAAATTGTGAATCGGTGTACATCTGTGATGTGTCTTTAAGAACCTGCCAATTTGTGTGTAATCCCATAATTACGTGTTTGTAACCATATGCTCTTCTGCTGTTCCTCTGCTGAAAAGCCTCCGTGTGTGGTTCGCTGTCTGGCAGACGCAGTTCTGCAGTTGTGGGGAGAGGCAGGAAAGCATCTGTCCGACCAGAGAGCTACAGCTGAAACCGTGGCTTGCTTTTCTCCATAGTCCTGTTCGTGTATGTCCTCTGGGTAGAGGGGCTGGGGCTCAGGAGGGCATTACTGGTTTTCCGGTTTGGTTGCTGGAGAAAAACCATACAGCTTGGAAGCATCTCTTTGAAGCTCTTCACAGTGCCTAGCTGGACCCCCCACCAGTCTGGGAGGCAGAGGGGGGTGAGCAGCGTGTGGTGGGGATGCTCAGGCCAAGAGGTCCCCAACCCAGCAACAGTATTTCGTCCCGGCCCCTCTGGTGGCAGCAGAGAAGGGTAAGAGGAGTCAACATGTCTTATTTTAACCAGCCGAATATCATCTGACAAGTTGCAGCCCTTGGCAGGTTTTTGCTGTCTCATTAAATAGCTGGGTTTTAAGTTTACTTACTGTGCAGAGAAAATAATGGCTAAATAAAGCAGCTCTTGGTTGATGGAGAATAAAAGAAAAAACCCTCATTTTTCAATCAAAAAAAAAGAACAGATGTGATCAATTGCTCCCAGCTGGATCAAACAGCACTGGCAGACCCAAAATGATGTGTTGTTTTGATGTTTTGTTTTCATGTTTAAAAACAAAAAAAGTAATAACAAGGAAACAATGTTTCAAATGCAAGAAATAAGGCATTTCATTTAAAAACACTTCCAGGAAACAGCTGGCTTTGGTTGGGTTTTTTTGTATGAATACTATTCGATGCACGGGACAGAAATTGTACACCGTTGCAACTTGAATCTGCATACAGGAGGGAAATAGTTAAAAAAACATTAAACTGCTGCCCACCTGGAGTTTTCCTTGAAATGG
>Ga0065711_1002478_pt1 | contig 33614 bp, 18 predicted proteins | sample Hoacrofraction12_FD_59098 | JGI IMG/M metagenome (GOLD analysis project Ga0065711, IMG submission 59098) | Hoatzin crop microbial communities from Cojedes, Venezuela - Epithelial fraction 12 v2 (version 2) | ecosystem: Host-associated > Birds > Digestive system > Esophagus > Crop | place...
AGGGAAGACCTTATTGCTCTCTACAACTACCTGAAAGGAGGTTGTAGTGAGGCAGGTGTTGGTCTCTTCTCCCAAGTAACTAGTGATAGGATGAGAGGCAATGGCCTCAAGATGCATCAGGGGAGGTTGAGATTAGATATTCGGAAAAATGTCTTTACTGTGAGAGTGGCTGGGCATTGGAACAGGCTGCCGAGAGAGGTGGTTGAGTCCCCATCCCTGGAGGTGTTCAAAAAATGTGTAGATGTGGCACTTCAGGACATGGTTTAGCAGGCATGGTAGTGTTGGGTTGACGATTTGACTTGATGATCTTAGAGGTCTTTTCCAACTTATGATTCTACAGTTTTATGATTCTATGAAACAACAATATGATGCAGGTTCACCATGAAAGTTGGCGTAGTGAATGGTTGGGTATGTCTGTCACAAAATGTATGTGATAAACTGCCTCTTGTCTTGTAGACTTACAGGAAATCAAAAGTATGATTTAATTCTTTGCTGCAGACAACAGGACAGGATTTCTCTTTATATATTCCTGCTGTGTCCTGGGTTCGGCCAGGACAGGGTTAATTTTCACCAGAATCCAGGAAGGGGCACAGCCGGGTGGCCTCACCCAACCCCAACCTGGCCAGACAGAGCCAGGTATTCCATACCATGTACCATCATGCTGGGTTCCGGTTGGGGGGGAGTGGCGCGGCGGGAACTCACTCACGGCTGGGGAGGTCCTGTCCGGGAGGGCAGCTCTCTGGGTCATGCGGTTCGTGTCGTGTTTCTTTCTTATCTGTATCATTGTTGTTCCTGTTCCCTTTGTTTGCTGTTCTGTTAAACTGCCTTTATCCCGACCCACCAGTTTCTGCCTCTTTCCTTCCATTCTCCTCCGCACCCCAGCAGGGGTAGGGGCTGCCGCGTGGCGCTTTTGTTACCGGCTGCAGCCAAAACCAGAACATGGTGCCAGGCACATTGCCAAAATACACAGTGTACCACACGTCACATGAAACCATGCTTGTGATTTTTGATTGTTCATTCAATGGGGAGAAAGAACAGAGGATGTGTTCAGAAAAGATGTAGTTCTGTGGGAGGAATGGCAGCATGTTAGAGATATCCTTCTGTACAATTCTGCTCTGAACCCCAGGGTGGAGCTTGTACTGTTTGTACCATCTATGGTATATATGTGAATGCTGACTTATTCACCAACCTTCTTTTTACAGTCAACAGAGAAAAATCGAAATTTCTTAAGCAAAATATGATTTATTTTCTATTCCCACCTAGTGCTGAGGAATATTTCTTCAATGTCAATACAAGAATCTAGATAAGCAGATAAGTAGGTTTTTGACATCTTATAGTAGGCTGGAGGTCGGTATTGTCTGATCTAACTCTACTTTTGATAAATAGTTTAATTTCATCCAGTTACTTCTGTCTTATGACTCCTAATTTTTGACTGAGTGAAATATAACATGCTTAAATCTGTGTGACTGGTATAGTTTTAATTGTGATGGTTAGAGAGTTGGGGGTGTTCAGCCTGGAGAAGAGAAGACTCCAGGGGGATCTTCTTGTGGTTTTCCAGTATCTGAAGGGATGTACAGGAAAGATGGGAACTCTTTATCAGAGAGTGTAATGATATGATGAGCAATAGTGGCTTTAAATTGAAAGAGAGTAGATTTTGATTAGATATTAGGAAGAAATTCTTTACTGTGAGGATGGTGAGACACAGAAACATGTTGCCCAGAGAAGCTGTGGATGCCCTGTCTGTGGAAGTGTTCAAGGCCAGGTTGGATGGGTCTTTTAACGACTTAATCTAGTGGAAGGTCTGGTCCAGCGCAAACCATTCTATGACTTTATGATTCTATGATACTGTGCTCAGCAATCAAAGATGGAGAAAGAAGGCGGAAGATGGGCATGTTCGGGGTTATAGTGTCTGTTTTCCCAAGTAACGATCATGCTTGCATGCACAGTTTTTGCTTTAACTGTTAAACTACTTTTATCTCAACCCATGAGTTTTCACACTTCCACCCTTCTAACTCTCTTTCCCATCCCACTGTGGACAAGTGAATGACTGTCTGGTGGGGCTGAGATGATGGCTGGGGTTGAACTACAACAGTGGGTCCGACTTGGTTTTCTGCACCAAGAGACTGTACTAGTCTCCCACTGCAGACTTTGTTCTTGGTAGAATGTTATGGACGTTTATAAACCGTTAACCTTCAAAAGATACCTGCACAGTCGTGCAATAAAGCACCGTGATTTACCGATTTTTCTGGGTCAGTGTAAAGATGAACATTAGCATAAGATTGACTAACGTTTACATGAATGGACCCTAAGCTTAGTACAGGATTTCACCCTTAGCCTTTTCCAAACCAGAGAAAACAAATGTTTTCCTACCTTTTGACTGCAGTTATGATTTAAAAAAAGTTTAAAGAATTATCATTACAGTTGTGGTTGCAATAAAATTATTGTACTTAAGTTTAGCTTAGCCTCCTCCCAACAATTTCACAATCAAACTTTCCTGTGAAGAAAAGCTTTCAATTCTATATTTTTCTTAAAAGAAGTGGAAATTTCTACAGATTTTATAAAAGCTTTTATTTACTATTCTGCTGGAACATAGAACATATTTACTGTTTTACACAGTCTCCTTTTTCTTTTTACAAAATTTCTGTTGCCACACAATAATCATTATTTTCTCAGATATGTCAAATAAAATAAAAAATCGGCCCTGTATTTCATTACAGTAGTGAAGCAAAAACATGATACTTTTGACTCAAGCATTTACTTTGGAGAAATCAAATCAATTAATCATCCAACATCTCTATTTCACAAATTTTTTCAGGTATGTTTGGCAAATTCTTATGTTTTCTGCCATAAGGTCTTTGGGTACTTTGCAACATTAAGCTTTTCTTCTGTGTTCTGTGTGGTGGTTTGACTGACTTTGAGTGAATTTTGTTCATGTAGTTAGAAACTTTTCTTTCTCATATCAAGCACGGTCATTGTTCCGATTCAGTTTGAGAAGAAATTGAAGAATTTACTCACATCTTAGGTGTTACCAGGGAAACCAAAGTCTTCCTAGGCTTCCAAACTGCCAGATGTGGGGCAGCTAAGAAGGTGAACATAGATGGACAGACCTTGGGTGACATCCAGGTTGATCAAAGAGTTTATTTTATACCATCAGCATCACACTTTGCATATAATTGGAGTCAGCTTTTCCAGCTCATCAGAAAAGGCTGCACTAAGGTCTCCCTGGAACCTTCTCTTCTCCAGGCTGAACAGCCCCAGCTCTCTCAGCCTTTCCTCACAGGATACGTGCTCCAGCCCTCTGACCATTCTCACAGCCCTCCTCTGGACCTGGTCTAACAGGTCCATGTCTGTCTTGTTGGGGGACCCCAGAGCTGGATGCAGTACTCCAGGTGGGGTCTCATGAGAGCAGAGTAGAGGGGCAAAATTACTTCCCTCAAGCTGCTGGCCACATTTATTTTGATACAGCTGAAGATACAGTTGGCTTGCTGAGCTCTAAGCTCACATTGCCACCTCCTGTCCAGTTTTTCATCCACCGGTACCCCCAAGTCCTTCTCTGCAGGGCTGCTCTCAATCCATTTATTCCTCGGTCTGTGCTGATGTTGGGGATTGCCCCAACCCAGGTGCAGGACCTTGCACTTGGCTTTATTGAACTTCAAAAAGTTCTCACAGGCCCACTCCTCCTGACTGTCAAGGTCTCTCTTGATGGCATTCCTTCCCTCAAGCATGTCAGTGACACCACTCATCTCAGTGTCATCTGTGAAACTGCTAGAGGTGCACTCGATCCCACTGTCTGTGTTGTTGATGAATATATTAAACAGTACTGGTGCCAGGACAGACACCTGAGAGACATCAGTTGTCACCGATCTCTATCTGGACTTTGAGCCGTTGACCACTACCCTCTGGATGCAACCATCCAACCAATTCCTCATCCACCAAACCATCCACCCTTCAAATCCATATCTCTTCAAAGGAGAGAGAAGGAATCTTGTTGTAGGGAACCTTGTCAAAGGCCTTACAGAATCTGGATAAATGACATCCATAGCTCTTCCCTTGTCCACTGATGCAGTCACTCCGTCACAGCAGGCCACTAATTTGGTCAGGCAGGACTTGTCAATGGTGAAGCCATGCTGGCTGTCTCAAAGAACCTCTCTGTCCTCCATGTGCCTTAGCATAGCTGCTGGTAGGATCTATTTCATGGTCTTCCCAGGCACAGAGGTGAGGCCGATAGGTCGGTAGTTCCCAGGGTCCTCCTTTCTACCCTTTTTCCAGTCACCAGGGACTTCACCTGACTGCCAGGACCTTCCAAATATCATGGAGAGTGGCTTGGCAACAACATCAGCCAATTCCCTCAGGACTCCGGGATGGATCTCATCAGGTCCCATAGGCTTATGTATGTTCAGGTTCTTCAGGTGGTCACGAACCTGATTTTCCCTTACAGTGGGTGGGACTTCACCCCCCTCTCAAGTCCCTATCTGGCAGTCCCTCCAGTCGAGAGGTGTGGGAAGAGATCTTACCAGCGAATACTGAGACAAAAATGTTGTTGAGTACCTCAGCCTTCTCCTTGTCCATTAGTAAAAGTTTGCCAGCCTTGCTCATCACAAAGGCTACGCTTTCTTTGGCCTTCCTGTTCTGGCTGACATACCTGTAGAAACCTTTCTTACTATTGACAGCACCCCTTGCAAGTTCAGCTCCAGCTATGCCTTGGCCTTCGTGACCCCATCCCGGCTCAATCAGACAATGTCACTGTACTCTTCCCAGGCTACCTGTCCCTGCTTCTACTGCCTGTGCAGTTCCCTCTTGCTCTTTAGTTTGGCCAGCAGGTCTCAACTCAGCCATCCTGGTCTCTTCCCTTCCCTTTACTGATTTCTCACACCTTGGGACTGAGAGCTCCTATGCTCTATGGAAAGCATCCTTAAAGCTCTGCCAGGTCTGTTCTTTCTTGTCCCTTAGGACAATTTCCCAGGAGGTCAAACTGACTAACTGCTTGAGCAGCTGGAAGTTTGCTTTCCTAAAATTTGGGGTCTTGTCTTTACTCTTCACCTGACCCTTATCCCTCAGGACCATGAACTCCACCAGTGCATGATCACTGCAGCCCAGGCTGCCTTCTATCTTGACATCTTTGATTAACTCACTTGTGTTGGTAAGCACCAAGTCCACTAAATATCGAGAATTAAGACTGAGATTGTTCATTTACTGAACTGAATTTTGGCACAGGTTATAGTACTATTATCACTGACTGTCTTCTTAATAATTTGTTTTTTTCTAGATATTTACTTGTAATGTTTGAGCCAAGTGCTTATGGAATTACACATACAAAAACTGAAAAACTGAAGGCCATATCTGAGGCTACCATTATATATGTTAAAATACCTGGAAAAAAGATCTTTGATGTATATTTCAACCACAAGTTTATAATATACTTTCCAGCCAGAATATTTATTTAAGTGAAAGTCTATTTATTTTTGAGAAGCAGTAGATCACAAGATTTCTAGAAGATTTAAGATAATTAGCAGCACGTACTTTATAAATTCACAACTATCTTTTAAGAGAAATAATTGTTTATATGCATATCATAATTACCTCATGTATTTTACAATAATGCTTTCTGTCACACATCTGGGCACCAGAGTGTTTTTTAATCATAGATTCATAGAATCATAGAATAGTAAGGGTTGGAAGGGACCTTAAAAATCATCTGGTTCCAACCTCCCTGCTATGAGCAGGGACATCTTCCACTAGATCAGGTTGCTCAGAGCTCCATCCAACCTGGCCTTGAACCCTGCCAGGGAGTGGGCATCCACAGGTTCTCTGGGCAACCTGTTCCAGTGTTAGTTCAGGAAGTGTGGGCTGGATAATTGGTCAGCGAGGTGGATTGAGAACTGGCTGAATGGCAGAACTCAGAGGGTTGTCATCAGCGGCGCTGAGTCTAGTTGGAGGCTGGTAACTAGTGGTGTCCCCCAGGGGTCAGTACCGGGCCCAGCCTTGTTCTACTTCTTCATCAATGACCTGGATGAAGTGCACCCTCAGCAAGTTTGCTGATGATACTAAACTGAGAGGAGTGGTGGATACACCAGAAGGCTGTGCTGCCATTCAGCGTGACCTGGTCAGGCTGGAAAGCTGGGCAGAGAGGAATCTGATGAGGTTCAACAAAGGCAAATGCAGGGTCCTGCACATGGGGAGGAACAAGTTGGAAAGCAGCTCTGTGGAGAGGGACCTGGGTGTCCTGGTGGATGACAGGTCAACCATGAGCCAGCAGTGTGCCCTGGCTGTCAAGAAGGCCAATGGCATTCTGGGATGCATCAAGAGGATTGTGGCCAGCAGGTCGAGGGAGGTTCTCCTTCCCCTCTACACTGCCCTAGTGAGGCCTCATCTGCAGTACTGAGTCCAGTTCTGGGCTCCCCAATTCAAGAAAGACGAGGAGCTACTGGAGAGAGTCCAGCGGAGGGCTATGAGGATGGTGAGGGGACTGGAAATCTCTCCTGTGAGGAGAGGCTGAGGAAGCTGTGCTTGTTCAGCCTGAAGAAGAGAAGGCTGCAAGGGGACCTCATAAATGCTTACAAATATCTGAAGGGTGGGTGTCAAGAGGATGGGGCCAGATTCTTTTCAGTAGTGCCCAGTGACAGGACAAGGGGTAATGGGCACAAACTGAAGCATAGGAGGTTCCGTCTGAACACGAGGAAGAACATCTTTACTGTCAGGGTGACAGAGCACTGGAACAGGCTGCCCGGGGAGGCTGTGGAGTCTCCTTCTCTGGAGATATTCAGGACCTGCCTGGACGCGGTTCTGTGCAGCCTGCTTCGGCAGGAGGGTTGGACTAGATGACCCACAGAGGTCCCTTCGAACCCCTACCATTCTGTGATTCTGTGATTCTGTAATTCTGTGATTCTGTGATTCTGTGATTCTATGATTCTGTGATTCTGTGATTCTGTGATTCTGTTTCACCACCCTCATGATGAAGAATTTCTTCTTAAAATGTAATCTAAATCTGCCCTCTTTTAGTTTACAGCCATCCCCCCTTGTCCTATCACTACACACCCGTGTGAAGAGTCCTTCTCCATCCTTCCCCTAGGCACCCTTCAGGTACTGAAAGGCTACTCTAAGGTCAACTCGGAGCCTTCTCTTCTCCAGGATGAACAGCCCCAGCTCTCTTAGCCTGTCCTCACAGAATAGGTACTCCAGCCCTCGGATCATCTTCGTGGCCCTCCTCTGGACCCACTCCATCACATCCATGTCCTTCCTATGGTGGGGGCTCCAGAGCTGGACACACAGTACTCCAGGTGGGTTCTCGCGAGAGCGGAGTAAAGGGGCAGAATCACCTCCCTCGACCTGCTGGCCATGCTTCTCTTGACGCAATCCAGGATACAGTTGGATTTCTGGGCTGCAAGCACACACTGGTGGCTCATGTTGAGCTTCTCATCCACCAGTACCCTCAAGTGCTTCTCCTCAGGTACGCTCTCGAGCCACTCTCCGCCCAGCCTGTACTTGTGTACTTAGTTTTTTTTCCTTCTATCTAGGTATCTGTCTTTAATTTGCCTGCACACTTATTATCTTGTCATTATGAAAAATTCTACCCTATTATTTTAAAAACAAAAATAATATTGATGCAAAAGGCATGTCCCTCTGCAAGTAACAACTCCTGCTATTTTGAGACAGTATGTTTATTTCTGATTTGATTCATTAAAATCAACTTACAAAAAAAAATATTTTTAGCTGCAGCTGGTTTGTTAGATAGAGTTATGGTGTGGACAAACAATAGAGCCAAACATACGAATACAGATTAGCATTTTTATCTTACTTTGGCTTTAATGAACAATTACAAATTGCAAGGACTCTTCATTATACATGGCAGAGTTAACTCCTGGTTTTGTACTGACACTAATTGAGTTCCCTGTTAAACTGAAGCAATCTTGAGTGATACTAATCCATTGTTAACACTGAGCCCTTAAAAAAGTGGTTTTTTAACTTGAGGAGAAAACTAAAGAAGTTAACTTATCTTAATATAGAATGACAAATTATAGGTGAAATGGTTAGACTTTAAATTACAAAAATTTTTCTTTATTCCATTGAAGTCTATTAATTTCAAAGCATTTTTGGAAATTCTTTCAGCCTTTTCTATAATATATGCATGAGTATTTTTCTGGAATAGTTCTGCAGATTGATCACTAGCACAAATATTTTTTTAATATAGATTGTTTTACTGTTTTTCAAAACTTTTTGTTGTAGTTCAGCGGGTCAGGATCTAGTTATTTTTAAGTAGATCAGACAGCACTTATGACTAAGTCAGTGCATGGTGTTACCTGAGTCTGAATATGTAATGTGCCACAGAAAGTTCATGAGTGTAGTCTGCTAAACTCTGAAAGCCTCTGAATTAACTTGAAAATGTCCTGCTATTGAATAACTTTCGCAGATGTCTGTGTTTTCGAGGTACATGCCTGCTTTGCTTTGCTCTGGAGAAGTCCTCACCAATAGGTATTTTCAGGATATATCCAACAGTAACAGCACGGCAACAGGCAAGGCGACCCATAGTCAGTGTTGCCTTTACCAAAGCAGCAGTAAAAGAAAACATGTATTGTATCTCTTCAGTTTAAGACTTTCGGTTGTTGCAGATGGAAATCTCTTAGCCTTCAGTGCAGTTTGGGTTAGAATATAGGAATTGCAGGTCATCTATGAAGAGACTGATCAGCAGCTGTAGACAGATCTACTGCAAGGAAATTGATGCATGGTGGCTTGAAGCAGGCTGGCTATGTTTTAGGGTAAGATGAGGGTGGGAAGCTGTCCCACAGCAAAATAGCTTCAGATCAAATCTTATCAGCAGTGGGTAAGAGCTACATATGTTGAATCTGATAACCAGTATTTTGCAGAAGGGTATTCTGCATGTAACTTTCAATACCAAGACATTCATACCTTCGGTGGGAGTGAACAGCTCTTTGGTTGTGCATGCAAGGGTCTCTCTGGAGAGTTGTGGAGGGATTCCATGCTGGGTGCTGTCCCATCCTACTCAGTGGGTAAGGGGAGGTAAGCTTTTGCAATTCTCTGCGCAGTATCCAGGAGTCACGACAATGACCTGAGAGGTTCGACTAAAAACAAAGCTTTACTTGGAATTCAGTGAAATTACAAAAGATTGTAATTTTGTGACTTTATAATGACATTGCTTTTGATGAAGTGGAGTTACAACGGATATTGATTTGGCAAAACTTAAAGCAACAGAAAGTCTGATTTTGCAAAACTATAAAATATAGTGGATTGACAAACTTAAAACTGTATTACTCTTATGTGCCTACAAATCAAGTCAAAGACAGAGAAAAAATGCAAAATAAAAGGACAGATAAGAGAAGAGATATTACCACCCTTGGATCCAGAGATAGTTTCTGCTGGTGTTCGGGGTCCTCCAGTCGTGGATGCGCACCAAAAGACTTGCTCATTATAGAATCATAGAATGGTTTGGGTTGGAAGGGACCTTGAAGATCATCTAGTTCCAACCCCCCTGCCATGAGCAGGGACATCTTCCGCTAGACCAGGTTGCTCAGAGTTCCATCCAACCTGGCCTTGAACACTTCCATGGAGGGGGCATCCATAACTTATCTGGGCAACCTGTTCCAGTCTGTCCTTTTATACCCTTTGGGTTATTGTTGTTCCTCCCCAGGGGAGGAGTACTGTCATGAAAGTTCTCAAAATCTCTGGGCATGGAGGGTGGGGGGTGGGGGTGGGGAGGGTCTTAGTGGTCTCACGATCCCCCTCTGCAGAGCTGACCTTCAGTGTTATGCAAGCCTTTAATTTCCTTGTCTTCATGGCATCTCTGAGGTATAGAGGTGGCTTTTGCAAGGCAGCATCCCACTGTGCTTGCCTGCCACAGTTCCTTATCAAGTGAGGAATTTTGCTTGTCGAAGTACGAAGTACAATGCCTCATTTGTAAGTTTGCTTGATTTGAGGGTCTCTGTCTTGGTTTCTTAAGATGGATGTTTGTGACGATCACTCACTCTGACCTGGGGCTCTGCAGTTATGGGGAGGAATCAGGCATCTGTGAAAGACAGTATGATGCAAAGGTTACTAAGGAGATGCTGACAGTGCTGTTTACATGAAGCTATCAGTTTTTTGATTTCACATCTTTTGAATTGTTCTATCAATGCTGAGGTACTTTTCATTCAGTATTTAACAGAGGTTGCTGTGAAAAAATAAGGATTTTTCTGATTTTCTATCTTATTCATCCACTGGATAAATAAAAACGTACAAATGCATTAAGAAAAAAATGGTTTTGTACACATTTTGTAACAAATTTTATTTATGTGCCTGGATAAATTAAACATTTAGGAAAAAAATCTGGAAGTGGGGCAGAGATGAGTGCTTACCCTGGACTGCTCACACTCATCGTATGAGTGTCATGCCCTCAGTAGCTCTTGTTGTTAAGTCCTGCAGCACCAGTGACTGGGAAAGCTTTGTAGCAGAAGCATCTGCCCAGGCAGGTGCATCAGTACATAAACCTGGTTTCCGGGACCGATTTCTCTGTCTCTCATGGGCAGGCTACAATAGTTCACTCTTCTCAGTTGTGAAATATACATAGACCAGCTACTGTATTCCAGGTTGATGAACAGCTGTATCTCAGTGGTTGATCATTTCCTGAAGTTTCGTTTGAACTATGTGAGACACCACCAAGGGGAAAGAGGGTGCCCCCTTCTCCACTCCGGCTGGCCTATGCTGTGCTGTGGAACCATCTGAGCTCAGTCCCGTGTTATTTCTGGGGTGGAGGATCACTAGCTTTGGAAATGGCTCTGCCCTCACCAACTGAAATGATAATTTCTTGGTCTTCAGGGTTGACAGCAGACGTAACTGCTCACACTGGTTGCTGCATATGGATTGGAAAGAAAAATCCATTTTTTCTGAGGGTATTATAGTGTATGGACATGTATCAGATATCCTTGTTTACATTCTATTAGATCTAATCTCTATAGTACCGTAGACACTGGTTTCTGTGAACGTACATCGACATCAACATTTGACTTATAGCCACCTCTGGTATCAGTAAGTTGCATCTTGTGATGCAGCTCCGTGGCAGAGATTAATTTCTAAAAGTCTTAATAATAAAAATCCATCAGAAAGGAAACTCACCACTGTTTGCAGGAAGTAAATAAAGTGCGTAAGAGAAGTAACCTTGTAAGATTCATGTACTACAGATTAAATTTAAATCTAAAATAGAAAACAAACCACATAGTCCACTCATTTTTTTTAATACAGCGACACCTTCCCACAGATGCTCTGCCTCTGTTCTGCACTGTCATATGGATCTTTGTCACACATGGGGAGGCGGTGAAATCTTCGTGGATGTGCTAGCCTGTTCACTTCAGCCCAGTGATGAATAAGAGTCACAATGACATCCCACCTAGCTCAGCCTCAGTGGTCACCCCAAAACAAATCGCCTTCTGATTTAGATTGTACCAACACCAACTGATGCTTTTCTCAGCGCTGAGGCTGTGACCTCATCTGGCAAGCACTGAGTTGTTTTCTTTACACGTTAAGCTGGCTGCCTCCGAGGCTGGCAGTGACCTGTGCTGCTTTGCCTGCAGTCCTGAAGGGTCCCATGCTCCTCTGTCGGTGGTGAGCTTGATGGTGCTGGCTCCATGCTGTTAGAGTACCTTTCTGTCACAGAATGACAGAGAAAATAAATTTTTTAAGAGGTTTAGCTTTGGAGAAGCAGAAGGGAAAGGTAAAATCACTGAAACAGTTCTTATTCACGTAATAAGAAAAGTTTTTACTGCAGCTCAACATGTTTTTGTTAGAACTATTGGAGGCAAAATAGCTAAACTACCTACTACAGAAGTGAAATTTAGAAGTAAAATTTAAAGAAGTTTAGAACAAGCTTGTGTACACATATTAGATTGGACAGACTAGAGAGCTGGACAATCACCATCTATATGAAATTTAACAAGAGCAAGTGTTAGATTTTCCACCTGGGATGGGGTAATCCTGGTTACGTGTACAAAGTTGGGGACACGAGGCTGGACAGTAGCCCCATGAAGAGTGGGGTGTGGGTTGACAGCAAGTTGCACGAGTCAATATTGTGCAGCCAAAAGGGCCAATAGTGTCTTGGGGTGCATCAAGCACAGCATAGCTAGCTGGTCAAGGGAGGTGATTGTCCCAGTCTGCACCACACTGGTGTGGCCTCACCTTGAACACTGTGTGCAGGTTTGGGTGTTTCAAAACAAGAAAGAGATCAGACTGTTACAGTGTGTTCAGACAAGGGCAACCAAGACGGTGAAATGCCTCTAGGGCAAGACTTACAAGGAGCTGCTGAGGTCACTTGATTCATTCGGCTTGGAGAAGCGAAGGTTGAGGGGTGACTTTATTGCTGAGGGGTAACCTCATCGCTGAGGAATGACCACATTGCCGTCTACAACTTCCTCAAGGGGGACAGCAGAGGAGGAGGTGCTGATCTCCTCTCTCTGGTGATCAGTGATAAGGCACATGAAAATGGAATGAAGCTGTGTCAGGCAAAGTTCAGTCTGGACTTGAGGAAAAGGTTCTTCAGTAGACAGGGAGGTTGGTTCTTGGAACAGGCTCCTCAGGGAAGTGATCACAGCACTCAGCCTGTCAGAGTTCGAGAGTCTGGATGGTGCTTTTAGTCATATGATTTAGTTTTAGGTAGTCCTGAGAGGAGCAGGGATTTGGGCTTGATAATCGTTATGGGTCCCTTCCAATTTGAGATATTCTGTGATTCCGTAATTCTATGATTAGCATATCTCCTGTCTGTGGCGTTAGTGTTTCTAAATACTGGTACTTTTCTTGTCTGCACAGCAAAGCGTTTAGCACATTTTGAACTTCAGAGATAACAAGGAGCTAATAGTTCTCCAGTATTAAGAAAAATTTCATTTAGAAAACTTTGCTGTTATTTGCTGTGTACAACTTTATTTCATCTTAGAGTATTGGTTTCAATGATCCTGTCTGGTGAAATGAATTACCTTTTTTTATGGTGCTTTCCATACAATTACAGATATTTCTTTCCTAAACATAATTTGCGCTTAATTATCTCAATGAGATGGAGAGCACTACTGTAAATTTAAGAGAATTCTTCTGTAATTTCAACAGTGTATTCCCTTTTTCTCTTCAAAATTATCTACACCAATCATTTGTATGTTGCATGGGTGAACTGTTTTTTAAGCTTTTTTGAAATGACCGACTACAGACTGCCTAGAGTTGTTGGATACTTTCTCCTCTGTTTCTTCCACAAAAGGTAATTTCAATTAAGTAAAGTGATCTGGCTTATTGGACTAGTTTCACAAGGTGAATTTCGGATGTGCTTGTGTTTGTTGGGCAGTGCTGTAATGATCTCTCAGCCAGCTCTGGGATGTAGCATATCTGCATGATGTATAAGCATATCAAGCAACAATACTAATTGCACTTTTAACGGTAGTGTGCTCTGTCTCTTAACAAGACTAATTGGTTTAGACTTGGCTCTGTACTTGATACAGTGATTGTGGCCAGGAGTGCATTACACACTTACTTAATTCATGCTTACACTTGATTAAGAGTTATGAATAAGTATTTCTTTCATATTTTTCACTTACAGAGATTTACCTGTTGCATATGGTCCCTGGTTGTTCAGTCCTCTGCAAGGGACAGAATAAGACTCGTCCTTTTAGATAGTAGACAGGAACTAAAACACTCAGTACAGATATTTACTTCCACCTCTAAGGAAGCACGAGGCTACATTCTGGAAAACTCGCCTTTCTCCTGTGAAGGACCCCCCCATGTTTTAGAGCCAGTTACATGTTGGTTGGTGAAGCCACACAGTTGTCTCTTAAACAGAAATATTTTTTCCTATTCCTTGTGAAAATGGTGTATTATATATTAAAGGGATTGCATATTATCTTTTTGAAAGAAAAGACAATTTTTTTCCCTTGAAGAGGGAATTTAGATGCCCATCTACAAAGGAAAGCCCAAAGACCTTTATCTCTTCTTGAAATTTATATCTAAATCCCTGAAAGTGTCTCTACTGCTTAAAAGCCACTTTTTGCATCACTGTACCTCCCTCACTAGTAAAGTTACAGATTCATTTTTCACTCACTTGTCCAAGATGAATCTTGCTGTTACTAGTTTAAATCATTATGGTTTATAAATGGGTCTCTTCAATTAAAAGGCACCTTGTCTTGTCTCAATAACACATTTCTTTTATGCTTAAATCCCTATTTACAAATCCAGGCAAGATTTCCAAATACGTTTCTATGATGGAGTCCCCTTGGTCATGGAAAAAGCTCTGTGTTTCAGACTTTTCGTTAAAGAACTGCCTCTGTGAGGCTTTTGAGGTCTTTAAATATACAGAGTTCTTTATGGATAATTGCGCAAGTTGTGTTCAATTGTGTTTCAAATAATACAACTACTATAAGCAACAGAGAATAGCTGTAGAGGCATAAAAAATGCATGGAAAAGCAGATATGACTTTCATATCCAATGCAGTAGGGACATCTGGAATGGGAAAAGTTATATGTTGAATCCAGGAGAGAATGCTGTTACTCATTTATGATGAATCTTAATCCTTCCTATGTCCTTATAAGATGCCTGCTGTGGGAAGGCGTTTATTTCTTTTACATGATATATTCGTAAAAGTCAATTTGTTCCAAAAAATTATCAAATTGCTCCAAACAATGAAAACTCCAGAACAAAAATCAGGTGATATTTCTGTGTGGAAAAAGTGCTTTGCTTGTATGTATGTAAACTAGAAAACTAATTTGTCCTTACTATGACAGGCAAGTCAGATTTTATATTTTCTTAGCTGCCTGGCCAGCTAGAGGTGAAAATTTATTTATTTTGTTTCTGAAAATAGATCCGATATTACCTCCATATCAGCAAATAATGTGCAAATAGTAGGACATCTCAAAACTTCTTGTGATTTTATTTTTGCTGCTTTAAAAGAAGACAGGTATTCTACCAAAATAACAAATATGGGGGCTAAGCTGGAGATGAAGTAACGAATTTCTTGTCAAAAGTAATACAGAAGAGAGGGTGGAAAAAAGAAATTCATTCATTTGCAGCTATAGTATGCATGGCTGTTCATGATACAGTTCAGTAAACACTCTGGTGGGGAAAATGTTTATTCTGCTTGTGGTTCTGGAATAAATTCTGAAAGATAAAGAACAGAAATGAACTAAGATAACTCAGATAATCAGATCAGAATGCTGCCAGTGAGGAATACAAATGTTTTAAGTCAAGATGTAATACTTCATGTAGTTGTTTGATAAAAAAAAAAGACACCTCTAAAAAGTGTATATAATGAAGTCCTTTATGTCTTTAAACATTTTTGTAGCAATTTTTAGCTAAACAGTCCTTGTTCAGTAAGAACAAATAAATCATATTTTATGACTCTAAACCTTCCTCCCTATATATATTAAAATCTAGTGTGAGGGTCTTTGAATACTGTCCAGGCAGACACAGACAGGACTGTAGTCCTGAGCTAAGGATTTTTTCCTTCCAGGCTGTCTCTTCTACAAGAAAACAGCTCATATGGTCATGCTGGCATACTTGAAATTGGTGTCCACCCTCTAGTACTGCTGTGGTACTTGCTGTCACCATCTGAGAAAATGTAGTAAAGTGTACTTCAGAAAAGCTAGTAAAGAAAAGCTGGCAATAAACCACCCTGTTTAAGCAATATGAAATGCTGATCACAGGACTGGGAATGTAGTTACAGCTCCTCTGTAAGGTAAAAGCTCTTACTGAGAGCTCCAACAAATGCCTCCATAATCCTTAGGGCAAGACTGTATGAAGAGCAAAGCTTTTATAAGAGGGCCTTTTTCAAGAAAAAGTTCATTTTCTTTGACTGCTTGAATATAACTAATTTATGGTCAAGTGGTCAAATTACTTAGTGCAAGCTAGAATTTCCAGTGCTTTTGCAGCCTCTGGGTGAATTTTTGGGCCAACCCAATGACTTGTAAAAAGTCTTAAAAGCATGAAATAAGATACAAATTTTGCTCTACTCATGGTGAAAGAGGTTATTTTAAATAATGAGACCTGTAAGGCTACTCTGTGATGCTGTGCTGGGAAGGGGAAAAGAAATTCTTTCTCTATTACCTTGCTTTCACAGCAAGAAAAAGCAGGCTCATGGATTAGGGGGAAGCTGTGATAGGACTGATAGTCACATCTTCATTCTTTATTGATTTCTAGAGTATATGTACCACAATGAGCAGTCAAAATGTTTCTCTGATGTCTCTGTGCAACATGTATTCTTTTCTGATCACGAAAAAGACAGTTTATTTTGATGTGCCCCTGGAAATCCACAAAGCAAAGATTATTACTACAGGTATGGTGATACAAATAAGTATGCAAATGTGGGTAAAAAAGTAACTTCCCCCCCCAATGTATATTCTTGCACCAAAGCTAAAAAGAAAACATTCTCTGAGGATGGTTCAGGAGGTATAGAAGATTCTTCAGGTGTATGAGAAATTTTTTTCCTCTTGATAGACAGAACAATAAACACCATCTCTTTGCTTTGAGGGACCTCTCGCCCAACGGGGAACCATATCAGCTGCCAGCAAGAGATGTGGGAATCATCAGGATGAAAGAAAAACAGCCGGAAAACAACTGCTGCTACGTTAGAGGGAGTTTTCCAGGAAAACAGACAAGCTTCTGGAGGACATCAGATGGATGAAAAAGGTGTGCTATTATTGGAACATTCTTGCCATGAGGCAGCATGACAGAAAGCTGCAACTTAAACAGCAAATTTAGCACGAAGAGCTGATGGAGCAGCTACCTGGCATGCAAAACCTGCTTTTGCAGCCTCTCCTCTGCCCATGGACTACATGGGCAAGGTCAATTCAGCTCCTCACTGAACATAAACCACTGGTATGCCTCAGGTGTGAAAAGTACAGCAAAAAGGGAGGAAGGGCATATCTAGAACCACAGGCATTGCATATGACAAAAGCATGAAGAGAGCTCTTGTAGGACTCATATTTAGTGAAGATGTGTTGTAATTTTAATACACCAGTTTTGCAAATGATATCCCCTCCTCCCAATCTGTTGCTGTCCTTTGTTGCTCAGCTGGTTGAAAGCTTTGGTTGCACTTCCTATCCTGTTTTATTTTATGCATTTCTTTAGTTAAATTTTTCAGAATGGGATAGGAAGAGATCCATGTGAGAAGTGCTTTTTTTGCTTTTATATCCATGTGATTGTTTACTCTCTATATGAATGTAAATTTTTGGCTGTGCTGTTGCATTTTATAACTCAGAAATCCTAAAAAAACATTAATTACAATTACATTCTGCTTTTAATAAATTCTCACATAGATTTAACTACTTCAGCTTTATTTAAAAAAAAAGAAAGAGAGAAAAAGAAGCAAAAAAAGAACTCCCAAACGCAATCTGTCAAGTCAGAGATACAGTGCTGCAGTTGCATTATCCATTATGACAGCTCCTCCCTGTCCAACATTTTATATTGTTATGATAATTTGCTCTGCAAAGCAAGAGTGTGGGCACATACGGCATCCCATTATTTCCTTTGCTTTCTTGGAGTCAGACCCTGTTATCACAGGTGCATTTTCTGGCTGCCTCCTCCTTCTGTGTAAATGAACACTGGCATCAACCTATCCCTGGGATCTCTTCCTTGCAAACGTTATGCAGTGCAAAGGACTCCTCTGCAACACACGGCAATTCTGCCCTTTTGCACTCTGTCAGTGGTGTAAGCAGCCTCAAGTTTCCTGTAATTGCCCAAATGCACATTTCAGAACAATCCTTCAATTAACTGCAGCTTAGTGTGCAATTAAACCTCCTTCTGCCGGGTGCTCTCACATCAGGACCCTGCTTTGTCAGCTGGGACACATGCAGATCAGCCAGGTTTTGGAAATTCTCTGGCTTCTCACATTCTGCTCATAATTGATCACGGCAGTCAACAGATACCCGATCTCACTGGCATCTTCTCTATCAGCACCATTAAAGGAGAGATCATAGGCACATATGTACCATGATAGGCTTTGCATAATTCATGAAACGTTTTCACATATCACCTACTCTTGGTATGCCATCAGTCTTCACTACTGGTTGCAGACTGGTCCATAACTGACAAAATCCTCTGCAGGAACACTGTTTGATGACCAACTAATGCTGCAAACTGTAAGAGGCAGAATTAGTCAGATTTCTAATAACAGCACCCTGTTTTTGGTCTCTTTAACAAATGTGGCTGAAATTAAGGAATGGGGCAAAGTTTATTCACGGGAGTGGCTTGTACAGCCACCCCTGGGGACCACATTACTGCATGATAATAGTCTCACCATCCTTTGCTTCTCAATCTTCATCAGAGCTACAGATCAGTAAACATCTGCACTGTTGTTTTAGACCAGTCTTGCAATTCCATTGTTCTTTTTCTGCATCTGGCAGATGTCGATTTCTTAATAAAACACACAGTAGGTAGATCAGACTGATACGACTTTGTCAATTTGTTCATGACAGCATCTCAGACTTTGCCTATTTGTTTTTCACAAACAGAGTCATAAAAGCTAGAACATCTCCCAGACATGGAAACAATCCCTTGTCAGGGTTGTTACTCATAGTTTTCCAAGCAGAAGTGCATTTCTACATTGGATTGCAGGAAAGCACTTCTGCACCACGATTTTCAAAATAATTAAGATGACAAGTTTTCATAGCAGCTTAGTGTATTCTACTGCTGCAGATCCCGTAACTCTGGCCCAGACACAGTTTCTCAGTTCCTCTTTGACTGAGGATTAACTCTAATAAAACTATATGCAGTATAGACACACACATACTCCTATGAAGTCTGAAGTCTCACTCTATGTTCTACTTTAATAAGGATTTCTAGGAGTCAAGCTGGGCTCCAGTACTGTCCTCTGAAGCTGGAGTTTAGTCCATGCAGAATAGACAGAATCCTGTATCTCAAATATATTAGATGTTTAAAATGGCTGATAATGTACCCATTAAAATGATTGATTGCTAGAAATAAGTCCTAAAAGTCACTTTCTCGAGATACTTATGCTACTCTTACTAGGTAATCCTTCATCTGGCATGAGTATGATCAAGCCTGGATATCGTGAAAACAAAATGCAGATACTACCTAATAAAGCAATAATTGGTTTGTAAATCTGACATTCTTTTGAACAGAATAAAATATCTTCAACATTATTCAAAGAACAAAACATGAAGTCTCAAAATCTTGCCAGCAGTTGGCTGAGTGTTTGTATCAGTTGTCTGAGAAGGAGGAGAGGCTGTTGGTATTTTTGGCATAGTTACAATATAACCTAGTAAACGTGCATTCATGAGTTTGCCAGTCTCAAAGCAATGCATATCTTAAAGATTAAATATAGCATCACAACTTTGCACTCTAGGAGTTCAAGAGAAGACAGTGAATATTGGAGAGCAAATATTGGTTGGAGATTATTAAATACATTTAAACATATCCATCTCAGGAAGATCTGAGATACCTTCTTTCTCTGCTGGAATCTGAATAGAATGTTGTCCTCTAAGGTAGATGGAGCAATGAGTGCTTCTCTGTATGATTTGGGGAGGATTTACAGTAAAAGATAGTCAAGCACCAAAGAATCAAGAAAAGCTGAGCTGTTTGTGCTGCTGGCTTATGTAGTGGGGGAACAGATCAGAGAGTGGAGGAAGAGGAAGAGAGCCTTGTATAAAGAAAACTGTAACTGAAAAAATATAGCTGAGTATTTTTGAACTCCGTAGAATGTAAGAAGGGAGGCTGGTGAATGACCCCTCATATTTGCATTGGACCTGGGGCATATCTACCACTTTGAACATGAGCTGTCTAAAATGGTTATCCAAAATACGAGCTTTCATTTATACATATATGATAAGCACACATTTTTATGATTTCTCAGGCAGCAAACTGGCTCTTTTCTCATATAATTAGTGTCTTGTCATATCAGTTAAACAAGCAGATAGTCACACAGTTTGTACACACAAATTTCCAAATGTTCCTAGTGTTTGACTCTTGTTGGTGGTCACAATCAACAACACCAAACAGGATCCTCTCCAAATGAAGCTAAAGCAAAACAACCGTTAAATTGGATCAAAAGCAGTTATTCATTTACATTTAGTAGAGTGTTCATTACAGTCATTATAATAATACACATTATATTACATAAATATGAATACCATGCTATTAGGCCAATTCTGCAACAATTCATTCACAGGAGCTGGAATAAACTTCCAAGCGAGATATCTCACAATGAGACTGCTCAACGTGGGGCATGTCACTTGCTGGAGTAACTGGGTAGCAGTAACTACCCTGTGGCGACTGCACTTCATCGAACGTGGACAGACTCAGGGATATAAGAAATCACAAGGGTCACTGTCAAACTTGTCATGTGAACCAATATTTGTGTTATAGAAAAACTCTTTTCTGGGTAGTTTGGTCATATCACATTTTGCAGTTTGAGGTAAAGTTGTTTCTAATTTCAGAATAGACATTTCTAGTCTTTTCTGTTGTTTTAGGGATACTCCATACAAAAAGGCATTTGATTAGCATGTCAGTAGTTTGTAGGTAAATATGAATATACATATATATGTATCTCAGTCTGTAAGTTTAATTGAATTCATAAAACTTGTAACCTACCCTTAAAAAAAATCCTGTATGCAGATTTTTGACTATAACTCTCAACAGTTCTCCTCTGGAGTCAATAGAAGTCGAAAGGATTCAAGAACATAAGAAATCTCCCTCTTGGTGAGATCAGGGGTCCATCTAGCCTAGTGCGCTGATTACAGAAGCAGTAGTAGGAGATATATTCAGAGAGCCAAGATGAGTTTGGTCTATTTGTTTATTTTAATGATTAATATTATTAATGCAGTAGTGTTTCATATATGATAGAGAAGCAAGAAAAGTCTTTAAAGTGAGATGACAGAATTACTTTTGCTTTTCCACTAGCTATTTTTTAGCTTAGTAAACATAAAAAATCAGGACTTAAATCAAAATGTCTTCACCATGTTTCAAAATCTATGGGTCTGTTTGAATGCTGGAAGTGCAAAGAAGGCTGAAAATAGGCAGCAAAACTGTGAGAGAGAAAGTACAACTGCATTCACTGAGTATCCTCTGCAACTGGCAAGAAATTCTATTTCCTTCCAGAAATGTGCCGTGAACATGAAGTGTTATTATGAACTCCACACACAACAGGGGTCATGGTGATCTTGAAAGAAAATAACAAGAGAAAATCAGCAGGAACAGTGGTAAGACTTTCTGTCTTCATTCCCAATAGCATTCCTGCCTCTTTCCCTTGTTGCTAAAGCACAACCAAGGCATTACTTATTCTGACCCACAGACCTGGGTGCAGCCAAAACCTGATTTGAACATATGCTCTGGGTACACACAGGTACTCTGAAGTCCCACTCTGTCAACATTCACTGATGCTCCTCTTTCCATATCTGAACCTCAAATGAAAGGACAAGGCTACTCTCCTTCCCAGTGATGGTCGACCTGTTCTTCATAATGCTTAAGTCCTCTCTGCCCCAACAGAACAATAAATCTCCCGCTATCAAAAAGTGCAAGGACCGCAGTGATGATGTTCTAGGAGAGTTTTGAGGTTTGCTTTGCTTTTGCTTAAAAGTGAGGACAAAGAAGAGAACCAGATGGAGTATTTTCCCCCACAGTAAAGAAAAGCGTAGGATTGTAACTCTCTTGACTTAAACACCAGTGGAGAAAGCAATGGACAAGGGCTGCATAAAAGTGGTGGTAAAAATAAGATGATTGGTGTAGTTGTGATAGTACCACATCTGAAGACTGTAAAGACAAACTGGAGCTGCTGTAATTTCTTCACTTCTTCAAAGTTATTTCTCTCTACCCAAAAACCTAATTCTGATATAGATAGGCAACAAAGAAGAACAGTTTCGCAACAAAGAAGAACAGTTTCATTAATATGTGACTGCTAGAAAGTCATAGCAAGCAAAGTCTTGCTGATTAAATTGTCATCTGCCACAAGAAAAGAGCAACACAGAAGACATTTAATGCCTAGCATAATAACCAGAGAGTGAATGGAGATGCTCTATAGTGCTGTTTAGATCTCAATATTCAAAATCAGTTTTTGTTAAAGCTCACGTTTCATCACTATATCTCTAGGGAGAGCTGAACAAGATGGTCTTCCTAACTCAGGTTGTGTGAATTTTTACCGCATTTACACCATATTTGGAACACTATTGAGACCAAATTAATTCAAATTGCAAATCGTCCTCTTATTCCTGCTAGTTAGTAACTAAAAAGAAGTTATCTCATGGTGTCTATGTGAAGCACGTTTGTTTACCTTTTCTGTTTTTAGCCACAAGACCTTTTACTGACATTTGTGACTAGTGGCAGGAGAGTGAAATAAAATTCTTACAACCCCTCCTCATTGTGTGGTGGGTAAGCATCACATGTTTTCTGAGCTTCAGACACTGGAAGGATGCATAGACCAGAATATGAGTCTGTAAAGATGACACTGAGCTCTTAATAAACTGAGCAGTGGAGCCCTAGAGCGTGTGGGTTTTTTTTCATTTCTGTCTTTAGTTGATAGTTCTGAAAACTAATTCTAGAGTCTGCCAGAAGGTTTATTTCCTCATAGTTTTTTTATGATCAGCTGTATAGGGTTTGTGTGGAAAAATTTTGGTGTCAGGGGGGCTGCAGGACTGGCTTCTGTGAGAAGACCGGCTGCTGGTCAAGGCTGAGACCAGTAGTGATGGTGGTGGTGCTTCTTTGATAAAGTATTTAAGAAGGAGAAAAAAATGCTGCGCAACTGAAGCTGAAGAGAGGTGTGAGAATATGTGACAGCAACAACTCTGGAGACACCAAGGTCAGTGCAGAAGGAGGAGGAGGAGGTACTCCAGACACAGGAGCAGAGACTCCCCTGCAGTCCATGGAGCAGACCATGGTGAGGCAGGATGTGCTCCTGCAACCCATGGAGGTCCACGGTGGAGCAGGTGGATGCCCAGAGGAAGCTCTGACTCTGTGGAGAGTTCGCGGTGGAGCGGGCTCCTGGCAGGACCTGTGGACCCACGGAGAGAAGATCCCATGTTGGATCAGGTTTTCTGGCAGGACTTGTGACCCCACAGGGGACCTACGCTGGGGCAGTCTGTTCCTGAAGGACTGCACCCCATGAAAGGAATCCACAGTCCATGGGAAGGACTTACACTGGAGCAGTTCATGGAGGACTGTCTCCCGTGGGAGGGACCCCACAAAGGAGTAGTGGCAGAGTGTGAGGAAGAAGGAGCAGCAGAGACAACGTGTGACAAACTGACTGCAACTCCCACTCCCTGTCCCCCTGTGCCACTCACGGGGAGGAGGGAGAGAAATTGGGAGTGAAGTTGAGCCCATGAAAAAGGGAAGAATGGGGGGAAAGTATTTTTTAAGATTTGGTTTTATTTCTCATTACCTACTCCGATTTGATAGGTAATAAATGAAATTAATTGCCCCAAGTCCAGCCTGGTTTGCCGGTGATGGTAATATGTGAGTGATCTCCCTGTCCTTAGCTTGACCCACAAGCCTTTTGTTATGTTTTCTCTCCCCTGTCCAGCTACGGAGGGCAGTGACAGAGCAGCTTGCTGGGCACCTGATGGCCAGCCAAAGTTACCCACTACATCAGTTCACAATATTCTTCAAGTCACATTGAGTTCTTCTGGAAGATTTGATAATGTCTTTGGAAATCCACATAAGACAGATGGATTGACGAAACCAAAAAAACTAAAAAAAATATAAATTAAAAATAGCTAAGAGTGTAGTGGTACAATTGTGAATGGTGGATGATTCTTATTTCTTTATGTTCTTTCCCACTCTGCATTCCCCAGAAAGTCCTTTCCAGTGTTTTGTGATGGCAATTTACTTTTTGTCATGCAGTTAGCAAATGACACTTTTGATCAGTCTTATTCTTATCCATAACAGATAAAGTTACAGTTTTACAAAGTTAGAAATGTCAAGCACAGTAGTACTGAGCACTTGTGAATGAAGCTGCAATACTCTATAATCTTTTATTTTATTATTTTCTTTTGGAAGCAACAGTGAAGAAGAATTTGTGTATTAAATCAGACATGCATCTCATCTCTGTTAAGTCAAAGTGAAGATCTTACAATGAAAAAATATGAGCTGCTAAGTTCTCAAAAGTGTCAGCTATTGTATTTTATGAGAACCCATATTCTGGACAGAAAGCATTAAATATCAGGCTTCAGAACCGAAGGCAAGATGCAATTGTTTACCAGAAAGAAAATGAAGTGGATAATCCATTGTACAATCGCCAATTTTCAGAGTTTCTCCCTTTTCATTTTAGAAATGCCTTTTATAGAGTGTGATATATGTACATTTGTGTGTACTGCCATCTGACAACTCTGCCCAAGATCTTACAGCAGGTTGGATCCCTCTTTTGAGTCCGAGTTCCAGTGCAAACCAGAGTCCATTTTCATCCCTGAGATTCCCCACTGGGGGAACCGGCTGCCTCACTTGAGCTGTAGGGTGAGGCAAGATATGCTCATTGCAGATAACTGGAGAATTTCAGCTTGAGTGTAAACATGGAATCAGTATAATCTGTTCATAAATTCATAACAGCTTCTGAACAACTCCAATTTGAGAACTGTATTAGAAATCTATTCCCAAGGATACAACACCATTTTAAGAGCTCTACAGCTCTTTCTCTATGAAGTCAAGGGACAAAATGAGGCAGAATTTTGTTTTCATAATAATCTTATTCCAAAGATTATCCATATAAACCAGTTAAAATTAATCTTGGTGTAAATACATCTCTTGAGGCTTCAAGGAGCTCCACCAAAATCTGGTGATTCAGTATCAGGTCCCAAGTCCCAGAATAATGAAAGTATATAAATATAAAGGACAGTAATGTTAGAAAAAAAGAAACAAAAATATTACTGTACTTTGGCTATATTAAGGCATGACAAACTGAGAGAGACAGGATATGCAATTCAGTATTTGTGAATCAGCATTTAGAAGCAGGTGAGTGTAGCAGAGGTCACTACCTACTGAACCAACAGGCAGTTAAAATATATTAGGGAAAAAAATAATTTTGAAGTAGAAGGGATATAAATAAAAACTGACTGATATGGCATTTTGGGGGAGGGGAAAGGAACAAAGAAAGTGGGGGTGGCAAAAAGAAATGAAACCTAACGTGTTGGTGCTAATCTTTATAAGGCTGTGCCTGTGAGCAGAGAAGTTAATGAGCTGGGAAAAAAGCTCAGCTTTTCAGTGCTGTGAGACAACTGCAAACTCCCCAGCAGATGGGTCATCAATAGAAAGATTAAAGTCTTGGACAATCAAACAGTTTTCAAAAGAACACCTCAAAGTTGTCAAGAGATGAAAAAATTCTGTAGTAATTGATCCAACCAGCTTCAGGGTACAATAACCATTAAGTAGTAAAACACAGATGAGAAGTAATGCAAAGCTGCAAGCAAGATACCCAGAAATTTTGTTTGTTCATTATCTTGTTCTAAGCAATGTGATGGGACTCTAGAAAAAAGTACGTTTCAGAACATTGCTAGGAGTTACTACTTCAGGACTTCAAAGTCATGTGCCATTGACTGCTTCACAGGCCGTAGGCAGGAGTATTCCTGCAGGACAAGCCATTACGCCTACTCACTAGTTCCTACACTCCACTCCCGCTGTGTTACACTAGTTTTAATTTATATATATCATGTTTAAAATTTAGGTACTCTAGAGGGCTCTGACAAAGGACTTCATCACGTTCATGTTGAATCAATGATTAATTAATTTACTTCATCTCCTTGCTTAATTCTGAATAATAGAACCTTGGATAAAGATTGACTCCCTACGCCCAGACCTTTATACAGCTTTAACATATGGAGTCTCTCTATTTTATTAAATACATATTTGTCCTTCAGGAGAAATGCTGAGTCACTTATCAACTCCATGTTATGGGATTTTTTTAAAACCACTATTGTTTACCAGAGCTGTTAGAATGAACTGTAGCTACAAATAATCAAATAGTAGTTTTGGGCATTAAATTTATGTTTAGCTTTGTCTTTTTGGAATTTTTTGTGTGCTTAACTTGCACCACTCTCAAGAGTAAAGAAAATGTGCTATTCATTATTGCTCTCACATGAAATGGGAGGATGTAAGGTATGTTGGATTCTGATGCAGCTCTTGAAGAACTGGTCAAAGCATATTATGACTTCATTCATCTATGACCATGCAATGTGTCTAGGCTTAGCTAGCAGCCTTCACCGTGAAGCATAAAATGTTACACATACGTGTTATTCTTGTTGTGCTTTTACCTAGTTTCATTTCGAGCTACGTGACCAGTGCCACTGAATGCATTTTTATGCAGATGAAGTGACTGTGATTTGCTTATATCATCTTTCTATTTTTCTTTCTCAGAAAGAAACTTTATTTTCCACTGTTTTATCACCATTGAAAAATTTTTCAGCTTTCAGGTAAAAGCTCTATTAACGTTAGGCTATGGCCATAAATAATAAACATTTACAAAACTATGTAATATGAATCTATTTGTGTTTCTAAATGGCACAATAATTACAGGCTTTGGGGTATGGGAAGATGGTTCAAGAAGCATTAAGGACTATACCCGAAATACTTATCAAAAAATATTGTATTCATCTGCTGTCATGGGACAGCAGTAGGTTTGGGAGTATTTGGTGCTGATTCAGAAAATAAAGTGCTTTTCATCCTCTGTTAGGTTCTGATTCCTTTTTATAGGAAAAGTCTCTAAAGCGTGTAGTGAACAGATTTGTAGACAACATAGGTGTGGCTACATGCTGTACATAAAACCCCTAGTCCTAGGAATTCATTGTGATCTGCTTGGGATAAGTAGGTTCTATGAGACTATAAGACTACTATTTTCTGGTTTTAGTTGAAATATATTTAAATTAGTCCTAAAATAATGTTATTAATCTCTGTTTTCTTCCTAATAATGAGATCATAAATTTTAGAATACAAGTATTTCCTACTCAGGAAAGGAAAACCTAACTTTGTTTGCCCAAACACTCCAAAGATGTTAGGTAAAGTTTTTCCTGTTTCAAAGGTTTTCTGGTGTTCCTATCTTCAAAATAACTTTTTTTAAAGATCCTTTCCATCAGCTCTGAATCTCTTTGTCAGAGAGCAGTTATATTGGCTAGAAGCTGGGCCAGTAGAAGCACAGATGATTTTTTTTTTTCTGGAATAGATTTTCTGTGTTATTTTAGGACATGATCTGGAGTGGTATTTTCACACACTCACAAGTAATACCGTTTAATGGATTATGAAAAACAGGCAGCATTGACCTACCATTGTTCTCATTCTGATTAAGGTATTGAGGTCAACAGCAGCAGAGCTTGGTCAGTATTGAACAGATTCAAAAATCCCTTTTAAACACACAACTATAGTACGCAGGATTTCTTGATTATTCTACCTACTTTTTCCATTTAATATGAAGGATTTTGCAGTTGTTTTATACTACAATAAATACTAGCCTTGCATATCAGAACTTGAAAAGGTCCCAAAACCATTACTTAACTGTCATCGGCTTATTGCAAAAAACAGCCTTTAGTCAACAATGTCTGTACAAAAAGTGATACTGTACGAACTAACACCGTGGTGAAGGACACTACCATAAAGCATGGCTAAGTAAGGCTGTTTGAAAATGTGGTCAGAAAGCAACTCACAATCCACTAACTGAAGAAAATCATAATGCTCATCTGGTCAGAGTCATGGACTATATTCAAGAATATAATTAGTAAGATACGTTGGCAAAAATTGTTTAATAATGCAATCATCTGTGCTGCTATGGAAGAATTCCCTAATTAAAAAGGTAGCAGATAGGAACCCTGCAGACCATAGAGTTTTATTGCTTTTTCTTCTAGGATAAACAAGATTAATTATAACATAATGGTAACACAGCTGACAATTTCATTTTTCCAAGGAAGTTTGTCATCAAATTGCTATATTCAGTCCCACAAATGAATTGGAAACAGTTTGAATATTTACTGCCAATAATTTTTATATATATTTCTAAGGAAACCACTAGCAAAATTGAAGAACTTTTAGTCATAGAAATAGAAAAGATCAAGTCCAATGATTTACCAAGCCTAAAAATATGTTGGTAAAATTGTGTATTCCAGGCCACAACTTTCACAATATAGATTATCTTTTTTTCACAGACCTGCTGTAGTTACTGGTAAATGATTATTAAAATTTAGGACACATTTCTCAAAATCTCAGAAACAAGCATTACAACATTAGTTCTGCGATTGTAATTTTTACTAAAGTACAGTTGTGAAAAAGTCACTATATCAAAAATTCTGATGTCAACTGTTTTGTGTAGTGTTTTTTCGATAGACTGTGGAAGCATGTTGCAACAGAAATCTATTATGTCCTTCAGATACAACACAAAAGTAAATCAAACCCAAATGACAAAATGACAGCAAAGACTTATGAGCAGCAGATGGCAGTAAGTTATTTACTATTTTTACACTGTGTTGCCATGGTTCTATATTTCAAGTCTATCATTTATAGAAATTGCAGAGAATATGTATATATTAATGAGTAACCTAAATCCTTTTTTACTTTTTACCACTGACATATGCATCCTGTCTCCTCATCCTGGCATTGTAATTTCTCCATCTAAACACACAGGGAAAATTATCTTACTAATAACATTGTGTATTGCCATAGCCACTGTATATGCCTTTATAATCTCTATTTGTTGCTACCTTTTGTATGATAGATATCTGCACCTGGCTTACAAAGCACTTTCAGAAGTTAGAGGGATGACATAAGACATGTCCTCACTTTTTGAAACTACCATGCTATGCATAGCATCACATATACTGATGGATCAGAGCTGTTGTTAAGAGTAGCTACGGTAGGTGGAGGAAATAAGTGACTGGAACTATTATGTCTGAGAGGAGAGCAAAACTGGTATCAATAATATGAGCATATATTTGTGGGAATGATACCAATTCACTCTAAATAGTCTTGCTCAAAATTCCCAGTAATTTTGAAGAAATTGCAGTGCTGCTCAAGACTTCTGTGATAATGCTTCATAAGAGTATGCAATTAAAGTATAGAATGGGGAAATGGTAGTCATCAGCTGTAGTTTGCTATGTAATAAATGTCTTTTTAAAGTCATAACTGCAGTAGGAAAGGCATTAGAGAAGCATTGATTTTTGAAGTGTGACATTCTAATTAGATAAAGAAAATACAGAAACGTTTTGAGGGAGTACAAATAGCATTTGTGCTTTCTATTATTTCATGTAAACATATTTTCTCTGTAATTTTGGTGATGATGGCATTTTTCATTATAGATAAAACTACTTGATTTCTTTTTGTTCTCTTTAATTGCATGTAGCAGCCTCTTTTGGTTCTAGCTGTTTGTGCAGAGTGGTCTCTTAAAGAATTTGCAAAAGAAGGTATACCCAGGTCACATCTACCTGCTGACAACAGTCTATCTTGGAATGAGTAAGTGCTACATGTCTTATAGTAGAGGAAACTATGATCACTTTGACAAGGATTCCAGTTAAGAAATATGCTCTCTCTAAACTTTAGAGAACTTACATGAAATCAGAGTGAAAATGTAAAGTAGGACTTCAGGGGGAAAAGTTCTCACTGGTAACAACTACTCTTCAAATATATAGCTGTGTATTGCTTTAAAGCCACAGAAGAGTGTAGGAGACTCTTGTTTAAAATAGAGTATAGTTGACATTCATGACTATAAAAAGAATAAATGGTCCTGAAACCCAAAGCTTCCTTCTGAACACTAGAAAAACTACGACTTGGTAAAAATATACACTGGAAATGAGAACTACTAAGGTCAAATTTTAATTTGATGACAAGAATAACGTAAATAAGTACATCTTTCTTCACTTATCTGTTCCACATAATGATCGTCAATGTATCTATAAATAACAATCATAATAATGGTCAATTTATGAGGTACCAATCAAGATACTCATGATAATCTGTTTTTCATCTAAATGTGCAGTTATTGGAATAAGGGCATTATGTCATGCAAAAGCCTGACTACAGTATAATATCCTGGATGTACAGGAACTTTACAGATTCCAGTTTCATTTGGCAATATGGTTTACTGCTTGTTGAGCAGGTCTTGAATAGACCTTACTGCATGACAACCTCTTTTATTTCAAAATTTTAAAATCGATAAGTAAGATGTAGGGGATTTACCCTGTTCAAGTTTCATCATCTGGAAAAAGAAGACTACAAATCCCTGTTTCAGCAAAACAGCCCACACAGAAGTTTAATTGACATTGCTTACTTTCACTGAATTCAGCAATCATAAGGTAAGATGAGCATTTCATAACATACATTTATCTGTACGATTTTTCTAATATGATGTCTAACATTATGTTAGTTTATGGAAGTAGTGAAATGAAAACTTACATTCTGAAATAACATTAGATTCAATTGTGGGAAGGAAAAGGCATATCGCTCACTTAGTTAAATAGCATTGTCGCAGCCAAAAAATAAACAAAACAAAACACACTGACTTTATCCTGTCTGATACTGAAATGGTTATTTGTTTACCCTAAGCCCTCAGAATTAATAGCAGAGTCAAGGAAGATGTTAATTTTCAAATAGTCATGAGGTTTTATTTGAGTTTCTAGAAATCATAGATTTCTGATGACCAGAAGCTCACAAATAATGTATGAATATTAGAAGTAATCTCAGGTTATGATTCATAGCATGTCTTTTAAGCTGCAGTATATTGATTTAGTAAGTCCCTATTATTATTCTCGTTTTTTGGATATTAAAAACAGCGTTCTCTGCTTGCCTTAGATTTGGTTTGTCACAAATACGGTTACTCGTTGCTCTCACTGATTTAAAATTTAGTGCTCCATATGAGACTATGTTGCTACCTTAATTGTCTGATTTCTCTAAAGATATGCAACCCCCCCACCCTACATGCAGTGTAAAAGATCTGTAGCTGCTAATACCTTCACAAATAAAAGTAAGCAATTTCCAAGTAGTGGAAAGTTTTTTTCTCATAAATATATCTGAATGAATTTTAATTACACATCAGCCATATTTACCTGTATTTTTCCATAGCTATTCAACATGTTATGTTTTGCTAAGCACGGATCCTCACAAAAGGATTTCTTTAAAAGTATAAACATTCAAACACTTGTTAAGACATATTTAAAGTTTGTAGTTTACACAGTGTTTTGTATAAACTTGCATACTGAAATAGCGAAGCCTCAGAAAAGAGTCAATATTAAATAACCCTGTAACAAAACACACCTTGAATGGTGGGCATGCAAGCTGTATATTCTAGTTTATTTTCTAAGGAAGTTAATGTGGGCACTACTGCATAAATTGTCTATTAGAGAGTAGTATTTATTATTTGCTTTTTGTTTTGTTGGAGTTGGTTCTTAAATCTTTAATCAGAAAGTTAGAGTATTACTGCAACAAGGAAAATAGAGCAAATTATGAATTTTTAGAAAAGAGCTGTTTGGTGATTATTATGTGCTGAAGAAAAACTCACGTAATAATAAGTTAGACAGCTTGCATCTCTTTGCAGATGCTTTGTAATATGAGGCACAAAAGTGGAGACAATGCCTTTCGTTCTCCAGGGGTGCTGGCTTCTGATTTGTATTCAGGTGCCCACATCCCTCTGGCTTTGTAGACTCTTATATTGGAATCAGGTACCTACATATCTCTGAGGAGGCTGTTGTCATCCATTTGAAGACGGGGTTGTCATCCATTAAAATAATACTTATAAATAGTTCATTCAGGTTTCACCAACCTATTCCTCCTGCACTTTTTATGAGCAGAGTTTTCTCTTCAGATACTCTGACTTACTGTCCAAAGGTGGCATATAGTTGTTAATCAGAAAGGATTTTGCTAGTACAAGAAATCAGTCACAGCCAGCGAGCAGTTACAAGCTTCTGATAGTAAAAGTGCCACTGGCACTCAAGATGGAGACGGGTATTTTCATACCTACCAGTGCTGCAATGCTACAGCTATCATCTCCTTCCCTGCTAGTACTGATGCACACACTCACTCACACTCTCCCCTCTGATTCTTGTAATTCTGTCTCTAAAATGACTCTCAGTCCCACCGACTTGCTATTGTGCATCTGCTACTCACATTCCTACTGTTTCCAGAATTATTTTCTTTAGTTTCACTGTTATGTTATTTTACATACTTTTTAGTTAAATGCTCAGGAACTTTGAAATTTTTGCAGCGTTAAACTGAAATGTAAATGTTTTATATTTTTATTCACAGTACTGTTGAAAGACAAAGAATATTTGAGAGCTGGTTTTCGTTTCGCATTTTGGATTTTTTTGACTTACTAATTCTAGGATTCTTATGTAAAGATTTAGTCCCTTCAGCTTAACTCTCCAAACAGAGCTTTAAGCTTGCAATTTTACATGCTGTGCTTAGACAACGAATGTCTTGTAGTAATGTTTAGCTTTTTCTGAAAAAAACCCATCCAAACCAAACCACATTATTTACTGTAAGTGATCCACCTGGTTTATTTATTAGTATAATATATGCATGTGACATACTAATATTTTTATTCACTTGTAACATTTAAAGATGTGACTGAGAAGACACAGTAGGTAAAGCTCACAGCATGTTAATATCCGGCAGTGAGATCTAAGATAAAAGATATTTGTAGAGTTGGTGTTCTGGTTTTGGCTGCTGCCGGCAACAAAAGCACCACACGGCCACCCCTCCCCCCGCCGGGGTGCGGAGGAGAATGGAAAGAAAGAGGCAGAAACTGGTGGGTCAGGATAAGGGCAGTTTAACAGAACAGCAAACAAAAGGAACAGGAACAATAACGATACAGAAAAAAGGATTACACAGCACAAACCCTCAGAACAGAGCCTGCAGAACAGAACAGCTCTCTCGGACCGCACCGCCGCTGTGCCCTCCCGAGCCGCGAGAGAGTTCCTGCTGCGCCGCTCCCCCCCACCGGAACCCAGCATGACGGCACATGGTATGGAATACCCTGCTCTGTTTGGCTAGGTTGCGGCTGGGTCAGGCCACCCGGCTGTGCCCCTTCCTGGATTCAGGTGAAAATTAACCCTGTCCTGGCCGAACCCAGGTCATTATCCACCCCTTATTCCATACCATCTACCTCATGCCCAGGTCCCCCCTTGTCCAGTTGATCACCACCCCTTCTCCTGTCTCCAGATATCATTGCCTTAGTCCATGGATCATCACTCTAAAGTGTCCGTTGACTTCATTTAATCCATGACTTCAGGCTCCATCTGTCGTAATGGTCTTCCGTGGCAGGAGAGGTGATGTGTGGTGATGGGTGGTCACTTGCTGCATCCGGAGCTCATGGCTGATGTATCTGGTGCTGCCCGTGCCCACAGTCTGCAGGTTGGAGACGTCGATCTCGATGAAGTTGCTGGGTGCCAGTTGTTGAAAACCAGGTCCAGTTCCATCATTGCTGTGCTCTGCTAGGTTTTCATCAAAAAGTTCATTCTTCTTTAATCTGGACGATTATTACTATGATAGTACTGGTACAACACATAACAATTATAACAGTGATAACAGACAGTGACAGGGTTATTTAACAATTTATACAATTTATTGATTTATGGACTATTCTCGCCCAAATTCAAATCCCCATGAGGTACACATCGGACTTCCCCATCCTTCCGCATTACCCACCAGGTACACCCAGGTCCTTGAGCAAAAGCAGTCCCGCGGACGGGCTTGCCTTTGCC
>Ga0065711_1030124_pt1 | contig 33603 bp, 21 predicted proteins | sample Hoacrofraction12_FD_59098 | JGI IMG/M metagenome (GOLD analysis project Ga0065711, IMG submission 59098) | Hoatzin crop microbial communities from Cojedes, Venezuela - Epithelial fraction 12 v2 (version 2) | ecosystem: Host-associated > Birds > Digestive system > Esophagus > Crop | place...
AAAAAACCCAAACCAAAAGCACCCTTGTAATTTGGTTAAGCTACTGTGGTGCACAAATTATATCATTCCAAAGTCATTTCATGCTATGCCACCTGCTGATAAACTTGAAGGATTTGGATGTTTTTGTGGAACACCTGGTACAGTGAGATGGTCTTTTAACCACAGTTCCAATGAAGTGCCATGAGGACTTGGGAGCATGCATGGGACAGTTGGTGGCTTACTTTCATTTCCATCCATATTTGCTGTGCTTAAGAAAAGAAAACAAAACCCCAAACACACGCCCCTCCAGAAACTGTAGTTCTCATTTGAATATCTAATTTGATTTCTGTATGTATGGAATGGACTAAAGTTTAGATTTGGGAATAGAGCTCTCTCTTTTCCTGTTTGTTTACAGCTGCTGCAAACAAAGATGGTTACAATGTAGGCAAAATTTGCTTTCAGAAAACAGTAAATTAGTGGATTTTGTAAGAAGTAAGCTTGTTAATATGGGTATTTTTATTCTAGGGGAGCTATTTTTGCAATGAGCGTTGAATGCTCAACTTGTTTTAAGTTGTTCATCCATTTATGTAGTCATTACTGATTAGCCTAATGACTACTCTGGATTAAGCTTTTGATCTAGTTGTTTTTCTGGTGTTTGAAATAAGCTGTGGTGTGCAATGTCACAGGTTCAAGTCTGATGCTACTGGGAAGACTGAATGCTGAAATATGTAAATACCTAAAAGACCCTTATATGTGTTTTGACAGATTGGCAAAATGAGGTATGTCAGTGTTCGTGACTTTAAGGGGAAAGTCTTAATTGATATTAGAGAATATTGGATGGATCAAGAAGGTGAAATGAAGCCCGGCAGAAAAGGTACTGTTCTGCTTCGTGTTATTTTGCATTAAAACATTGTCTGTTATACTTTATTGCCACATGATATTTTTAGAGTAGTGTTTTTACTATTTTGTAATTTGTATTTTAACAGATGATTAGTTTTATGTGGAGATTATAAACAAAAGCAGAGCGGGTTCATTGGCCTGTTTTCCTAAATGGATCCTCTGTAATTTATGGAAAACAAGGCATCAGATACAAGCCATACTTTTTCCTCCTGCAGTAACTTAATCAACTCTATTTCTTTCTTTTAATACAATTGGATTTCTATTTCAGAATTCATTGAAAAGATTTAATTTATTTGTGATAAGATCTTGATTTCTTTAAGACAATTACATCCTTCAATTTCTATCAAATTCTAGGTTAAAATAATTTAAACATTAAATGTGACTAGTTTTGGAAAAAATATGTCAGGATTTTAGTTGAGGTGAAAACATGTCAAGTGTTTAAATTTTGGTACTATGCTTCCAATCTACAGGATAGCTTAAGTCCTTGTACCTTTATTTGCCACTCTCATGCCTGCTTTTTATGGCCTGACTTCACTGAACCATTTTCAGAACTTTGGCACCTACAAGAGGAGGATGATAGTTGCGGTAGTAGTGCTTTGCTTAATGTCATGATGTCATGTTGCTTCTGTTAAAAAGCCTACTTCTAATCATTTTGCATATTGCACCAGGGAGAGAGGTGAGTATGGAACGTTCTGCCCTGGAGATTGAAGACATTTAATGTAGAATCAGCCTAAGATTTGTTACATTATTCTAGTTTGTCCAGGAGCAACTCAGAGAATAGACATTTGGAAAGCTTGAGAAGCATTTTCAACATTCTTTAAATAACCACTGAAAACAGGTTTGTGTGAACAGGTGTACTGGTACTGTACAGGAAAAGTTCTTGTTCTGGATTTGTTGTTACTCCGTAACAAAAAAGATTACTCTGACTTCTAAGGACTTTAACCTGCTGTGTTTTGAAGTGGAAGTCAAAAGTGTATGCAATTTGAGTGGCAAACTAGAATGAGATTTGATGGGTAGGCCAAGTGACAAAAATTATGTGATGTAGATACAAAAGTTTATCAATGTGGCAAAAGGGTCTGCATGTTATTAGGATAAAATTAATAATAATCTCATTCAGTATGTGAGTCTAATATTCCGATGATGCACTTACAAGCTGCTTATCTAACTGTCCTAAAAACAGTATAAGCAGTTGAAACTGTGTAATGCAAAAAGAAAAAAAAGTCCAGCAGTTTAAATTGTATCAGATTGTTTCAAAGAGTAGGTCTGAGCTGCCTGCAGTTCATGTGGTATGTGATTCAGGGACTGATTGATGACATTTCACCCCCTGATAATGGTTAGCACACCTGACCTAACTATTTTCAAAAGAAACCTGCCCTCTAAAGACTGGTGGAAAACTGCTTAGAGTGGCTCTGTGCAGACTGCTCGCTGCTCTAAATTACGGTGGTGCTCTGAGAATACAAGGATGATAGAAGGAATAAAAAAGGCTATGAGCCCCAAAAACAGAATTCAGTTTCACCTGTTTTCAGGTCCTGCTCTGCCAACAGGGAGAAAGCAATGAAGGAAGCCTGATCACTGTGGGGGGAGAGTGGGGGGAAATAGTTGGAGGGGAAATAGTAGAAGAGCCAGGCTGGACAGAGCATGAGAGGTAGGCCTGTGAGTCTGTGCTTGCATAGAGTTGGCATACAGATTGGAGGAGAAGAATGAGGAGACTAAAGCACAAAAGAAACATGCGCCTGGGCTCGAGCTTGAGGGAGTACAAATTTAGAACTGAGGAGATGGGTTGTGGGGCACTGAATGATTGTTAATTGAATGTCACTAGAAGCTATAGTGAACTAGAAGTGAAAAATTACTTCTGTGTTGGTTTGTGAGTGCTAGAGAGTGGAACAGAGTCTCTCCAAAATGTTGCTTACAGTATGTGTTATTGACAGTGCTTTAAGATACAGGAGGGGAAGAAACCCCAGAATTCTGTTACTTTAAAAGTGCATAGAAGTTTAGTCCACAGAAGTGTGGCTTCTAGGAGCTATGGTTAAACTGAAGTGTTCCAAATGAGTGGTTTCATTTTGTAACAGATGGTTAAAGTAGTTCAAGCATTAATAGTTATGACAAAAACTTTGTGTATGAAACTAGCCTTGATAGTAATTATGCAAGATCCTGCACCACAGTTTTCTTTAAGTGTTTATTTTTAATGCATTTCAGGTATTTCTTTAAATCCAGAACAGTGGAACCAGCTGAAGGAACAGATTTCTGATATTGATGATGCAGTAAGAAAACTGTAAAGACAGAGCCATACAGAAACTTTTTTTCTTTTTAGTTGTATTAAGCGGTCTTTTTACATTGGCTTTTGTTTTCTAAAATATTGTTTTCCAAGCTATTGTATATTTGGATTGCAAAACGATTTGTAAGATGAATACTTTTTTTATGTGCATTAAAAGTGTATTCTGAGTGAGGCTATTTGTGTATACTTTACTAAAAGAAAATATGTTGCTTTCACCTCATGGTGTAAAATAAATAATATGTAAAGCATACGTGTTTATGGCCTTTTGGTTGAAGGTGTTTGTTGATAAGGCCACCTGATAGCTTTAGTCTTTGTTCTAGTTTCAGTTGAGTTAACAGTTAATAAGAATTTGTTTGCTGAGATTTCTTAATGTGTCCATTTATTTTTTTTCGTTTATTTCATACTCTTTGGTATTGCCCTGACAGCTTTCTGCTTTAAGACTTGATACGAACAGTGAAGACTTGGTAAAACACATTTTTGTAGATAATTTGAAGTACTGTATTTGCTAATTTACTGTATTTATTCAGATGTAATCAGTCCTGAATATATAGACTTTTTTGCATTACTTGCATGAAGTGTTTTACTGAACAATAACACTTGAACACAAGCCACGTGCTGTTTCTTCCCATTTTTCTATAGCTTGCTCAACTTAGAAGATACAGTTAGCCTTTTTTCTTGGACCCTAGATTCTGGAGTGTGATGCATAAACTTTTACATTGATAGACATATACCTCAGAGCGAGATAGTATTTAAAAGCTCCAGATGTGATTATTAGTTAGGTACCCTTTACAAGCTTTGTGTTAAATGGATTTTTAAACACATACTAACTAGTAGTTCTATACGAAAGAACAGTTAACCTGTCTTTGTAGGGCTTTTGTTAGTTTGAGAGTATTTTGCGTAAACAGTGATGGTTAAACTAGGCTGCAACACAGGTTAAACAGTCAAACGGTTAAAATTGGTTCAGCCATAATGTCTGGCTGTCATGCTTCCGTCCTGCCCAAACCTCTTAACTTGGCTTGCTTTGTGTGGTTATGTGTGCACAGCTGTTGTATCTTTTGCACAGAGGATACTTGGTGCTTACAGGGGAGCGCTGGTACATAGCGGATTCATAGCAGATCATGACTCTAGCGAACTGCGCTTGTCAGCCATGGTACTATTCTGGTAAGAGAAGCTTCTATCCAGTGGAAGCCTTGTTAGACTAGATGCTGGCTCAGCTGAAGGGCTTCTTGGTAGGTGTCGCAAACAATGGAATGAAGAAGGGACGATACAATGTTTGGGTAGAACTTGGAGCCATAAGGGATATGCCAGTATGGAAGGTAATGGTGCAAGATCAAAGTCAGCTAACATGTAATAACTACAGTGAAGAAATGTGCATTAGCGGAATTGAAGAATAGTTCATTTTCTGACTAATTCGGTTAATTGAAGGAAGAAGATGAAACAATTTAATGAAAATGGACATTTCAAGACTAAGTAGTGAATGTATAACTTAATTGATTTGGCTGTAGTTTTCCTATTTGATGTTAAACAATGTATTTTTTAAATTTTGTGTAGATAAACAGGACTTACTATTTGTTTAATTTTTGAATATCTTAATGTAACAGTTTATATTGCAGACATGCATGGAAGTGCCATACACAGACTGTTCCTGTGCTGCAGAGTTTAGAATTCAATACAAATAGATACTGGAAGGGTGACTTTATCAAATTAAGTATATATTATTTAGTTTAAATATTGTGTCAGATATCTCCACCTGTTTTTTAACTTACCCGTTGTTGACATATTGCAAATAAACTTAAGATCGGTTTTTGTATAGCTCAGGAAATCTGAGTTTTTAAGAACTACTTGAGGGTGAGTAAAAGGGTGAAGAGATGTTTTGTGGTAGCAGATGCATTTTTGGGCACAGCATTCTTTTTTGAATGAATGAAAGAAATTGCTTCAGATCCCTATTGACAGGTTATAGGTGTTTTTTATTTGCGATGTGTATATAGGATTTTTTTCCTTCAAAATTTTGCAACCAGTTTTCACCTATTTTACCTCAAAACTTTCATGTGGCTACTTTAAAGTGCATGATTAGATTAGAGGGAACATTGTCCTCACTTAGAGTACTGTAGTAGTAGGTCACTGGATGGCAGTTGTGTATCAGAGTACAATGTAATGATGTTCAGGGAGGTGGAGAATTAAATTCATTCATTTGGGAGGAGTAAGTGAATAAGTTTTAAGATAGTGATTAGTTCTCTTGTGGAGACTGGTGGTAGAGGTGTTCAAAGAAATTAGTACTTTGTTAACAAAGAACTATTAGTTCCTGTTATAGATAACCCCCTTGCTGAAATTATGATGGTAATTATCAGAGCTGTTTATCCCATTTTGCTTGATAAAGCTTGGGGCAGTTTCACTTTACTTAGCTTGTGTGTTTAAAAATGGTTTTCCATCTGCCAGTTATTTCTGCCTGTAATAATGATTAAATATCATGTATTTTACCTGAGCCAATCTAAACATCTACATGTATGTCCTACAAAAAAGCCAATCAGTTTCACAAATGAACTCAAAAAGGGATTAGTTGAAGTGTGAGGGAATCATTGCACCTCACATGACTGATGTGCTTGTTACTTGATAAAAACTTGACACATTCAATATTATTTTGAAATAAATAATTGGTAGTGATTTGTCATGCAATTATATACAGCTGTAGTCTTTCTAATTTGAGAACAAAATTCAGATTTTTTTGGAACAAATTTTATTTTCTTGCAGACAAAATGGTAGTTAGGGTTTGCGTAGAACTGTCCATGGAAGAAAATTGTGCATGTATGGAAAGGCTTTGTAATGTGGGATAAAAACACTGGTTCCTTTCCCACTGAAGTGGCAAAACAAAGATGCATTTCATTCTTTATGGAGGGCGTATTAGCAATATGTTTTATAATTAAACCTACTGTGGAGCTTAGCAGGAAAAATACATCACAGTTAGAGCTGCCAAAGTACCATATGTGTGATAAATCAAGCTGTCATGTACAATGTTGCTCTTATGTAGAGATGTTCATATTGAAATTAAACAAATGCAGTACTAAGTTTGATCTTTCTGTTAAAGGAAGTGCCCCAGTTACGCACTTCTTATGTGATCTGTTAGCAAAAAAATTGGTAATTGTAATTCTAGTAACTCAAATGTCATATTGTTAACCATGTGGAATGTTTTAATGTTTTGCGCTGGTGGTATATACTGCAGAGATGCCACTGGAAATATGAGCCCTCCAACTGTAATTACCTGAATGTTCAAATAAAAAGTAGTTAAATGGCACATGTGTAATAACAATTTGAACACTTGGAAATAAACAAAGACTTCTGTTGACATAGTGTTATTTTTGGTAGCAATGTAGCTGCACTAAAATTTATGCTTTCTTAAATTGTGATGGAAAACTGTTTGTTTTTTTGCAGCTTTTGTAATTTGGAAGTTTGAAACCATAATCATTTTATACTTGGTCCATGTTTGTGGATGGGGGATTGATTGTCTAGCCTGGAGGGACAGAAGTTCTTCGCTATGATAGAAGAATAAGTGTCATGTAAATATGGAAGCAGCAGATATAACCACACTTTCAAACAACAGACAGAAGGAAAGTGCCTGATAAGTCGCTACTGTTAAGAAAAAGGCTGATTATCTTTTTCAGTGGAGTTTCTTTTTGATCTGACAATAAATGTAACCATATGTTAGATATAGAAAAAAGCTTCTCACTCGTTTATTACCATTGGACAATTAGGTCAGTGTAGGCTTCTTTAGGAAGGATATCTGTTTTTCACATGCTTGCTGTGACTGATTTGTAGGGATTGGATTAACTGTAGCCTTGAACCTAACAGATTTTTCTGAAGTAATTTTGATCAGTTTAGCAGTTTATAGCCACAGAAGGAGAAATTACTGTGGCTCAAAGGGAAGAAGGGGAGTTTGGGGATGATGGAGGATCATCATGTCGTAACTATTTGTCAGTTACTGCTGTCTGCTTACTGATAGGATTCATCTTTTGCTGTAGCTCTTGTGACTGTATGGAAGAGCAACCTATAGGCAATGTTTTTTCTGTTATGAATCAAGCCTGTATCTCCCCTGCTGTCATTTAATATTGTTACATGGAAATGTGAAGACACCTGCTGAGGAACTGAAATAAATGGTCCTTGTCTTAGTGATGTTTTATCAGGGAAGCATAAATCGTGCTGTCTTGTGAGCAGAGGGCCATGCCATTAGTCATGGGGGTTACTTAAAGGCTGAGAGCTTCGTGACAACTGTTCCCTTGATACTGCTCTTCATTTACAAATATGTTTATTTTTTTTTTTCCTTTTCAATGAATCCATATGCTTGATAGGATTGCGAATGAGGTAGGATCTGAGTGTGGGTTGAGGACTCAAGTTTCTGAAAACATTTCTGCGCTTTGGAGGGAGGTGGGCTCTCAGTCGTAGAGGTGAAGGGAGCTTGCTGTAAAACTTCAGAAGCTGGTGGTATGAACAGGCTGTTCTTGGAAATCTCTAGCTGTGTTTGATAAGGCTAAACAAGAAAAACATTTTATGCATGCTTTATTGGCCAGCATGCTGAATGGACTACTGTGAGTTATCAGTTTACTTGGGCAGAAGTTGATGAGATAAAAGCTGCTGAAGTAAAGACATAATCCTGTTACTTGTGTTGTTATCAAAAGAACTGTTTCACACCTTAAGAGTTTAAATATTCTGTGCTTTCACTAATAGGCTAATATGTTTGAATAATTTTCAGGTTGTTGAAAATAACCCCCATTTCATTTTAGGAATAGAAAGCCTAGATTGTTCTAGTCATTAAAATACTGTCACACAATATATCTGAGGGCGAGGCAAATTACACTGTATATTAAGAACAGACTGGAGATTGATGTGACCCTAACAATTTCTTGAAATTGAAAGTTAGTTGGTATATAGCAATAAAACTTTGCAGGCTGTCTGTGGTGTTGATTTTATGTAATCTTGGAAGGTTTTTGCTAGCTGTCTCAACACGAAGTACCTCTGCAGAGCTCTGCCGTTTCCTCTGCTTTCCATTTGCCGTTCCTTACTGAGGCCAGCAGCTGCCTTTGCATTTCTTCTGTTATTTGTATTCTGACTGGAAGTATCCTTCCACCTCCTGGAACACAAGCGACTCTGGCAACACTGATGTTGACACAAGACAAGGAGCATCTTAACAATTGCATCCCAGAGATAGTTGGCAGACATAGCGGCTGTTGCTAACGCAGACCAGTTAATGGTGGTATGTCTTCATTTTTTTTTTAGCATTGTGATAAAGTATACTTACAATAGTTGGATTACTCCTGCCAACATGCATACTTCCCAAAGGAAGCAATTTTCTTCATACTAGCTTGGATTATTGTCTGCAGTGAAAGCACTGGAGAAGTGCTTTTTCCCCTGAAGTGGTTATTAACAACTTGGAAAATAGCACAGTGATACAGTTCCTGGGATAAAAATCATAGAATCATAGAATGGTAAGGGTTGGAAGGGTCTTTGAAGATCATCTGGTTCCAACCCCCCTGCCATGAGCAGGGACACCTTCCACTAGACCAGGTTGCTCAGAGCTCCATCCATCTTGGCCTTGAACACTTCCTGGGGTGGGGAGGGGAATCCACAGCTTCTCTGGGCAACAGTATCTGCTTGCCATAAGCAAAAGTATTTGCAATTACAATGGTTTGGTTAGTGGAAAGAAAACTCCATTGCTTGGGTTATCTGAAGTGTTCCTAAAGTGGAATGTAGGACACGAGCAGCGTGTATAATGATGTAAAGACTGCCCTCATGTCTGTTCAAGGAATCCTTTGAACAACATTAATTTGCAGTATGCTTGTCCCTACAGATACCCTACCTTTTTGATCGTTTTTTTTTATAAATCTGTCTGTGTTGTGTAGTCCTGTTTCTGTAGTAGTAGAACTAGTCGCCCGGATTTACTCTGAGTCACTCCTCTGAGACTGCGTAAGTGAAGTGTGTGTCTGTCTTGTTTTCACACATCTATTATGTTACTGTTCCATAGTGATGTGCCTTTCATCTCTCAAAACAATTTGTAGTAACCTGTGGAAAATTTTTGTGACTTGCCTGTTAAAATGTTCGGGAACAAACATTTTGGGTTTTGGGGACGGTTAGGTATCTTCCCTGCTCCTGTAGATTTGTTCATGACTTGGTATTTTAATTTTGTGGCACTGTTTTGCAGGAAGTGGAAATGATCTTTCCCTGTGGTCCTTAAGGAGTTTTGCAGCTCCTTATTTTTAACATGTTCCAGTTGCAGCTTTTGAAAATGAACTTGCAAAGGTCATGCTTGGGTGCATTTGTTTCTAGATTTTGTTAGATTCCTAGACTGTTACCTGTCTGAGAATGCTCTGTAGTCTGAGCAATGGTTGAAAAGAGATAAAAGTCTGTCAGGACTATAAAATTGCAAGCTTGTGACATGCCATGTGAAAAGGTGAGGAGAGGGAAATGTGCAGTGAAAGAAATGGGTTTATATTCTGTACTTCTTCAGGACATGTTCCACAAACAATATTTTTCTCGTTTTGAAGGTAAAAACTAAACCCAAAACTGTTAAAATGCTAAACTTAAATTTGGAACTGCTTCTGTTCAAATATGAGTTCATCAGATGTTCCCTTTTTTCAATATTTTTTAAAAAGTTACAGTAATGATGTTTTTTGAAAGACATCTGCCTAGATAAACACTATGTTTAACACCACAAATTTAGTTCATCAGATGTGCCCTTTTTTCAGTATTTTTTATAAAGTTACAGTAGTGATGTTTTTTGAAAGAAATCTGCCTAGGTAAATACTGTGTTTAGCACCACAAAATTGGTTCCATCATATGTGCCCTTTTTTTTTCCAATATTTTTTAATAAGTTACAGTAATGATGTTTTTTAAAAGAAATCTGCCCAGATAAACACTATATTTAGCACCACAAAATTTTTAAAGCTAATGGAATCTATACCTATATGTAGTTTTTGAAGTGTTTTTATTTGTGCTTTTCATACTTTGAAGCATCCGTCTTAACTGAATAGGTAAATTTCTTGGAAGCTTTGGGAGAACTTTGGAGCCTTCCACAGATGAAGGTAGCATCCTTGGCTGGAGGAAGAGACCCGTTAACTTCCACAAGACTGTGGAAGGTCTTGGTGGACAAAGAGGCTGTGGCGTGCTTTGGGCAACAGGTTTGATCTTTGGGTCAGCATTGCCTCAAAGCCTTGGTATTGTCAATCTGCCGTATTAATGAAGGGCACAACTGACAGAAGAGTTTTGGGTGTATTTATTCCATAGTGAAGTCAAATTTGGATGGAGATTTAGCTGTTTTAATTACACATTCTATTTTGTGTGGTTTTGTCTTCAGGAGGACTGATGTTAGCATATAGCCAAGATTTTTTTTAGTTCTGCAATTGCATAGTTTAGATAAATTTTCTGTTCTGTTTTGCATCTGGTTACATTTCTGCTTAAGTCATTGCTAATGTACTTGCATAGCCATTGCTGATGGGCACAGCATTTAGGGTGGGGATCCTGGTGCAAGGTAAGGTAATACTGTTCTGTTACCAGGCAGATCTTTCTTTGATAATGGATTTTATGAATGCAACGTGTATGGAAGCTGTAAAGAAGTAGAATAAAATAACTCTTATCGCAGCTTTTCACATGAAAAGTATACAAGATCTGAATTGAGGATCTGAATATAGGAAGGCTCCTATAAAAGTTTGACAATGTGTTGGTAAATTTTCAACAGTGTATGTAATATTTCAGAGAAATGAGATTTATTTTGTCTAGGTAAGCCTCAGTAATTACTTTTTAAGACCTGCGCAGACGTATGTGAGTGCGGCCAGCCACTAGATGTCAGCATTATTTTAAATATTAACAGCTGAGACACCAATTCCTCCTTAAAATGTGCTGATGTGGGGTTGATTACTGACAGTGTGAGACTTGGTAGCTAGTATCAAGAGGCTACAGGCTTTTGTATTTGTGAAATGCTCAGTGAAGCCCGTGTTGCTAGCAGCATACCAGGATGAATTTTCTTACTGGTGTCCCACATTTTAGTCCTCATCAAATAAAATTGATACCTGTTAAAATAGCTAAGAATGAAGTGACGTTCAATAAGAAGACTTCTGAAGTTTAGTTGTGCTTCCGTTGAAGCCGTTCTCCATCAAAGAGCTGAGGGAGGCAGCTCCCTGCCAGCAAAAAATGCTTTTACATCATGGAGCCCCTCAACAAAGCTGAAGAGCTTCTGTGTGCAGATTAGGGCCGCATCTAGGGGCGAAGGTGGCTAAACCTATTTAGTGGCTCACTGATGCAGGAAAGATGCAGTCATATTCCTCATGCCATTGCTTCTCTAGTGGCTGATTTGGCAGGAAAAATAACCCAGCAGGAACAAGCAAGTTGTTTTCTTTTGGGGAGAAGATGATCCTCTCTCATCAGATGAGTGCGCCTATGTGAGCACCAAGGGTGAGACTGTGCTGCTGACCGCATGAAGGAAGGCAGGCAGAGGGGCAACTCTTTTTGACAAATGCGAGTCGTTACGTTTTTCCTAATTCTATTTGCTCTCTTTGCCCAGGAGGCACAGTATCTACCTGTCCTGTATGAGACTGGACTTCGATCCCATCGTGCTCTTTTGCTTTTTGTGGCTGTTTCGTCCTGTTTCTGCCTTATTAAAGATGCCGGGTAGAGCTCTACAAGCATCTTCTGCAATTCTCTGCTCTGTGCCAGTTTTCTTGTCCTCAAGAGAGGACTAATCCATTGTTTCACTAATCCATCTCTTCCTATTCACATCACTCTTAAACATTTCCTTTTTGTGTATTTCCCACAGTAAGTAATTTGTAAAAGTGCAATTAACTCTTTCTGTATTTCTAGCCTTGTATGATTTCTTTGTTGTGATTTTTTTGTGCAGCCGTTGGGTTTGTGTTGGCAGATCTCTTTATCCATCTTCACATTAGGAGTTTGGGAGGACTTCAGGGTTGGCTGGAACAAGTGGCAGAGGGCTGCAACTGTAAATCCGTTAGGACAAGGGCTGTCTGGCAAAGAGCTGAGTACAACATCAGTGCGTAACAACTAATAAAGCATAACATGATAATAGCTCATCTCAGACTCTGCTTCATGTCAGCCTTGAAACTACCTCTGCTGACTTGGAAAGGACATATAAACTCTCGTTCTCTTGCTTTTTGGTATGTTATTATGGTTCACATGCTGCATAGTTACTACACAGTTCATCACTTGAAGTAGTTTATAAGATTTTGGGTTTTATGTGGGCTTTTGAATGCTTCTGCTAGGCAAATCTTTTGCTGAACTCCTATTTTATCTATTGCCATTATTCACTCAGGGTAAATCCCACTTGAGTTTCTGGAGGAAGGAAAGAAGTTAGCCCTTGTGGCTCGTGAATCACTTTGTCTCAAATGTATCCAAGATGAAGAGGTTTTGAATTGTGATTGAATCCTATACTCCCTGAAGCCCTTGTATGTTTTGCAAAATTGTTATGTTTGGTAGAATCCAGTAAATACCAGACGTATACTTTATTCTGTGTTGGGAATTTCATATCCTTCTGGAATAAAATACTTTTTTTCCCACATGTTTTGACTACATTATATTGGCGCCATTCGTGTCACTCCACTTAAAATTGTGTCAGCATTCTCATTATAAGTTGTTTTTCAGAGTTTATAACTTGGACATAAAAATTTTGTTCCACTTAGAAACTTGGTCTCAGCCCAGAAGTAATTACAAAAAAATAAACACAGATTTTTCCATATAATTTATGTTGTTGTTTTGTGAAGGGAAAGGAGAAGAAAAAAAATGAGCACTGAAAAATGGAAAAGTGTGCATTGTAATTTGTTCTACTTTCACTGATTAACTGTTGGAAAAATTCAGAATTTGTCAATTTTGTTGAGCTGTAGTAAATTGTAATATCTTTTTTAGTTTTATAGGTTTGTTAGATGGAAAGATGAAGAGAAATAAATCTGAATACGTATAACAAGATGCGTCTGATTACCTGCATGGGTCTGCAGGTAGAATCACTTCAGCATTTTTCACAAGCTGGGAGGATTGGACATGTCCAGAGTCCTCAACCGTACTCTGGACTTTAGATCCCATCAAATTGAAAATGCCTCAGCCATTGAGTTTTACACCTGTTATTGCATCTCAGAAGTTAGAATGCATGTACCTTTCCCTGAGATGCAGGAAGACATTGTATAACACCAAGGTACGGTATAACTAAGCAACTCAGTTTTTTTGTGGTAGGTGCACATGAACCAGCTGCCTGGGAGGAGCAGATGGACAGAGGGGAGTTGGGGTGCCCCAGGTGGGTGAATTGTAGCCAGGAGATACAGTTTGTAGGGCTTCAAAGTACACCTGTTTTGTTAGTGACAACTGGTTTACTGAAGATCCAGTGATTCTTGAGTTTTGTAGTATTGAACGCAAGAAAGAAGAGCAAAAGGGTTGTTTTGTTGTTTGGATTTGTTGAAAAAGCCCTGCAACGGTCCAGCTAAATCAATGTAGCTCTTGCCATGTATACTTACAGAAAGCATCAGGAAAAGGCTGGTTATGAAATACAGTGGGGAAACCAGGTGAATATTTCCTGTGGTAGAAGTGGAAAGGCATTTTTCGTTAATAAATCTACTGCTGAAGTTATTTTTTACTGAGAGGGGAATCTAGGACCAAACTTTCTGCCTATTAAGTTAATCAGGATTATGTCAAAGATGCATTTTGGCAAGCAAGTGTTGTGTGTAGTTAGGAGTTTCAGCAGTGGTAATTGAGGATAACTGGGCAAATACCTTTGCTGACCAACAGACTTCAAACTGAAAAAAGATGGCTATCTTGTTACAGTGCAATGTGAAAAAATAAAGCAGGATCACCTCACTTAAAACCCAATGACAAGTAGAGTGTTTTATTTTTTCCAGCTTGTATAGAGTTTAGGGAGATAAAGGGAGATCTCGCATCCAGTGTGAGGACTTGGACAATATTGGATCTTTCTTTCCAGTTTTCTAAACATAAGGAAGTGCAAAAAAGAATATCTTCTAAAACTGCCAATCTGAAAAATGCACCATCAAAAAAAATGATGAAATTAAGGCTAATCCTGAAGGAAAATCAGACAATGCCTGTGAAACAAAAAGCGCAGGTTCAGGAATGAGAGTAATCGTGGATGGAGCTGAAGAAACCAGTGTGGAAATGTGCCCCGCCTTCCCCCTATGGAGTTCTGAGTTTGCTGTGCACACTTGGGTAATTTGTTATGCCAGGGTAGTTTCTTGAAACTGAAGCATGCAATGGGCTTAACTGGTAAACACCTCATGAGTGGCCCAGTCCAGCAAATACACCGGTAAATAACTGTACAACAGGACTAGTCACCCAAGTTTTGAGGGTCTCTATGAGAAGGAGGAAGGATGAGAAGGAAGTAATGTGGCTTTGCTCCTGACAAGATGCTTTATTTGTGATGGCAGATGGCCAAGGGCAGTGGTCTTCCCCCACTGCTTGGAACTGGTGAAGCTCAGCTGGAGTGCTGGGTCCGATGCTGGGCCCCCCATTATGAGAGATGGGCTTGCTGAACTGAGCCCAATGAAGGGCAACAAAGACGATGAAGGGACTGGAGCATCTGCCCTGTGAGTAGTGGCTGAGAGGTCTGGGTCTGCTCAGCCTGGGGCACAGAAGGCTTGAGGTAGGATTACCAACATGTGTAATCCCTGGTGAAGGGCAATAAAGAAGACAGAGCCAGACTGCTCTTCGAGAAAAGACAAGAGGCAGAGGGCACAAACTTGAAATACTGGAAATTTGATTTCAACGTAGGACAACTTTTTTATTCCAAGGGTGAGCCAACACTGGAATAGGTTCTCCAGACAGTTTATGGAGCCTTCATCCTTGGAGATAATCGGGCTGGGCAAGACTGTGGCCAACCTGCTCTATTTGCCCCTTCGAGGAGAGGGGGTTGGACTAGCCAATCTTCAGAGGTCTCTTCCAGCGACAGCCTTTCTGTGAAAGATTGACTCCTTGAGAAGTAGATCACAGAGCTGAGGCCAGACAAGCCCCTTACAAAAGATTTAGCAAATACAAATTTCTACTAAATGTTTAGTTTTCAGCAACAGTATTTTGAATCAGGACAGCAAACCAGCCTGACTCTTTACCATCATAACCACAAAGGGAGTGAAAACCAGGCTCAGAAGCCATGGAGAGGCAAGGTTCCTCAGTGTTATGGTGTCAGTAGTTTTGCAAATTTGGCCTTAAAATAAAATGTTCAAAGCAAAGGCTATTACACCAGGCTTGAAAGGACAGCTTTGCTGGTTAAACTACAAATAGTTTTTCTTCAGAAATTAATCTTACAGAACTTGGTACAAACAATTTTTTTTAAGTTTAAAGTCAAATCCATAAGAAGTTTATTCTAGAAAAGAATTTGACCATAAACTTATGTCCCTGAAGAGTCAATTCCTTGTCTGGGCAATCAGATATCATGGCTCTGTTCCAGTTCATGAAAATGTCAGCTATGATTCAGGCCTGGCTTCATTCATGAGTGAAACTTATGACGACCTGAAGCTGATCCTATGCTGATCTGCTGGGGAGCAGACTGAGCTTTTAATGGGGGTAAAGAGGTGGCTGGTACGAGGAGAGAAAGGAAAAAAAAAAAAAAAAATAACACAACAACCGAAAACCTGGTGAGTGAAGCGTATTCCCTTCTGAGAAAGAGGGGGAGCATGTAAGTCCGGACTTCAGTGTAGAGAAGTTTCGGATATGAGCCTTGACTGATTGACTGAATTGAAGAGGAGGGGTGTCTTATGGGGGAGAGATAACTAAGGCCCAGCTGCAGGGAGGAGAGGAGACAGAGATGAAAATACACTTAAGTGCAGTCTCCTAGGCTTTGATTTTGCAAACTGATCTGTTCAGGCAAACCCTTACACCCACGCAAAGCCCTGCTGAAGATAATGGAATCTTGTGCAGGCTCACATGCATCAGCTAGCAGGAATGGGGCCCCGGGTCCTCGGGAGGAGTTACACCAAGTGCAAGCAACGCAAGAAATAGTTGGAAATGGCACATGTCAGCAGTTCCTGTTTTTGCACCAGAAATTGAAAGAGCTGATCTTATGGAGCATCTGGGAAGATGGAGTTGCATTTATGTTGTTGTGCTGTCAGTGCTTCTGTTATAACCCCCAGTGGAATTTACGTTTGGTATTGTTCCCTCCACCCCCAAATATCTTTCAGGCTGAAATCTGGCAGATGAGCGCTCAGCCTGGGAGGCTGATGTCTTCTGAAATGTGAGTGCAATTGCTTTAGACTCTCAGCTTTGCAGGGAATCTGGAAGGCAAAAATAGCTGTTTTTTCATTTGCTTTACAAAATAATATTTTAAGCTAGAAAAGCTGGGTCACATGGAAAATCTTGTTAAGGTTTCTTATTAAGCTAGACTAGATTATTCCTTGCCACAGATCCTGTGAGGACATTTGTGACTGATCTTACAAATGCTGTGGACTTCATTACTTTGGAATCCTTGTACTGTATTTTTGAATCTCACTGACAGTTTCTAACCAGTGATTTCAACTAGAGGACCTTTACACATTACAGTTTACTGTGATTGTATGATCTAGCAGAGTCTGGCTGTTTTGAATGCCTTGTTAGGCCCAATTGCAAAGGCCTGATGTGACAAGGTGATGACAGAGAGATCTTTATTACAATTTGATTGCTCCCAGGGCAAGGCTAGTATTTGAGTTATCGTTGTCTTTGGCAGCATAACTCGGCTCCAGGTAGGCAGTCTAATCCTGAAGGATCTGCAGGGGATGGCCATTCCCACAGGCTGTTTTATGATCACAGCTTTCCCAGAGTTTCTACGGAAGATGCTGTAGCCTCCTGATTTTGCTAAAATCCGTCTTGTCTGTGCCTAAAAGCATGAAAATTCTTTCAGTATTAGTACCTTTAGTACAAGTTCGTAATTAGGAGTGATGAGGTTTTTTGTATGCTATTAGAATAAATACTTAAAAGACTCAATGAGATCTTAAATATTTACCTTTCAAACCTTATGCATATCTAATCTCTATCTGGGTTTCATCCTGAACATACACTTATAATATATATACATATATGTAATAAATGACAATTCCTGCCTATTCCATGTTGTCACAAAGGAGTTTACTAGTTTAATTCAAACGCACGTATTTTTGGACATCTAGATAGATCCATGGTGTTGCTGCAGCTGTGTGAGGCCCCAGCAAAGACTGGGACTCCCCAGTCTACATTGAGATGGCTGAGGAGGTTTAAGATTAAATTTACGGAATCTAAAAGGTGGTGAATAAATGAAATGGAGGATTACTGTTCTCACAAGTACCGCAACACAAGAACTGGGTGTCACTGGGTGAAGGTAGTTCAAGAGAGTTTTAAGACAGGAAAAGGAAAGAACTTCTGGAGCCTACTGCCATAGTGGGTGGTGGAGGCAGGTTCAAAAGGGTGTGACAAAGGGAATATGAAAAAAAACAAGGAGAAATGTAGTCACTAGCATACCTGGTTCTGGATGCTGGGGAAGGGTGGGGGAATGGACAGTAGAAAGTGGTGCACATACTAGGCCATGCCCTAAGCAGTCTCCTCTTTACCACAGCTATATAAATGCTGGACTAAATGGACCATTCGTTTGACTCCAGAAGGCAATTTTATAACAGAATCAGGGCTGATACAGATCCTGTCTCATATCTTCACTCATTAGTAAAGCAGAGAGGCAAGGTCCTCGTGTCAGAATCATAGAATCATTTAGGTTGGGAAACTCCCTTAGGATGGAGTCCAACTATAAACCATGTCTCTAAGTGCCACATCTGCATGTCTTTTAAATACATCCAGGGATGGTGACTCCACCACTTCACTGGGCAGCCTGTTGCAGTGCTTGTCAACCCTTTCTGTAAAGAATTTTTTCCTAATATCCAATCTAAACCACCCCTGGCACAATTTGAGGCCATTTCCTCTAATCCTGTCAGTTGTTACTTGGGAGAAGAGACCAACACCCACCTTGCTACAACCTCCTTTCAGGTAGTTGTAGAGAGTGGTAAGGCTCCGCTCAGCCTCCTCTTCTCCAGACTAAACAACCCCAGCTCCGTCAGCTGCTCCTCATAGGACAGAGACCCTTCACCAGCTCCATTGCTCTTCTGGTAACTGACAGGTCAGACCTAGGAAGTGACAGAAATGAAGTGCAAAATTTCCTTTTGATTGCCTGTGAAATCAAATGAACTTACAGGGAAGTAGATAGCACCAGAAACATGGCCCATTACATTCATTTCTAGTTTTGTAAGATGTAGATAACATGTCTGGCAAAACTGATGCAGAGCTTGCCAAATGTCATTCTGTTGTGGTCAGTATGATGGCAACAGAGATTAATTTGGCCCTTGGTGTCTTTTCTTAGCTTATTGAAATATAATTCTAAAATATTTTCTTTCAGCTTCTAATAATATTTTCCTTATTTTTGGAAGATCTGCAACTTAAGCAATGTATGACTGATTGCATATAAACCTGCTGTAGCTAGAGAGTAATGTCTTGGTTCGTTCTTAGACAAATATTATCAAACAAGCATCAATATCTATCCTACAGACAGAGATGGAATAAGGTTCAGATGTATATTTGCATTTCTGTGGCATTCTTAAAGCCAGTTTCAGGTTAAATCTCTTATTGTTTGACCGAGTATGTCTTTGACTCTTTTCACTCTGCTTCCTGCTACCTACTTAAGTAACCTGGGTCATCAACCACCAAAGTAAAAAGCAGGGATTTAAGTATAAAGTTCTGTCTCTAATCCATTAATGATTTCTGTGATGCAGCTTGTAATCCTGCAGACTACATTTACATTGCAGTTATTGTAATTTACTGAAATAGCCAGGAAAACAAAGAAAGAAATATTTTCTGGTGAAGGAAAGGAATAGAAGAATGCCTTTTGGGGTGTAACAGGTAGGAAATTGCCATGGCCTCTTGGGACAACAATCTATGCTGTGCTTTCACATTTATCATAAAAGCCCCCATATTTCTTGCTGTGTTGAAGATGGTGGATGCAGAGATGTTTCCCAGTCATGGCCTAGAGACAGAACAAAGCTGCTGTAGGGTAGTGCCCAAACCCCTCTGCTTCTGGCAGAGGAAGAGGTCCTGTGGGCATCCTGGCGGGCCAGACCTCAGGGCACAACAAGTGTGCACCTGCTGCTTACCCGAAGCGCGCCCTGTACTGCAGGATCACTTGTGTGGAACTGGGATGCTCACAGCTCTCTTCCAGGCTTTGTTTACAGCCCATGTTAATGGGCAGAAAGCTTTTCTTAAGGCAATGATGGAGGGGTTATAAGAAGAAGATGAGGAGAAAGGACAGCTTCTGCTTTGTGGAGCAAAAGCAAAGTATTCCCAGGATAGAAGAACCATCAGAAGGGTGTGCAGACAGTTGGTGGTGCATTGTATACAAGCATGACAGCAAAGGCATAATTCTGCAGCGCACATGCCAATGCGCATAGTGAGTAGGAGGCAGCTTTCCCTGGAGTAAGGTGTACTGTACTGCCTTCATCAGAGAGATGTTTGAAGCAGCTGGCATTTGAGACAAGACATTGAATTAGAGGTCAACAGGCTGATCCAGGCTGGGAATTTCCTGGCGCCAGAAACTAACACTAACTGCAAGCCTGTCCAAGCTGAACGAAAGGCAAAGGATAGTTATATGGTTGGAAGGAAATAATATATTTTGCATGATTTCTGATTCAGGAATAAGTAATTGCATTAATAAAAGTGATAAGGAGGCCTTGTGTCACCTTAAAAATGATTGCTGTTTTTTCATGAAATGCAGAATTAATGTGACAATGGCACAGTCAGTTCTCCTGTTCCAGATTTGTATGTTACGGAACATACAGTATGTGACCTTTCATCACAATATTGCATAGCATAAGCGTGACAGAGTACAGACAAGGATGCCCATAGGGGAAATAAACTTACAAATAATCTTTTTTCCAAGATATAGTTGAGATCTCTGATCTTTTCAGCCCTTCTAACAACTGGTCTGTTGCCTTGGTTTCCCACAGGAGGTACAATTTGCCAACATCTTTCACTCTTAATTTTGGTGGGTAGGAGAACTGCTGTTTTAGCTACAAGCTACTTTTCCCAACTGGTGGACTTGAAGTTAAGGGAAAAAGAGAAAGAATTTAATTTAAACAGTGATATCTTCAGTGTCTCTTAATAATTCAAATGGTTTTCTCCTGTTCCCTGAAATCAAGCAACCTAAACCTAAAACTTCTTCCAACACCACTGTATTTGTATTTCTACATTTCTTAAGTAGTTAGTGTTGACCATCAGTCTTCAAATGCAAAGAGTCAAACACTGAAGAGTATTAAATGGCAAAAATCCTGTTGACTTCAGTCCTACTGACTTGGTCAGGCCATAATCTTTACTGGCAAGACGCCCAGGAGTTGTGACATCTCCCCTTTACGACTCACCTGAATATTTAAGCAGTAAGCTATGCTCAGTGTGTGTCAGTGTATACTTTTGAGGGAGTACAGAGAGAATATAATTCTCTGTCTATAGATAGATGTAAGAAGTATAAAATGCGTTAATCAATCTGGGCGATGTTTAGCATATTCTCACTCCTTTTTTTGACTAGTAAAATATATCTGCTGCAAATAGCTTTCTCTGGCTTTTCCTCACCTCTGTTCTAAGGAGCTTTGCTGGCTGTTTTTCTTCACTTCTGTTTCTCGTGCTTGCAGCAAACTGTATTTCTATGCATACTGTGCATAGCTCTCTGCCTCCTACCTTCTGGTAAATGACTCCACTTATCATTCGGTTTCTGCCCTCACCTATTCTGGCTGTCTCTTGCAACTATCTTTGATTTGTATCTTGGTCTCTCATTCTTTCATTTTCTTAGCTCACTGCATCTGGTGTGACACATATTCTCACTTGTCTTCTTCATCTATGCCTTCTGACCTTGTCTCTGCCTGTATGGGAGTGCTGGTCCCAAAGCATTGTACCTGGGGTTGCAGGATCAGTAATGGGTTCCCAGGCTGCAAGAGTGACTCAGAAATCCTGTGTACAAAGAAAAGGATGATGGATGAAGATTGGCTTCAGCTGGTCGAAATCTAGACAGCTGAAAACTGGTCTTTTATTTTCATTTTGGGAGGTGGGATGGATAGTATTCAGATTATTTCAGTGTGTATCTGCCTCCCTGTGTAGCTGTGGAGGCTGAACCCAGGGGAGGAAGGAGCAGGAACATGGGCCTGGACATGAGGTGAAGAGTGAGATCAACCCTTTTGGTAATGGTGTAGGCATAATTTGGCTTTATCTAATCAGGAAAACATATCCTGAAGTTCAGCCAGTTTAAGGAATAGGAAGGAAGGGTAAAATCTGACTTTATTGTAGTGTATGTTGAATAGCTAAAGTATAAAACCCTTTAGAAGGAACACGGTAACCTGGAAAGCTAAGTCTTTAGACTGTTTATATCTGACTGAAGTTCTGTTGTCCCAGCAAAAATGTGCATCTGGACATCTCACAATCTTTTATCGTGTATTTATGCTTGTGAAATACAAGAAGGCAGAGAAATAATAGTGTCTTTTCTTTTAGTGCCTCTTCTGCACAGTTGGTAACTGACCTCCAGCACACCTTAGATGTGTGGGAATCCACTTGTGGATTCCAGTGGGGATGAGAAAGAAAACGACTGTTCTTGCAGGCGGATTACTTCAGTGTAGTACTAGCCTCATAGTACCATCTACTCTGTTTTAAAATGATGGTCTTAGGGCAATGAGATATTTCACAGAGGCTAAAATGCTAATTTTCAACTCCCTTATCACAGGACCTTAAGGAGTTATTTTGCCCAAATCCCTCTGATGCTTGCTGGGAAACCAACAATTCACTGTCTGGTTTGGAAATGACAACCCTCATTTGCTATTACATTTGATAAAGTAACTGACTCACATATGATTAGTTTTGCTTTTTCACCTACTAGATGTGTGCTACTTAAATCTGGTTTCACTGCAAACAGGAATCAGGAAAAGTCTTTGTCAGCTTTTTATTAATGTCTAGAGTTTGTATCCCAGTGAAAGGCTTTATCCTTCTACTTGTTGCTTTGCAAAGACAGGCAATTATTTTCTTAATTTTTTCCAAATTAAAAATTGATGGGATCAGAGCTGCGTTTCCCATCATTAAAAATGAGTCTCCAAATGCTTGATTTCGTGTGGATGCTCGTAATATTGTTCCTTCAAATAAATCAGCAAACTCGGCATATAGGACCACTGCATAGAATTCTGACTTAAATCACACCACTCATACTTGATTCCTCACCATCTAAATGACTCAAACTGCATTGCTGCAGCAGCTCCTCAGTGATCAGAGCTGTTTGTTCATCTTCTGGCAACAAGTGTTACATTACTTACTTTGAGAATAGGTCCTATTTCAGCCTATTGTTTTACATAAACAAAAAAACCAAAAATCTGCTGCAGTTCCAGGGGGAAAGGCCAAAGCCAGTGTCTGATCAGCTATTCTGGTCAAACAGTGTTGAAACAAGAACTTGTTTTCTCAGTTGCAGCAGTTTTTAACATAATCTCTACGGGCTACATGAATCTTTCGGAGTCAGTGACTGATGGTGTCTCATGTGGGTTATTATTTTATTTTCTCTGAATTTCAGTGCTGCTTTGGGCACAGTAAACCAGGCCCTTTGCAAAAGCATCTGCAAGGCTACAGGGTTGTCTGAAACGCTGCTGAAGTGGCTTTCAGCTTTCTTTATCCAAGGTTACACTGTACTTTGTGTCCAAAGCATGTTAGCTTTTTTTCCAGCTGATAAGACTCAAGGTGGATTTTTATTTTGGAATCTGAAATCCAATCTGAAGTTCAGTTTATGCAAACATCCTTCTTCGGTTCATATTTGTATGATAAAGTTTTATGCTTTCTGAAATAATGGCTGTATTGTGCCTGTCTGTCATGTGGAGATAATTAGCTACATAGCATGCGTCTTACTGCTTAGAGAATACTAGTGCTAGAAAACATGTCAGAGGGACCCCTTACTGATGTGGAACGGAAGTCTTGAAAGCTGTTTTTCCTTTGTAATGCATTTCATACTCTATAAGACTGCCTTCAGGACATGGTTTCATTTTGCCTAATTAGTATATATTTCTGAGAGACTATAGCTCTTCGATTTCTTGAGGCTGTGCTTGCTCTAACTTTTAGGCTTAGCATATGAACTACCTACATACAGGAACCTGCAACAAAATGTGCATTGTTCCCGCATATGTACTAACACCGTTAAGAGACAAGAATCATCGTTAGATCACAGTTACTGTAATTGAAATACCAAGTAATATGAGTTGTCAGAAGAAAGTAGTTACTAAACTCACATCACTTTCAGAGAGCATTTTCTTGGCTCTCCTTAGTCTGTAACATTGCCTTGTGAATGGGACTATTGCTAATACATTAGAATTGAATTGCATTCCTATATAAGAAACCCAGACAGGCTTAATTTCCAAGCTTCTTAGTTTTATTCCTGAGCCCAGGCTTCAGGATCTTTCCTGATTCTCATTCTTGGGAAACCAGGCTCTCAGTTTGTTTGGCCCAGGGAACATAGGTGCACTTTAGAACTCCAAAGTGCAGGAGTGTGCTTCGGTCACATCTCAACTTTGCACTGATGTAAGACCCAAAATTTTTGGCCAGAAACCAGATGCTCCAGCCATATTTTCAATCTCAATGACCAAGAAACTGAAAAATTAAGACACAGTTCAAGGCACCCTCCACTACTTGCTCTTGCGTAGGCTGCCACGCTTGTTTGGAGAGGGACATGTCAGTTAGGTCAGATTAGCAATATGTGCACAGCAATCCTGGCTAATGGTAGCCCACCAGCCTGCCAGCTGCAGAGACACAGTGAAGCCATTGCCAGCAGCTGTTGTAAGTTTGCAGACACCCTTGCAGGTGTACTGACACATGGCAGAGATCCTATTATGCTATTATAGCATCCTCAGTAACTTTTTAATTCCCTTTTAAGTTGTAGCGTCCATCACATATCTGTTCCACCATAGCTGTTTCTGTGATGGCAGCAGTGTGCAAACCATGCTGTGGGCTCATCAAGATCAGTGAATTAGTATGTGATGGAAGTGGGGATGGTTTCTGCCTTAATATATCAACTTGGCCATGTCTATGCTTGAAATTCAGCAGGAACATGACCTGCACCAATGCACAGGTGAGTGTAAGTGGGGAAATAGAAGGGCTGGGCTCCAGCTGCAATTGATGAAGCAGTGACATTGTGCACCAAGCAGGGCTGCCCTGTGGTGGTGGTTGTGATCCCAGAGAGTGCAGAGATGCAGAGACTGGTGGCCTTGAAATCCCACAACACTTCTAAACAAAGCAAAAAGTTTCACCTTTGAGATTGTGTGGGCAGTGTTGAGCTTGCTTTCCTTTCTTTTATTTTCCTTTCCCTTCCCTTTCCTTTCCTGCTGAGTGATGGTAAGGGCAGAAGAGCCCTCCTTCATCTCTTCAAATTCATCAAAAGAAGAAGCTAGAGCAGTCGACAAAACATCTTTTTGGTGGGATACCTTCCTGTAGGAAAGGTCAGGCAGTTCAGCAGCTCTCCCACTATCTCCTTCTCCTGTTCCCCCTTCAGTGCCTCCCGCCAGCAAGGATGAGGAAGGAGGGCAGAAGAAACAGAGATGAAGGAATGGTATTTGGGAGGAGAATTTAGAAGCACAAGAAGCTTGCCTGGAAGTCTGCAGCTTCACAAATCTTCCCTCTGCCCTCTCTTTCGGTGTGCCAGGCAGTTCCCACCATATACCCTATCTGTAGGCAGCTGAAGGGTTTTCTAAAAGAGGAGACACAGCCTGGCTTGAGTCACATTAGGGAAAGTCAGTTTAGGGGTGGGGTGAAGCATTGGCTTCTCCCCTAGATTTATGGCTGCAGTGGAAGCTCCTGTCATCCCTCACTCTGCACCTGTGTCTCCAGCCGCTTCTCCACTGTTGTTATTTCCAAGTGACGACTGATTTAATCTGTCTCCTAACACAGCCTGCAGGCTGGGGCTCCTCCAGGTGCACTCTTCAACTCTGTGACATGTCCACTAGCCATGGAGGGCCCACTGCCTGCAGACCTAAACACGTTTGATTAAGAAGAACCTGCCAAAAAGTATATTGCTCTGTATTGTTGGAGAGTTTATGTTCTGTTTTTTTCAAGAATTCGTGCCAGATAGCAAGATAACGGTAGATAGCATATGCAATGTGTTTATTAGTAATGTGAAGTGGGCCAAACAGATGGGGAGCTAAGTCCCAAATTCTGGCTACTGCATGGGTTGTGGGGGGGGAGGTTGTTTCTTAGCTACAACTGAAGGCGGGAGCCTTACAGATGGTTCCCTTGTTCTGGCATCTCCCTCAGTCCAAACTTGGTTAGAGAGTGTGAATTTTACTGGAACTGGGACATTGCACAAGCACAACACTTGTGTATCTGGATATAATTACAGCTGCCTACAGTTTCGGATTAATGCAGTGCTCACCACTCTCTGAAGGTTGTCTCACTGTCCTATAACTTTCCAGCTAAAGCAGTTAAACTCACAATGAAAACCAGCCTCTGGTGAACCCTTTACTCAGTTCTACTGCAGTTTGCTCCAATGCAACTAATCATCACCTGAGCAAGGTGCCTTTGCCCTTTGTTAGTTTTTCAAGCCCCAGAATTCTGTCCTGTGCTCGTTGGCATTGGGGGGCTACCAACAAAGCTCATGCAGCTTGATGGCCAACTTGAACTTGTGTAAGGGTGGTGAGAGCCAGAATCTGAGTGGCTCGTAACTCAGATCTGCTTTGAGGATACACCCACAGAGAGCCACAGTGTCCCCTGAAAGACAACTCAGCAGCAATCCCATGGCAGAGCACTTGCTGATCATTTTTGTAGTTAATGAAAGGGCTATAGCTCCTTAGATATTTTGATAAATCTGCTACTCTTTACACAGTCCATCTGAATTTATAATTGCCTTTTACTTTGTAATACTATTTCCACTTGAATTTGTCTGCCACTAGTGGTCACTCCCACCAAACTCCAAGCAAGGGTTTAGCCCAGGCTGAGCCCCGGTACTCCAGGACAATCCAGGCGCTGAGCAGGCTGAAGTTAAGCATGCTGCTGAATCCCTTCACCAGATGTACCTCTGTCATGCAGCAAAGAACAAATAAAAGGAGGATATTTGGGAACTCCACAAAATTCAATGAACTGTTAAGACCCTATGAACAAAATATGACAGAAATGCATTGTGCAGAGCTGAAATCTTTTCAGTACAGCCTGTGCTAAATGGCTACTACATAGATACAAGAAGGTAAAGCTGAGGTTTAGGAAAAGATAATCTGTTGCCCTGAATTTTGTGTAGCAGTTAAAATCTTCACTTACCTTTAAATGATCACTATAGTACACTGTAAAACCCTGGGGAATAATTCTGTTCTTTTTGTCTGGGAGATCCAATAATAAATAAACTAACATATCTGGATCTATCAAAGGTTGCTCAATAATCTGCAGGAGGTGCTTAGTATATCAAAAGATGGAGAACTAGAGCCAGAGTTAGGCTTTTAAATGTCCTTAAAAATAAGCGGCAAAGTGTCTGAGTACTTGGACAGTGTTGGGACTCAGCCTTACTGGAAGTCAGCATCATACTAGAAAGAATTTGTAATTTATATGTGCATTTATATAGTGTCACATGTAGAGACATGTATTTGAACCAGGCCTGGCTGAGAAGACCGAGCTGTGTAACTAGGGCATCATAGCGTTATAAGCTACTGATTTCCCTCTGGTTGGAATGGGAGATGATGGCTCCCCTGGGCTTAGTGGTGTCATTCTGGAGGTTACCTTCTCACTGATAACACCAGTTTTTCTCCTGGCTGAATGGTCTCTGAACCAAGCAGCACTCTGTCAGCTCTGCATGGCTGCTGGAAAATGGGTCTTCGTGCTGGCTGACAGGCACAGGCTCTTTTTCTCAAGCAAGAGAGTGCATTTCAGAGGAAATTACTATACATAGCATAGGACAAAATATTTTTCCCATTGTGCTGGAATGTATCTAGAGCAGGGAAACTACGCTTAGGATATGAAAAAAAGGGGAAATAACAATGTGGGGCTGTTTGCAGTGCAGTGAGGGAAACCACGAGAGGCATCCTGAAGTATGCTTCCTGCATGTATTGAATGCTTTAAAACATGGTGCTTTTCCTTTCAAAAACAGTGAACACACTTGCGTTACAATCTCTTACTTTGTTGAATCAAGTGATACATTCCAGTCTTCGCAGGACACTTCACTACAGCTGAGATGGCATTTGACTGTGGTTACTATGACAAACAGAGAAGAACTGGCATGTGCTGTGCTTGGCTGAATATGCAACCAAATTTTATGAGAAAAATATCTATAAAAATGAATCAGATCCTGCCTTGCCATCTATTGCATGTTCAGTGGTCCATGGTACTGAAAATAAAAAATATTTATAAACATTTAATGAGTCATTATAAAAACACACTTCATTTTACTTTGTAACTTTGTAAACTGTTTTTCAGCTTGTGTCCCTCTACAAAAAAAAGCTTTCTTTATTAATTATTTGTTTTCTTTTAGTGCAGAAAAAGGTTTCAGGCTCACCAAAGCTGAGAACACAATACAATATTTGATTAATATTCTTTATTATTGTATCTTGTTTCTCCAAGATGAAAAATGTACTGTTATTCCCAGAACTTGGTTAGAATAGCAAACCGGTCTCTGCAGGGTAACCCTGAATCAAGCATCTCCTTTCATATGCCCTGTCATTCGTCAAAAGGAGGGGATGAAAACAGGACACACAGTGGGGCATAAGGAATTAATGAGGTTTCTAAGGACAAGTAATTATTCTGTTATTCTTAGTAATAATATTTTTATTTCTTGAGGTTTAGAGACCTCAAGCTAGATGGTGGACTGAGGGCACAGTAGGCACATTCCTTACATGAAATAAAAGACAGTCCCTGTCTGAAGAATTTTGGGCCGAGTGAAGGAGAAAACATGCAGGGAAGAAGAACTAAGGGTCCAAAAAAAGACACAGAAGTCTGAAACAGGTAGACCATAAGTGCCTAAGAACAAAGTTCTTAGCTTTTTTGCATGTCTTTTGTGAAATTATCTCTGAATCTTTTAATGATGAAGTAATGCTCTGGTTTTCAGCAGACTGTCAATTATTATTTGATTCTAGACATTTTTCTGCTCTTTCTGTGAACAATTAGGGATGAACTGCAGCAGCACAGACCGTTGGTCTTCATGAACAGTGTATGTTAGAGAGATGTTATGGCTATAACCCTTCATGGGCAGTATGACTGGATGACATGCAGTAAAACCAGAGTGGATCAGCATTTCACAGACAGTTACTTACGTGGCAATTTAGCGTATAACGAGTCATCTCAGCAACAGACAACAGTGCAGAAATGTTATATGGCATTTTTACAGTGACAAAAGCTAAAGGAAAATTATAGCCCCTTCATTCCTCCAACATTTTCAGCATGTCGTTAGTCACACTGAGGATTGTACTAATAAGACTGGTGGATTGTCTGGCCCAAGTGTTTATAGCATGAGATAATGCTCTTTTACCGCGATTTAAAATCACGGGCAATGTGTCCTTCTAATTATTTATCTCAGCAGTGTATTAACCTACTAATTGCTCCTAAATAGGATTTCAGGTATGATACAAGGCCATGTGTATGGGACATGTGGATGGCTTCAGTATTCATTTCTGTGTGGCAGAACCAGAGGTCTCACTACATCTGTCCGGTTCACTTACACCTGACCTCAACGACGAGATGAAAACCTGCTGCTACCCACGAGACATGCTCCTTCAGGGGAGGAAGTGTAGGACAAAGCAACTGAAACAGCAGCCACTTCAGTGTCCACCTCTTCCACATGGAAGAGGCCAGTGGATGGAGCAAAGATGATTTAATTTCATGATATTTACTTGTCTTTATCTGGAAGTGTAGGGAAGCAACCTGCTACTGCTGTCATAAATAGGTGGCAACCATGACAGAACTCTCAAATGATGGGAAGATTGAGCAAATTAAGACTATGTATGTGGAAGAGATAGAAAAGGAGAAGAAAGCATCCTTGAAAAAGTACTCAAAGTAATATAGCAGTTGGGGGAGGAAAAAAACCTGCTGAAGTAAACAAAAACATTACCAGCTGCAAGCAGAAATCTTGAAAAAACTGAAAAGTGAGCAGAACAAGGAACCTGTGAACACTTTGGATACATGAACTTTAGAGTGGAATCTGCATCAAGCCCTGCAGTCTTCACGTTCCCAAGACCTGCCCAGGACACGAGGTTGCACGTCACTACCGAGTGTTGCATAGTTGTGTGTGTATCCAAGGGCGCTGGCTTGTTAGATGGTTGGTTTTAAGCTTGGCTGCTGACTGCTGCTCAGTCGTGCCCTACCTGCACTTACCAGTTTGGCAACTGCATGCGCACATTTTGAAGGTTTCTGGTCCAAGCATTTGAGGTATTGCCAAGGTGCCATCTGAAATCACTGCTGCTGCTCTGAAATAGAGGCAGTAATAGTGGGTGATAGCTAAAGACTTGTTTTCACTTGTAAGAAAACCTAGATATGATCCCAGCCTCCAAACCGAACATTATTATTAATTTGTATCAGCATCTGCCACATGCCAAGCATTTTATAGACAAACAAGAAATGGTAAAATTTTGTGCATGGTTAGACAGGGAAGCAGACTGCTGCAGAGGTGGGGCAATAACAACAAGTTATTTCAGTGTAAAGGTAGCACAAGCCTCTTAAGGCATCAAGATTGGAGCAAATTTTCTAAAACTACTTGGAAAAAGGTGCAGAAGGAGTGGCAGAAGAGAAAAGGAACCCGGGAAGATGGGGAGGCTTACAGACTAGAAAGTGTATGGGATTGCTTGAAGTGCTGTGTATGCAAGGATGGGACCAGTAACACAAATATGATCACAGAGCAGATGGTTGGCTTTTTTGCATTTGGTTCTGTAAACCTGGGAGTTAAGCACCTTTTCTAAATGTAGGCAGATTTTAGTGTTGGCAGTGACACTTACAGGATACACCATTCAAGCTTCTACACTCCTCTGCAAGCATTCAGCCTTTTGGAGTCACATCTTTTGGGACATTTGATCATACCTGAACATAGCCTAAGCTAAACTGGAATTGTAAATACAGGTAAATAATAAATATGGTTTGGAGGTTCTCATCCACAGCCCTTCTCTAATGGAAACAGAATATCTTACGTGAAACAGTGGTCTTACGTGATTCACTTACTTATCCCCACCCTTAGAAAAAATATATTTTGGATGCCTCACTTTTAACCTGACTTTAATTTTGGTGAAAACATGTCTGATAGCTTTGGAGACAGTATTGGTATGTTCTGTACAGAAACTTTACTAGCTGCCTTTTTTTTTTTTTCTTTGGCATCAACTTGAAAGAATTGTTAGAAGGTGATGCCTGTTGGAAACATTTATCCGTTTCATTTTAAGAATGTGAGTAATTGTGTAGTGTATGTCATGCATATTAAATGTTTCACTATGAAAACAAATTTTACTCATTGCTTCTTATGACATTCCAATATGTTCTCTTAGAATATGCTTCGCTTTCTGCCGTCTGCCCAGTTCAGGAATTAGGATGCAGGATTGATCCAATACCTTGTACAAATCTCAATGGTTTTAAGATTAGGCTTTGCGAGAACGCATTCCAGCAGCTCTCCAGCCTGGAACCAACAATAAAATAACTATGTGATGGCAGGAAAGGACACAGGCCGTTGGAAGTTTTGAGTTGTGTGATCTAGTGATGGAAGAGTATTGTTCAGTCTATTCCCCGGCAGACAGGATTTCAGTGTAAGGAACAGCTTAGTCCAAAGGCATGTCATACTTGTATTAGACTGTTGGAGCTACAAATTTTTATAGAACTCCTTTTTTCATTGAAATCTTTTTTTTTTTGAGTTCGTGTACAGGTCTTGTTCTGAGCGTGAGAAAGAACACCTAAGACAGCAGAAAGGCAATATACAAAGTTACCGTTCAAAGACTACACGATGTTATAGTTCAGAGGTCACAAGAGCAGAGTGACAGACAGAAAGCATCCTCGCAGATGCTGTCTCGTGCAGGAATCATAGAAACAGTGGTGGGGAGACATCTATGGAGGTCCTGTAACCCAAAGATCTAGTCCAGCCTCCTGCTTAGATCAGGACTACTGCCAACACTGAATTTTATTTATTATTAGTGTTTATTTTGTGTATCTGTCTAAATCTCTGTGGATGGAGAATCCACTGGAGGGTAACTAACAAGGAAGGTAGTGATGAGAGAAACTGCTGGACGTCAGGAAAGCAATAACCAACTCAACCTGGGGTTAAACTTATAAAACAATAGAGGGTGAAACTTACAAAGGATGTGAAAGGAGTCATTGGGAGCTCACTGAGTTGCAGAGTATTGAAAGCTGGTAAGAGCAGAGTGGATTTGCTGACCAAGACCAAGATCAAAAATGAGGGTGTAAATAAGCAAAGGTAAGACCAAATAGGAAAGTTTAAAGCAGGGTGGGTGGTTTATTTGGGAGTGAGAGGAAGGAACTTGGCAAGGCAAAGCAGCAGATTAGGGCTGTGCAGGGACATCCCTGTCATTCAGACCTGTGCATGACCACTGCAGTCTGGAGCGGGACAATCAACCAGTTGTTCTCGCCATGCATTGTGCATCTGCCCTGCTTGAGCAGTCAAGGGACCTAGGGTGGTTACCCTGTAAATGATTGGAAATAGACCCATGGCGTTGTTCAGAGAAGGGGGAACACGAGAAGCAGTGCCACAGCTGGAGAAGCGGCTTTCAGCACTGTGGCCAGGAGTGGAAATTTCAGCATGCAAAGGGATTTTTCTGGGGTTATGATGTGTGCAATTTCTGTTGTAAAGAACATGGCATATTTTGAGGTGGCTGTAGTTTTGGGGAAGGAGCAAACTACCCCACTTCCATGCTCCTTCTCACCCCAGTCCTTCACACTTTGTGACCAGAATGAATTGAAATGTGTGAGTCCTTGAGGAAAAGATCAAAAAAATAAGGAGCTGAATTATGAGCTTTTAATGAAGTTTCAGTTCCTTATAATCCTATGACACAGCAATGGAAAATACACTGGGCTACAAGCTAACTACAGTATGCATCATCCTGCGTCGCTGTGTGCAGCATGCAATGCTTTGGAAGGGCTGGGATGTTTCATGCCAGGGCTTTGGGGTGAATAGACATATTCTTGCTTTATGCTCCCTGAAACAACACTTGGAAAGGCTGGGGGGATGTTAGCAGGCAAGGTACAAGGACTGGCAAGGTACAACCCAGAAGACTAACTGGAGAACTGAGTGCTGGAACAGGTGAGACCTGTAAGAAGATATGCCAGATGGACTTCCAGAAGGTTGGCTTTGCTGATGACCAAATATGTGTCCTACAGTGAAGAGGTACCTGATTTCAGAACCCCATCCCTCATTTATGCAGCTTGATGTAAGAAAATAACTGAAGAAACCAGCCAGTTGTATGACTTTTCTGTGAAGGCTGAGGACCGGGAATGAATTTCAAGCACAGCTCTGTCACAGCTAATATATAGATTGATTACACTAGAGTAACCTTTAAAAATAGACATTTAAAGATGGATGTGAAACAGGGAAGCAAAACAGATTTGTCAGCTATCACAATTAGATCTCAAAAGCATGAACAATGTAAGTTAACAATGCAACAAATCTAGCAGATTCAGAGTCACTGGGTTTCAAATACCATTCCCAAATCTCACCAGATATCAGCTGTGCGTGAAAAAGCCCAATTTCAGCTAATGGCAGATCTTCCATTAACTTCAATAGGAGCTGAATGTAGTGGTATGAATGTGCAATCCTGGCTCCATGCCCACTCATTTCAACAAGATTTTACACAAAATCACAGAATCACAGAATGGTAGGGGTTGGAAGGGACCTCTGTGGGTCATCTAGTCCAACCCCCCTGCCGAAGCAGGGTTACCTACATTAGGCTGTAGAGGACCTTGTCCAGGTGGGTCTTGAATATCTCCAGAGAAGGAGACTCCACAGCCTCCCTGGGCAGCCTGTTCCAGTGCTCCATCACCCTCAGAGTGAAGAAATTCTTCCTCATGTTCAGATGGAACTTCCTGTGCCTCAGTTTGTGCCCATTGCCCCTTGTCCTGTCCCTGGGCACTACGGAAAAGAGCTTGGCCCCATCCTCCTGGCACCCAGGACACACTGCTGGCTCATGGTTAACCTGTCATCCACCAGGACACCCAGGTCCCTCTCCGCAGAGCTGCTCTCCAGCAGGTCAGCCCCAAGCCTGTACTGATGCATTGGGTTGTTCCTCCCCAGGTGCAGGACCCTGCATTTGCCTTTGTTGAACCTCATCAGGTTCCTCTCTGCCCAATTTTCCAGCCTGTCCAGGTCTTGCTGAAAGCCAGCACAGCCTTCTGGTGTATCTACCACTCCTCCCAGTTTGGTGTCGTCAGCAAACTTGCTGAGGGTACATTCTAACTCTTCATCCAGGTCGTTGATGAAGAAGTTGAACAAGGCTGGGCCCAGTACTGACCCCTGGGGGACAGCACTAGTTACC